>Ga0116229_10006533_pt1 | contig 18723 bp, 7 predicted proteins | sample S1TSphgellanicum_3_FD_87313 | JGI IMG/M metagenome (GOLD analysis project Ga0116229, IMG submission 87313) | Host-associated microbial communities from peat moss isolated from Minnesota, USA - S1T2_Fc - Sphagnum magellanicum MG | ecosystem: Host-associated > Plants > Peat moss > Unclassified... | reverse complement strand
ACTATGAATGTCAAGAAAACCAAAGTTGTTGTGTTTGAAGCACGCAAGTCTATGTGTCAGGCTTTTCAGTATGAGGGCGAAGCTATAGAGCAACTAAACTCTTTCAAGTATCTAGGTGTTGAGTTGCATGGCACAAAAGGTATGCAAGCGACAATATAGCGGTTAGCAATGTCAGGAAAAAAGGCAATTTTTGCATTGCGGCGCAGATGCGCAAAGCTACGCATCTTTGACCCAGCATTACAATGCCAGCTGTTTGATGCACTAGTCAAACTAGTGCTTAGCTATGGGTGTGAAGTATGGTCAAACCACAAAACACGCGAACAGTTAAAAGTGGTTCATCGGGCTTTTCTGAAGTTATTGCTGGGGGTCAGCTACACGACATCCAGTTACGTCGTGCTAGTAGAGTTTGGTAGGTTTCCCCTAAAAATATTTTGGTGGTAATAGAGCATGCGCTTTCTCTCACATGTCAGTTTTGAGGTAGACTCAAATCGCATGCTCAGGCTAGCTTATGATGTACAACTGTAGTTGCTTACAACCAGGTGAAAAGTCTTACTCGGGAACTATAGTGCTATGGGTACAAAGAGTCGATTACCTGCTTGTTGGCTAGCACAAGTAGATGAACGACTGCCGACGTACAATTTGTGCATCAATAACGATCAGCTGCCACCATGTGCTCACCTCAAGCAATTAGCTGAAATGCAATACATTATACACCATCAAGTGGCTGCAATTGACTCCAGCCGGGTGAGAGCCTACTTGGGGTTGAATAGCTCAGCACAGTATGGGTACAAAGAATACCTCTCCAGGGTAGATAATGCACAGCTTAGGAGAAGTTTGGCACATTTTCGTTGTGCGAATCACAAGCTGCAGATTGAGCTAGGAAGGTAAGTCAAGCTAGTGAAGGTGCCGGTGTAGCAGCGTTACTGCCAATTGTGCAACTTGGGTGTGGTTGAGGATGAGGACCACTTCTTGTTGGTTTGCCTTGCTTATCAAAGTGTTCGAAAGAGGTTTAGAGGTTCATTGCCACTAACTGCCATCACACCTTTGGCTGAACTGTTGAGTTGTCAGCAGCAAGGCATCCTTGCTAAATTCTTAGTGCAATGTTAGATGGTTAGATCTGAATTGCTTCATTAGACTTAACGTCAATTGGGTTCTGGCCCGGGTGCTGTTTGGCCCACTTAATGACACTAAATTGTAAGTAAGTAAGTAAGTAAGTAAGATGCCCTTGGTTAGTCGAAGGTTTTCAATACCTTAGACTTATAATTTAGTTACCATCAATTGTCATTGACAGAAGGTGACAAGGTCAAGATGACATTTTGGGGAATGGATCTTCATGGGAAATATTTTTTATACCAATAAAGGTTTTGCCACTTGGTTTGAAAAATGCCCCTATAATATTTTAGAAGGTGATGGATTGGTGTACCAAATGTTACATTGATGACATCATTGTTTTCAACCCAACATCAAGGGTTCACTAAAATCATCTAGAGAGGTGTTTGGACGATTTAAAAACCATAACCTTAAGTTTCACTTCGGTAAATGTTGGTTATTTTATACTCGAGTGGAATACTTGGGTCATATGATTTATCCATGTGGATTTGGGGTTCAAATAACCAAGGTTGATGCCATTTCATAAGTTCCCCAACCAATACATGTTAACCAATTATGAACTTTTTTGTGCTTTTGTAATTATTATAGGAGATTTGTCAAAGGATTTAATAACATTGTTAAACCTTTGACCCAATTGACATAGATTGATTAGGACTTCATTTGGGGTGAAACATAAAAACATGTTTTTCATGAATTGAAAGCTCGACTTTCATTAACTCCCATTTTGAGATGACACATCACTAGTAGAAATTATGGGTTTTGCAATTGTCATTTGTAACTAAAATTCAATTGCATGTGACACATGCAACCACAAATTCATGTAGTTGCTTAAGACAAGTCACGCATGATGTTCAGTTGCATGTGAGATTATGTTCATCCATACATACCAATTCAAATGTAATTGCACCTTATATGCATCTCTCCTTGCAATTATAGTGTAAACAATCATTGTATGACACATGTTTAAAAATTGGACAAATTGCTTGCAAACATGTGTCATTTTAAATTATTTTTGTGTTTTCAAAATTAAAAATTCATTTAATCTTAATTGTTAAAGCTTCTACCATTAGGATGACGACATGTGGCACACCATGGAACATTCATTAACCATTTGACACATGTCCATTTTAAACATCAATTATATGGTTACATGTGGTAATTCAGGCCCATTTATCTTTTATTTTTAAATAGTAATGAATGAAATTTAAATCGTCCAATTTAGAATTAATAAAATGTTGACAAATGGTGCTTAGGTAAATAGGTAATTATTACACCTCATTAAATAAATAAGTAGGCCTCGATATGTAAATAAGTTGAAAGGTAGGCTTAGGCTAGATAGGTAGGTTTAAAATAATCTAATTTTATTTTTGGGTTTAACCATTTAAGGTCAAGTTTTTTACATTAATTCATCCCCAATGGCATTTGGTATTTGGTTTGTGAACATGGCTTTTGCATCTATTTATACAATGTGCAAAATTGGATTAGAAGTAGAAAGATATGGTTTAAAAAATTCCATTGCAAACATCACCAACTTAGCTGTACATTAGATGCAATTAGTGTATTAATACTTATGTTATGTACTAACCTAATTTACTTACAAGTTATATATCAATATATTAAAAAAAAAAGATAATAATATAATATTATTATGGTGTTAATAATAATAAAATGATTTATTTTAATTAGTCATAATATTTATTATAATTATAATCATATGATTTTAAATAATTATGATTACTTATGATGATTAATAATTAATAATTTAATAATATTATTACCTAGCTTAAACTAATAATTAACTTAAGATATTCAGGTAGTTGTAAGTTAATTAATGTAGCCTATTTTAACACAAATAATAATATTTCCATATATAATATTTATTGAAAAACATTGAAAAAAATATTAATTATCACTATAATTATAGTAAAAATTAATTAATATTTATGATGACTTATAATAATATAATAATATAAAATTATAATTCTGGTTAACACCTAGGTCGCTAATCTAGGTTAAAATATTTATGAATGAATTAATGTATCCTACTAGCCATAGGTATATCAATTAATAAGATTAAAATAATATTATTAATATAGTAGGGTGTAAACAGGATACAATGAACCCAACATGATTACTGAAAAAAAGGATTACATGTCCATTTTCCCAAAAAATAAATTTCATTTGAATGAATTTTAGAACAATGTTTTTTTGCAAGTTGTTATAATAAATGTTTATAATTATCCAAGTACATGACATTTTTTTTTCTTCATCAATTTTGAATAAATATGAATTTTTGAAATTTTTTTGATTTTTTGTAAATTTAGTGTTTTGTTTTTAAAAATGATATTAATTTCAATCATAACCATTTTTTAATTTTTTTTACAATTTTACGTTTTCTTACAGAAAAAACTACAACTTTACTTAACACATCATGTACATTTAAACCTATTTATGTGTGGCAAAGGACTTTTGAAATTTTAAAAATTTGGATCAATTTTGAAAAGTTATTTGAATTTTTAAAATTTTAGAATTCCACATATTTTAGGGTCTTTTTTAATGTGGATAATAGGTTTCTATCCTCTTTTTTCCCTCATCAAATGTGTTTTATTATATGAGTCCTTTTGATGGTCCTTTGTAAAATTAATTCATATTTTACGCATTGTTGTGCACTTTTAGAGGTCTTTAATCAAAACTTAAATTAAAAATTTCATCAAATGGATATTTGGTTTGATTATTTAACATTGATATGAATGAAAAACAATAACTTGCCATGATTGACACAACTTTAAGTGGCAAAACATAAATTTTATTTAATTTTGATTGTTTTTTTGCGGTCTAATGTTTTTTTTGATTTGTTGTATTACGATTACACTGGGTAAAATAATGATAATATGTGTTATTTAAAAATTTAAATAATTTAAAATTATTATCCGTAATAATATTTATTATTAATAATAAGTAATTATATATAATTTTAAATTTAATAAAATTTTAGTGGCTATGATTATTTTTAATATTTAAGAATTAATTATATCATAATATTAATTTATTCTGAATAATAATAGTATTACCTAGTAATATTAACTATTCATATTAATATTAAAATTTATTATATCATTAAGGCATGTGGGCATTTTATAAAAAAATTGTGGGTTCCAAATTTTGTTAATTTTGTTCTTATTTTTTTTGCTCATTGAATTTACAGTTTTAAAAAATTTAAATTAAAAATTAAAAAATTCTACCTATTAAAAAAACATTTAAATATATTTGAAAAATCAAATTTGAAAACTTACAAAACATATTTTAACTAATGTTAATTTAACCTAATTTAAGTTAATTTAATTTAGTTTAATTTAATTTCGTTTAACATAATTTAAATTATCTTAATTTAGTTTAATATAATTAGTTTAACCTTGGTTAGTGTGAGTTTATGATGCACCCTCGAAACTTTTTGATAAACTTAACTACAAGTCTAAAGGTGAAAATAACAAAAGGATAGGGAATTAGGGTACACCCCATGGCTCGTAACATTTTGGGCAGTAGAGGAGTGTGCTGGAGCTCTAAGATGGGGACTAGAGCAAATAACAAGTAGGTCAATTATTCACATGGACCTATACAAACCAAACAACAAGTTGGTTAGTGCGTAGTTGGAACATTTTTAATGCAGGATGAATCACATGCAAACATGGATTCACAAGACTCACCATGACTCAAACTTGGAGGAAGCCACCACCTTCTCCCTTATAGTATTTTCTATGCCTGGCCACAAGGCATGCACCCAAATGTCATTTTGTTCCGAAACTCCCAAGTTGGGACTCCCATAATTTTGGAAGCCCATAACATTTTTTAAAACCTTCGATTGAGGTGAGGTTTGTAGTAAAGTTATAGCCCTCGTCGAAAGCTTTCCAACGATATGTTCCACGTCATTTACACTCGAATAAATTAGGGCAATTCCAGACTTTTAATGGTCAAGAGTCAAATTAATAGTTTGACTTTTGGCCCTTCTTTTGGCCATAACTTATGTTTTAGATACTCAAATGAGTCATGCGAACCCATTTTAGACATCTATGTTTAAGATCTTTCTAATGGTATAAGGAAATCTTCAATCCAATGAATTTTGACCCCTACAATCGCCCTTTGAAAATTCGGGAGTCCATTAGGACTCCAATTCCCAAAATGGGAGCCCACTTGGGAGTGTGTGGGTTCATTCTTTCACACTCTTTTATACTCCTAGGAACATGAAATGTGACTCCTAGGCTTCATTCTTGGCTTGCACCTTTACAAGCCCTTACTTTAGTCACAAACCCAATGCTAAGGTTACAATAATTTAACTATGTTTAACTAATGTTCAATCTTGGTTAACCTTAGGTAACATGGGTTTAATTTTAATGGAAGAGGTACATAATATTATTATATGTAACCTAGGTAGATATATTAGGTATATTAATTTAAATATGTATTAGTTTAGGCCATTATTTTGATGACACGTGTCCATGTTGTACATAGTTAGTTGCATGTTAGTTACACACACAATAATATGATCCACAAATAATAGAGTACCAAATTTGCAACTACAAACATGATTAATATAGTTGTAAACGACAATTAATTGCTAACTAGTTACATGCTAATTGCATAATGATTGGTTGCAAATGATAGGATTTTTATTAATGCATCTAAGGATAACCATTCCAATTACACATTGATTAAACAACTTTAAGGTTAGGAGCCATGATTACCCAATTTTATTATGATGGTTGAAAATTTGTCATGGCATATGCTAATTGGTTTAACAACAAAACAAAAGCCAAGGTATAGTTCATATGAGAGGGAATGTCTTATAATTGTTTGGGAAATTTCATCATTTTGATGTTATTTTTATGGTAGGTCATTCACCTTGGTTATCGATCACTAACCCTTCAAATTTTTGATGAAATCAAATTAACTCACAAGAAAGTTAACTAGATGGGCACTTATTTTATAAGAGTATGATTTTGATATTGTTCATAGGGCTAGTAAGGTTAATCATGATGCTAGTGGCTTGAGTTGGAGTTCAAGTTTCAATGAGGAGGATACCATAAGGGTTTGGTGGCATGATGATATGGATTTGGAAGCTTTAACAAGATGGTATGCTTTTGCATACTTATGTACCTTGTTGGGATGTTTTGGGGTTGTACCTTAGGTAAGACCAAGTAGTGAGGATTCCCAATAAAAGGATATTGAATCGGAGGATAATGGTGCCTTGGATATACATGATGATTCATTTGTTATTGCATATTTGCAAGTAGGGGAAATTTTAGTTGGATTAACACATAAAGAATGAGACTGAGTTGTGCATAAGGCCAAAAGGTTCACATGGGAAGGTAATTCCTTGCTACAAGCATGGATAAATGGATGAGTACGAGTAGTACTTTGCCCAAAACAACATGAGGGCTTTGTTCGACATCTTCACAAAAAGTTAGGCCATTTTAGGGTTTGACAAACTTAAAATTTGTTATAGACAAATTAGTGGTGGCAAGGGATGCAATTGCAAGTTTAGTAGTTTATTTCTTGGTGTATGGTATGTGACTGAATTCGAACATCATTCAATGCACCTACACTTCATTTACAACCTTGACCAGTTATGGGGCTAGGATATTGATGGAGTTTAAATTTTGTAGGCCCACTAAATTTGACACTTCAACATAACCCATATGTTTTGGTTATGATTGAACATTTTTCCAAATGAATGGAATGGGTGACATTGTCAAATTGCAATAATGAAGGAGCTACATATTCATTTATGGAGAAGAATGTTTAGTAGATTTGGTGTTTCAATGGAGGTTTTTGTTGACGAAGGTATGAAATTCCATGGGAAATACCAAGAGATGTGAAAAGGCATTGATAGATCATCAAACTACTTCATAAGATTATCCTAAGGCAAATGGGTTAATTACGTGGATGGTATAGACACTGAAACAAAGACTTTATAAGTATGGCCTTTAAAATGGTCATATTACATATTGAGACCTTTGTAGTTACCATGGTTGGCCATGGAATACAGATTCAATCTGTAGAATTCCTTTGCATCATTTCACCATATTTTCTATTGTTTGGTCATGACTCTAAACTATCACCTCCATTCAATGTGATGTTATGGTAGTAATAAGTGTGGATGATCCTACATTATGGATTCAAGCATGCGAGTAGAAAGTAACTTTATTTAGACGTGATGTTTATGGCTATGGAGAATCTAATAATTGTTCAACATTGGGTTGTTCTTCAGTATGCCACAATCCATGGACATGGTTATTAGGCTCGAATTTATAGGCTTGTTGTTGAAGATTTTGTGTATTTGTAACAGATAACACCAACTACTTTGGACATGATTTGCAAGACATGTGTGACAAATGGTTTTGTCCTTCGTGTACTAAACAAACCTAGGTTTTTATTCCTATAGTTAGATGGTAGGAAACGCCCTAAGTTTTTCTCCAATGAAACACACAATTGGTTGAAGATTTGGAGGATTGAAGTTAGGTGAATAATGGTGTACTTCCCATCCACATCTGACCTATCTTTTCATCTTTGAACCCATGTGTTTTCCTTTGAGAAATAGTGATAGGCTTTTCATGTTGTTATATGACTTTAGGGGGCTTTGACCACAAATAGGGGGGCGGTTTGGATGCATGTATTAAGTTTATGGGGTGTTAAGTTGTTTTGTTTATTGATGGTTATAATAACTAACACTGGAGCACACAACAACTATTAGAAGTTTTGTGGTACTTACATGTTTTTATCCTAATTTCCATAGTTATTTACAATAACTTAAGGTAATTGGGTTTGGAACTAATATAGTGGAAACTAAATTCCAAACATTTTGTGTTTTGGATATAATCCATTCGTGAATGGTCTCAAATCACCAAAAGTGATTTGAGATTCTAGAGCATTCTGTGTTTGGTAAGTTTAATGGTTTTGTAAGTTTTTCCTATGTTTATGTAGTTTTTTGTGACACATGATGATTTTTAAAATGATGATGACAATAGCTGCTTGTCAATTGTCAAAACAAACGAAAAATAAGTAGGGAAAAAAGGGGCGAAAATACCAAGAAAAAATCCTTTAAAAAATGAGGTAGAAAAACCACAAAACAAATTTCTTCAACAAAAAAAAGTACCAAAAGAAAGTTTTGGTCTTCTTCTTTGCTAATTTTTTTGTTCTTTTTAAAATATTTATTTCCCCCTCTTTTCCCCCTCCTCTTCTTCCTTGATTTTTTTCTTTTCCTCCTTGTTCCTGGTTTTTTTTCTTGTTCATGCCCAAAATAAATAAGAAAAAAAAGAGACGTACTTGCAATCCATTGTCACTTACTTGATGATGACACTCCCGCCCCTCAAATTATGTTGCCTCTTCATGTACATGGTGTGCACCTCCTTACCTCCTATAAACAAAGCAATCCACATAAAACAATTGATTAAAAAAAAAAAACACACTAGGAAAAAAAATGATGACAAGCTGAGGGTTGCAGCTTGTTATTGTGCAGCAGCTCCAGGTACTACTCGGTTGTGGATCATTCACAACTGAGTCATAAGGGGCAGGCATCCAGTGGATGGTGCATTGGTGGGTGCTGGTTCACTGTGGCCGACAGGACCGCTATACTGGACTTGAGGCGTTAGTAAGTGGGACAGGCCTGTTCCAGGGTACTTAATCTCAATCCACCATTTTTACATTGAATTAGGTTTAGGGTTTAGGGATGAAAAAAATTCAAGAAAAAAAACATAGGAATTCCAGCCTGGGTAGAGAGAGAGAGAGAGAAAAAGAGAAACAGCCTTAAATGCAACTGCAAGGGTGGTGGTGTCGACACAACAAACTCCTAAACATGCACCCCAACAAATAATAATACCACTCAATGGCCAGGGAGCAAGTTTCTGTCAACTGGTTATGAGCTGCCAACTTGGAAAACCATTCAGTCAGTCAGAGGGGTAAAGGTCTCAGTTGTCAAGTATTGGAGGTAACTTGGAATTACAACTGTGTTGAACAATTCAATTTCTCTTTCTCTTGAATGAATTTGAATCAACTTTATGGGCAAACAACTCAGCTAGCATGTAACTAACTATCAATTCTCCCCGTGCATTGACACATCACTACTAACACCTAATACGTGGCAAACTGGCAAGTAAGGATGTCCATAGGTGTCACCAATTCCGTTGGCTGATATTTTGCAGTACCAGGCTAACATTATGTTCTTTCTCTCCATGTTCAGTCACTCCAGAGGCCATCATCATAGCTACTAAATGGTCTGCAAATGGCCACCAAACATACAAAATGTAACCTTCATGAGTAACAACCCAATATATTGAGTAGACAATGAAGATAGATTCAAGTGCTCATGCACAGGAGGTTTTATGTACTGAATCTGGTGGGTTACTTTTCTTTTCTGTTTCTTTTTTCTTTTTTGGGTTTGTTATTCATAACTCTGGCGACAACAAGCTTCACCCCTAACCACCTACCAGGATAGCTTATTGTCCTCACAGAGCATGAGGAGAAGGGGGGGTCCAGTTGGGATTTGAACTCACCCCTAACCACCCACCAAGGTAGCTTATTGTCCTCAAAGAGCATGAGGAGAAGGGGGGGGTCCAGTTGAACTCCCAACTGCCATCTTTACTGCATCACCCATAGCCATGAGGGTAGCTGAATGTCCTCCTCTGGTGGGGGTACTTCTTTTATGTATCTCGTTCAACATGTTGCCCAAAGTTCAGTTATAAATGTACACAGAACTACATGGTCCCAGGTGACAGTTTATTGTACAAGAAAAGCAAGAAAACCTAAATTTCCTATAAACTTAGTCTCAGTTTTGGTCCGAAAGACCAAAGTTCAGTTTGGTAATGTCTATGATAGGGTACGTCTAAAGCGTTTCAATTACCCAAATAAACTCACAATGACAACCCTCCACGTTTTACAACGTGATATGTATCACCATAAAATGTAACCCTGGTCAAGGATGTCTTATGATAAGCTTAACCTTTGGTTTGAAAGGTTGTGAAACTACCTACGAATGAATGAACAAACGAACGGCCATATACAGTGAACCAGCAGCACTCACCAGCACACCATCCACTGGATGCCTGTTATTACTCAGTTGCAGATGAACTCCAACTGAATTAATATTTGGTTTCACCTTGATAACCGCTTCTGTAGGAAATAGGTCTCATATATAGGTAGATAGGAACTGGAATCCAACAGAAAACTGTTTTATGATCACTTACCATTCATCCTTCATGGTGCACTGGTGGGTGCTGGTTCACTTTGGCCTTAAAGCATCCTTTTTTGGTTTAAATAGGTATATACTATATACCTTCAAACCTAACAAAGGCCAGCTCCAGCAATGCGCCCTTTTTATCAAAATTCATCATATCCAAGATTCACTCTTAATTACCTATTCCCCTCTCACCACCATTGGAGTGAAAAACTGAACACTATAAACTGAGAGACCATTTAAGTCTCATCACCTGGCCATTTGTAATCATTCGCCAATGAAAGGCAGTCATTTTTTCTTTTGGTGCAGCTCTTGCAGGTGTCACTGGCCTGAAAAATTGTGTGAAAATGGCAATTTCAAAATGTTTCAAAATTTTGAAATTTTGCCAAAATGAAAAATTGTGTCAAAAGGCAATTCCACACAATTCGACAGCAACACTTCATCTGATGTTTGTGTGGGTACTGGAGTTCTTACTGCTATGGGTGGAGAGAGTCTGGAATGGTCCAATGGAGTTCTTTTAGCAGAGAGAACTATTGGAGGGTTATGGAAAGTGGATTTCACAAATGAAAACTTGGCAAAATTGTGCAGCATGGAAAATTGTGAATTTTCAATAGCCCACCTAAACCATCAAACCAAATGGCACATCTCAAATGTGCTATACCTTAACTCGGTTGGCAAATTAGGAGGTACCTCATCAGCCTCTTCATTGTTGTCCCTATTGGGAATGGCCATTAGATAAGTAAATAGCAGATTTCAATGCTGTGGCGTTTGGAACCCAAACAAACCTTAATGGTGCTTGCCAGGGTTTCATCATCAATTAAGGTCTTATTACGACGATCTCAGAGTTATACAAAAAGTCCCAAGATTAGGGGGCGAGAATGGCCAGTTTCGGCATAATAGGGCATCAAATGTGTAGCTTGGAATGAAAATGTTACAAAGGGACATAACTGGGACCCAAACTAGTTTTTCCACCAAAATAGTGGTAAACTGAGTTTCAAACTGTCTTTCCTTCTTCCTAAGCGCCTCCGCTGCTGCTACATATATTTTCACTTTCCTGACGTGTACAACTACTATAATTACTTTCGAACCTTGGCCATTAAATGCAGAGATCTAATAAAATTTCATTACTTTGCATACACCCTTGAAGGAGGGGATAGGCAGGCCCAAAGACAGGGTGAAGACAGGGTGACTTTATGGATAACTCCCATGCCTTCAGACATTTCTCACGTTAGAGTATAACGGAGGCAGTTGTCACAAATAGGTGAAAAGTATATGTTATCTCATAAAGAGTTGATGAGACTGTAATTTGTGATCACGTCTGAGTACAAAAATCTGGGCCGTATTGAAGCACGTCCCTACTACACCATTCATTGATTTCAAGTGAAGCCACACTCTTGAATTAGGTGGAAGACAATAAATGACGTATCTTGATCTTCTTACAATTAATGGAAGATGGGTGGGCTCCCTGCCAACTCAGGTCCCAACAGACAGTATTAAATGAAATGACCTTTCTTGTTTAACAAGAGGTCTGTTCCAACTTCCCATTAGTGTTAGACAGTACTCACACCTCAATTTCCATAAAATAATGCCTCCCCACCCCCCAAGCAGTGAAGATTCAGAGTTTTTTAAAAAAAATCAAGATTAATAAGAATTTCCACAAAATAATGCAAAAAGGTGAAAAGAGTTAGAATAAAAAAAGCTCCAAAAAATCATTCAGACAATGAATTCTGGTTATTGGGATGAACATGTACCCACTAGACCACAATACATTATATCATGTTCTGCATGGATATAAGTTCACTTGTATAATATTCTTTTTCGGATTATTGGGGGGGGGGGGAGACATGCACCTAATATTAAGCCACATAGATAGGTATATCATCTCTGCATGTATATATTCTTGTGACATTGTTTCATCAGGTTTAAGGAGGATGGGATTTTGGTGATCGTCATTGTGACAATTTTAAAGTTGTTTCAGATTATAATTCTTTGTAGATCAAATTTCATTTGAGAATGGTTTTTTTTGTTTGTTTGTATCTTGTTTTATGTCTTGCACCTTTTCAATGTTTTTGTTTTGTTGTTTGTCTTACATTTTTTCAAATTTTTGTTTGTTTGTTTGTATTTTGTTGTGAACTTTTCTAATGAATCAGACTTTTGTTGACATTTTGCTCAACAAATCAAGAATGTAAAAAAATATTAATGAAACAAAATGACATCTAATGAAATTTACAAAAATTTATTTAAAAAATAAATAATTACAATAAAATTATTAGGTCCACACAAAATAATTTAATCATCATCACCGGTAATGTGAAGTAACATGGAGCCCAAATAAATAAATAAATCTCTATAAGGATTCTATTTGTTTGTTTGCTTTTAAGGAGACTTCCCAAGGTACCAACCAACAACAAGCATGTGCGTGAATAGGTACCAAAGCAGCAATAGATTTTTTTTTTTTAGTTTTTTTTTTTTTTTTTTCGAGAACTTATTTTAACTTTGGTGATTTCAGAAATGCGAAAAATTGAGTGTTTTGGGGGGTTTTCTATTTGCCAATCTCAAAAAGGAAACTAAAATCCCTAGAGTCTATATTAGGTTCCAGTAAGTAGCTCAAAATATGGAAGAATGCTTGAATGTTTTTACTTTCATATTTTGTTAATAGCCAAATTTGATTAAATTATCTTATATATGGTCTACCATTTTGGCTATGTCAAAAAAAATTAGGGGAAAAAAAACACACGCACACAAACATGCACAGACACTGGTACACAGTCTCCTGTTTCCTTGGAATTAAATCAAAGGCTGCCAGACTTTTTTTTTCTTTTTTCTTTTCCAAATTCCTCAAGCAGGTCCACTGGCGAGGATCCTCAGAATTAACTAGCATTAAATGGCGACTGTCCAAGCTGGGCTGTAGCATGTTTGCAAAAGTGCTGCTACAAGTGGCGACCTAGGAAGTGCCTAGGTCTAGAAGTGGCTTATTTTATTTTATTTTTTCAAAAAATGGCGAAAAAAAAATCCCTTAAAATCACAAATCTTTCTGTTTGTTCCATTTTCTAGAAAGAAAAAAATTCGCCAGAAAAAATAAAAATAAAAATAAAAACAATGCTGCTAGAGTCTAATAAGATCATGTGAATATTGTCTAAGGAAGAAATCTTATGAGGCTGCAAAATAATTACAGGTACTAATTAATTAAGTACATGTACAGCCCAGAACTTATTCCATTAAGTACCACCACATTTGTAATTCACATTGTTGTTCCCAAACATCCTGTCTGCTAGCTGGGCCTGTGGCCTGGCCATTGTAAATTCTGTCACCAACTGTTCCAACCACAATTGCTTCCGACAACCCCTAATTGGGTGAACCAATACCCACTGTTGGTTGGTACCATGGTTTTTTTTTTAAAAAATCCCAAATTCCATTTAAATTATTTCTATATAAATATTACAAATATCCCACGCCTAGACTAGACCAAAAATATAGGGTCTCTGAGGTTCAAATCTAACAGTTTTTGGGCTTTATGTATGGCCACTTTATAAGAGGCCTCATTCAAAAAGGTGAAGGTACCAACATGGGTGCTGGTTCACTCTGGCCTGCAATAACCAGTGGACAAAGGCCCCCCAGTGCCCACTCCCGTACGTACTAACTGGGTAGTCTGGTAGGTAATGAATCCAAGGGAATTGGATGAGCCTAGCAGAACACAGCTCAAAAGTGAGCCACGTGGATGATTCTCTACAAGATGTCAGCACTCTGATGACGCTAGTTGATCTAAAAGATTCACCTAGTATCATTCTGTTGATGGATGAATTTCATGCAAGTTGATGAGTGGGAAGAGACGAATCTTGCATCTGGTGAGAGACAGAAAAAAATGAAGTCAAAACGCTTTACCAGTTATGAGCAGGTCACTCGTCTCCGTCTGCGAATGTTGCAGAACTGGTTCACCTGGAAACCAGTGGTACCAGAACAACTTGCAGAAGTCATTCACCTGATGGCACCAGGGTGTCCGAGCACCCTGCTGCCACAAAAAAAGGTTCAGGATTACGTGATGAATTCAGAACAAAACCAGCTTATGCCAAATGGCTTTGCCCTATATGGCAAGTTCAAATAGAAATCATGAGGAATGATGGAGGTGTATAACATACTTTTTTTTGGAATGGCAAAAAGGTCATGCTTTTGCTAAGCCATTGTCGATTCATGTTCATTGAATAAGAGTCTAGTGTCTAAATCGATGAACATGAATGGGCGATGGCTTAGCACAAGCATGACACCAAAGAAGGAAAATGCTAGGTGAGCTCAAATTTCCTTGTATTTACATCATGTTGTTCACACAGATGAGGAGGTTTATCAATTGCTTGAAAAGATAGGTCTAATTTTCCATGCATGCATATCTAGCTTGGGTCAGTCATCAATGAAATTTGTGAGGCCCAAACATACCAGTATAACACATTTAAAAGTTTGGACCCATGTCAAAAGCACGGGCTCAATGTCAAAATCTCGAGCACCATGCCAAAAACATGGGCCCAAGTCCAAGAGGCCTGGCTTCTTGTTTACCACCTTTACAAGGTAAGTTTTTGTGAAGAGATGTCTGAAGAAACAAGGATGAAATCTTTGTATTTGCAATTGTTGTGGAGACAAGTCCAAGAGGACTTGAGCCCACATTTCCTTGGTCTAGAGGTTGCTTCCTTGGAATACTAATTTCTTATTAGACAAACATGAATGGGCCATGGCTTACCCACAAGCATACTATGGTACCACATTCAACTAATTGACTTATGGTGGCAAATCAGCCAATATTTTTGAAAGTTTGGTGAAGTAAATAACAGAATAGTGGCCGTATGTACAGCCAAGGGGTATGTACAGCCAAGGGGATTCAGGGCAAGTACTTTCCCATACAACCTGTCTCCTCTTGTTGTTAGGGATCTAGTCTAACATATGGGTTGATGCGTTCCACTGTGTAAGTTAGTTGGGCACATAGTTCATCATGCAACAGTTGTCATCTTGACTTTAAGGTTCAAGTCGATCTCTTGGGTCCCAATTCATGATCTAGTTAGTGTCGTTTGTCGTGGGAAATTCCAGATCTGCAGTTTTGTTAAAACTTAGGTTCGTTGTTGGACTGCCACAGGTCGTGTAGAATTCCACCCATGAAGAATTTCACCCATGTGGTAAGTTTGTGTGGGAAAAAGTGTAATGTAATGTAGCATTATAAAAGGGTGTCAGATTATGAGATATGAAAGTAAGCATTCATATATGCATTTGCTTGTGACTGCAAAAAGTGATTGTAATACATAATCTAGTAATGAAGTGGCTAACAATTGGGAGACCCTCCTCGAGTCTATTATGCTGAAAACCTGCACAACTTCATTATCCTGGGAGGCAAGTGATTGTGGAAAACAATTTAGTAATGTGAAGTGGCTAAGGATTGATAGACAGTCAGTAACAGATCACCTACTACAGTGAGATGCTGCATAACATACTGTGCATAATATAATGAAATGCTGCAGGAAGTGATTGTGGAATATAATTTACAACCTTGACATGATTCAGGATCAGGTGTTTTGTTATTAAAAAAAAAGTGATGAAACCCTTTTTTATATAAAGGAAAAGCAAAATCCTAGAGCACAGCAAAATCAAGCAGCTCATCACATAATGGCTCTGCCCTTTATGACAGGGTCTTTTTTTTCTAGACCATAAGAAATGATGGAAAATGAACTTGATAAAAAAACAAATTCAGCCTAGAGAGTACAACTAGGTCACAGATGTCACCCCCCACACATTGGTTTTAAGTTAAAGCCAAATTTTTAACCCATATCCCTACACTGATCATGTGAAGTTTCTACTTTCTACCCTTTGGGCAGAGCCAGTCAAAGATCACACCCAGGGTGAACCAGCAGCCACAAACCCAAATGGGTGCAAAAATAAAGAATCCGATCCCCAATAATATGAGAAAGAACATAGTACTAAAGGTCAGTTCACACCAAGTGTTCACTTAGCAATTTGTAAACTTTGTTCAAATTCAACATTGGTTTTTGGTAAGTAGTATATGCGTCATCCTGGTATGGCACACTATCAATAGTGTTGTCACTATATGATAGTGTAAACACTAAACTATTAGTGTCTCAATTAATCTCCAAAAAAATATACATTCAGTTGCCTGTGACAAATGCTAACGTATCAAATCTTGCACCTATGCTCAAAAAAATACTAATCTATCGCCAAGCTTCTTTCTTGTGCATCTATCCTTTTGAACTATTTAAACAACTCTCTTGTGTGCTTTTCTAAGTTTTTTGCAACAGCTTTGCAAGGCAAATATAAATAGACGATCTTTGCAACAACCTTGCACAACAAAATCCTACCAGTTTTTGGGGATGGATAGTTCAAATTTTCAATTGTAACAATAAAATTGCATAGGAAGAGGGAGAAGGAAAGGCAAGGGAAAAAGGAAGATTGACTTGGATGCCACCTTGTCAAGCACAAACAAAAGTAGGTGTAGTGCCATGTGGAGCAATCACAATGTGAAAGAAACTATACCACTAAGAGCAACAATCACAAATGTTACACTTTTGTGTTGAAGACAAGGTAATTAGCTAGGAACACTCAAAGGCTTTGGCATTGATCCAATGCAAGAAATTGGAACACGTAGCTTTAAAGGAACAAATTGATCCATGCTTTCACATGTTACCTACCACACATAAATGGGATTAGATTATTAAAGAATTGTAGAAGGTCACAAAATCAAAAGTCCCTTGCAATGGGAAAATGTGCAAAGATAATGGAATGGCCTCAATTCCAACTATAATAAAATATGATATTATCACACATGAACTAGACATTACATTATAGGTGTTGACAATTGAAGAATGCAACCAACATTATTTTCCAAGGCAATTTGACAAGGAATTCTATAACACTACCCAAGCATTTCACACAAAAAGGATGATCAACACATTCAATGATGTGAAAGATGGTCAATTTGTGGGAAATGCAACTTGCATGTAACCAATTTGATATAGAAAACTTTTTCACACTTCAAACATTTATGATACAAGACCTTCTAGGAATTGATGACATTCATGAAAAACATGTAAATGAAGGATCACAAGCTACAAATGTAGGAATACAAGGAAATCAAGTAAATTTCATAAACCCATAAGATTATTTGTAATCCAACCAAGGCAATTAACATTGTAGTTTCATCAATCTAGTGAAAACTTCATCAACTATAACACTTACAAGTCATCTAGTAACACCTAAATACATAAGATCTAATGTTTTCTCCTTAGTCATTGAAAATTTAGATTAAAATAACAAAGTCATTGTTGACACTATGGAACACATGAATTTCACACAATTGGAGATCAAAAAACATAGAAACAAAGTTTAAAAGTAGATAGCAAAGCAACAACTATAATATTTCAAGGACAAAGACATGACAATTTGTCACACAAACAAAATTTGGTTAGCATTGTGGCAAATTTAAGTTCGACAATGTGTCATGATGTCATTTAGCATAAAACTAAAATATTTCCACCTATGGAACACGTTTTTAGATTTTTCCAAAGATGCAAATATAAAAGCCAACATACATGTGGTTAACAATGATGATAATGAAAGCAATTGAATTTTTTTTAATATAGTTTAGTGAGGCAAATGTAAAACATTATGAATGTCCATTTAAACTTCAATTTTCAAGTCAAATTTTCAATATGATAATATCTTAAGATTTATTTGTGTGTGCATTCTAGAAAAAACAAAGTCACAAGCTATTTAAGGTGAAAACACATTACGGGCAAGCCACTTTTCACCCAAAAAAATGATGTATAACAAATATGGTAGGTATGTAGTAAGCTACAATCTTGATGGCATTTATTGGAAAACCTAAACATAAGAAAAAAAAAGTTTAGAATGTACATGACAACATTTTGGAGTTCAAAGCTCATTTTGAATGAAAGTTAAGCTTGATTCAATGGTTAGATGAAGAAAATTAAATAAAATCAATGTGCATAAAGTATATAACATACATGTTTTCAACGACCATAAGGCCTCATCTTTGTGATTCATGACACATTACCAAACCAAAGAAAAATGACAAAAAAAAATGTTCACTTATAAAATCTCTTCCTTTTTCCTTAAGGAAATGGTTTTTTTTTTATCAAAAATAAGAATTTTATTGCTCAATAAATGTTTAAAACATATTTTTAATGGATTTTTAACCAAAACTTTTTAACTTCTAAATGGTCCTAAATTTAGTTTATATATATATATATATATATATATATATATATATATATATATATATATATATTATTCCCAAAAAAAAAAAAAATAAAAAAAAAACTACACATATCATATTTTTTTAAATATATATATATTTTTTTTCACTATATGTTTTTTTT
>Ga0116229_10006532_pt1 | contig 18728 bp, 11 predicted proteins | sample S1TSphgellanicum_3_FD_87313 | JGI IMG/M metagenome (GOLD analysis project Ga0116229, IMG submission 87313) | Host-associated microbial communities from peat moss isolated from Minnesota, USA - S1T2_Fc - Sphagnum magellanicum MG | ecosystem: Host-associated > Plants > Peat moss > Unclassified... | reverse complement strand
TTTAAATTTTAAACTTCAAAATTCAAATATCAAATTTCAAGTTCAAATAAAAATATTTAAAATCAAACTGCCAATTTTTAGCCTCAATTTTTTTAAAAATTTGAAATAATAATTTTTAGATTTGAAAATAATAATTTAGAATTCGAATATCAGGTTTTAGATCAAATAACTTTTTTGAACTTAAATTAAAAATTTCAGAATTGAAATGTTAATTTTCATATTCAAATAACAATATCTAAAATTGAAATGTTCGTTTTTAGATTCAATTACTAATTTTCAGACTTGAAGTATTAATTTTGAGAATGTAAAATAATAATTTTGAATTTAAATTTCAGGTTCGATAAATGATTGTTTAAAATTTAAATGAAAATTTTTCAGAGTTGAAATATAAATTTTCATATTCACATAAAAATATTCAAAATTAAAATGTCCATTTTTATTATCAATTATAAATTTTTAAATTGAATACCAATTTTTGGATTCGAAAATATTAATTTAAAATTCAAAATCAATTTTTAGATCAAATGAGTCTTTTTGAATTGAAATTGAAAATATCATATTCAAATCAAAAATTTCAAATTCATATATCAAGTTTCAAATTCTAATAATTTTTTTAAAAAGTTAAAATAACAATTTTCATAATTCAAATATCAAATTTCAGATTTGAATAAAAAAATTCAAAGTTCTATTAATTTTGATACTCATTATATGAACAATATACATATGTATGCATATTATATATATATAATTTTAGTACATACATTAAAATACACCCCTATGTCATTGCAGAATACTTTTAGGATGCAACTAATTTGGTGACTATTAGAACTAATGGGACATATCAACCTATTGATGAATGAAAATAAATGTAAAATTGATGCAATCAATAGGATGAAATTTATAATAGTTGCATCACAGTTGTGAAAATGACCAAATAGTTGAAAGTTGGTCTTGTAGTTACAAATATTCCCAAATCTAGTCGCAAACGACTATAAGTCGCATGTAGTTGTAAATGGAATTATTACATTTTGGCTGATTTCTACTGTGAGGGGTCAAAACTCATTGGATTAAAGAAGTATTTATACCATTAAAAATCTTTTGGAATTTAGATGTCTAAAATGAGTTTGCATGACGGGTACTTAAAACATAAGTTATGGCCAAAAGAAGGATCGAGAATCAAACTGTCAATTTGATTCCTAACCACTAAAAGTTGGGAATCACCCTAATTTACTTGCATACAAGTGGCGTGCCACATATTGTTGGAAATTTCTTAATGGTGGCTACAACTATTCTTTAGACCTCATCTCAATCGAAGCTATGTAAAAGAAGTTATGGGCCTCCAAAGTCGTAAGAATTTCAATTTGGGGAATTTCGGGACTCTCAACTTGGGAGTCCAAGGACAAAATGACATTTGGGTGTAAGCCCCGTGGCCAGACACAAATAATATTATAAGGGGGAAGGTGGTGGCTTCCCCCCCAAGTTCAGGCTGTGGTGAATTTTATGAGTCCATGTTTGCCCATGGTTTGTCCGTGCACCAAAAGTGCTCCAACTACGCACTAACCAACTTGTTGTTTGGTTTGTGCAAGTTTGTGTGAATAATTGACTTGATTTTCACTTGTCCTAGCCCCATCCCAGAGCTCCAGCATGCCCCTCTACTATCGAAATGTTGCGAACCAAATAACGTACCCCAATTCCTTATCCTTCCGTTATTTTCACCTTTGGACTCGTAGTTGAGTCTATCAAGGAGTCCACGGGTGTGTCATTGACAATCTTTATGTTTTAATTTGTTTTTGGTGGCTTTCATCAAGGGCTACTTTTGAAATAGGTGTCCATGAGCTTGATAATTGGTTTAGTTTTTAGCATTTTTGTGTCAAACAATGGATTCACGGTCCATGTGAGTATTTTGTGTCTCAAAATTTTTATGACTCTTTCTCTCGTTTGCATTAAAAACATGAATTCCAATTACTCTCTAATTCCATTTGCACTTTTTCTAACACCATTGTGCCATTTCAAATTTTGTTCAAGTTTTTTTTCCTTTAACCTATAGAAGTTCAATGATGAAGAGTGGGTGAACATGCCCACTTGTAATCTAGTAAAATTTGTGCATAACATCTAGTTGTAGCAATCGAGAAAACATGACACTTGTCTATGTACATATCGACGTTTGATGACTACATTCGTGTTTTCAAACAATCTACATTATATAGACAATACTTGTAAGGTGGTCCACCTAATCATAGACTTGATAAGAATGAATTGTTGTTGAGGAGGGCTTAGAAGGATCGAGTGATCCTGCTAGACTTGTGGGGGTTAGAACAATTACACATTTGGGTCATCTTTCACAGATTGCCTTCCGCACTTCGAAGGAGAAGAGGTGTTTGGGTTTACTAAGTAACTTGCTAATTATCCTCCTAATGAAGATGAAGATTCCCATCATCCTAACTATGTGAATTTTTCTTGTCCACGAGTAACCATCCTTGTTGTTGAACTTAATATTATGGAGGACGTACATGTTCAACAACTGCCATTTGGTTCCATTAATTTGTTACCTTTGGTATCTCGAGGTGGCTTGGAATTGAAAAAAAATATTTGTGTTGATGGCTAGTGGCATATTGAACGCTACCCACCCAATTATGTAATTCAATGTTTTGCACTTTAGAAAACCATGGTGTTCAAATGTAAAGCAAGGATCAACCTTTACAAATTTATAAGCGGAACTCATGTTCCATGTTACTCAGGTTTTTGGGCTCAATATCATAGCGGATCACTTGAGCACCATAAACATTGGTTTTGTCCTAATGACTTGAACCATTGCGTTAATGGGACAACCCACAAATTTGCAATTGTTAAGCTTGCAATTCCAACTATATGGCCCATCCAAAAAAGTAAAAGCTTGACTCAAAAGGAGGTGACAACTCTAGAATAGGTAGGGTTTCCTTTATTTCCTACATAAAAACAATGTTTTAAGTTTATTTGGCTTCCAATCTTGTAGTTCAAGCAATTTTATATGCATGCTATGAGTTGTTATAGCCTTGGGAGGCTATTCAATGCAAGTTGTTGGCCTATAATTCATGGTGGCAAGAAGGTGAAATGGCCTTCCATTTTCGAATTGACACAACAACACACCAACAATTGGGAGGTTAACATCATAATTCTCCAATGCATTGTTTTCCTTGTTGTTGATGTCTCACCATTTGGGTATGGACAAATTTACAATTTTTTTTTTGATGACAAACAATATGATGTCATTATTGGAAATTTCCCTTGATGTTCATGTGTCTACTTTGTGACAATGTTGGCAATTCCTTTGGGTGGTTGTGAGGCATATGTGTAATGTAAACATGTGTATCATGTCTTACAAACAATTATGTTTTGTGGGCTCATGGAAAAAATCATTCATTATTATACATGGAATTGGGATGAAGTTCAATGTTTGTTCAATGCATTCTAAAACATTTGGACTTTAATGATAGTACATTACAATTACATTTGCTTCAAATCAATTGTGTTTTTCTTATTCATCAAGCTTGTTATAATTACTTCAACTATGTAGGAAGTTTAGTTTTCAATTATAGTTTAATAGTTTTTTCTCCATTGTGTATTATTTCAATAATTTTTATGAGATGTATATGTTTTTTTGTTCTGGTGAATATACATTAGTGGTGTGGCATCAAAGTATGTAGCTTGATAAAACTTTGTACATTTGATTATCAATAAAACCTTTGACAATCATAAAGTGTTTCCTTGTATATTGTCTTTTTATGTAGAATATCATAGAACCTTGCCATTATAACACATGTAATTTGTTGAAGAATTAATATACATTTACTAATTTGAATTCATCATATATTTTTCAAGCATGCAATTTCTTATCATTTCAACAATTTTGAAAATATTGAAGTTATTGAATAAGAGCCCTAAATATTTGGAACGCACCAAGAATGATAACATGCATATGTGTATTTTCTTTTGACTTCAAATTTGCACATGATGCTACTGTCAACAACTATGTTGGTTAAATCCATGTTTATAATCAATAAATTATTGTTGATTCCACAACAAATCATGCACATGACATGACAAAATATTCCATGCCATGTCATGGAATATTTTGCCACATCACATAGAATTTACCTCGTGGAAAATGAATATATTAAAAATATTCCATGACATGACATGGAATATCCCTTAATATTCCTTCCTACTCACAAGAGCACCTACTCACCCATTAGTGTCATTGATGTATTTACTTGTCAACTTTTAAGTGATGGCCCCCCATTTGATTTTGCCATCCTTTGTTTCAAAAAATTTGGTGCACCTTTTCAACATTGTTTATTATAATGAGGTTTTGGCAATAACCCTTTGAAAAATTTGAAACTACACACCTAGACATGAATGTGCTTGCTATTGATAAGAGCTTTTTCCAAGGCTATTTTTGCATCTACTTCAATTTGGGTCTTCAACTTCAATTAAATAGACGAAACATCATTGTTTTCAATTTGCCAATTCAATTCCTTTGATAATTGGGCATTAGCCAAATTGGGATAAAGATGGGTTTATTTGTTCTTTTGTCAATGGGACCATTCGGGCCCCCTTTAGACTTATGGTTAGAAAAGTGTAGCTTACTTGACCATTTCCTTTTTGAAAACACACATTGGAAATCAAAATGATCCTTATTCCCATTTAATGGGATCACCCATGATAAAAATATTTTCAATAGAAGTTCATTATAAAGTTTAGGAGTGACCCATTGCTCTATAAATCGAGTAGGTGTTAACTTCATATAGTATTGTAAAAACCCTTCAAACCCATTTGTCCTTCCTATTTCCTTTTTTTTGCAACCATATTAGACAAAAGATCCAAAACATTAAATTCTTCCAACTCCAATTGGACTTTGTGTTGCTTCCTATGGCAATTTAGACCCACCACCATGTTAAAAAAACGCCATCTAACAACTAATTGTGCCCATAGTTGTGCAAAAACTTTAGTGCAACCTGATAATAAAAACCTTATACATTTTTTGTTTGTTTATTTGAAGGCTTCAAATTTCCACAAAGTTTCAACCCTTTGTAATGAATTCAAAGCTCACAAGTTTGTAACACCAAATCATGGGTTTGCAACATTAGAATTAAGGTTTGACACCCATGTCATCATGATAGTGTCTCCCACCAAAGGTTGTTATAGTATTAATTCCCATGTTGTAGTTCACCCCATGTTACATCGCAAGATTTAGAAAAGGATAATACCTAAATGTGAACACACATATGAACTAATTTTGCATGTATTTAAATGCACACTTGGATCGCTATATTTTGTGCAACGCCCTTCACAAACGCAACATCAAAGAAGAATGCAAAAATGTTAGGAAAACTTTTTCCAAGCATTTATAACAAATTGAAAACAAAATTTGAAATGAAAACCTAATGGTCTTTTTCAATGGAGATCATTGAAGTTCTACCAAATATTTTTGATTTGGCTAAACCTTAAGTAATGACACTTTCACAAATGTTAGCAAACACAATATTATCAAGTTCATAGTAATGTATTTGCAAACATTTGTGGAAACACACATATAGGAGAAACCTTGGCACAGTTCCATCACAATCAACATTGAACGAACTTAACAACAAAATTGAAAATTCTATGTCAACCTTGTGATTCAAGAAAAAACATGAAATCAACAACTACGTAAGTTAGAGAAGTTGTTCCACCATGGAATTAATGATAGCATTGAGGTTGTACTCAAGTTGTTGGAGGATCAAAGGTGTTGCAAACAAGCACAAAATGGTGGTGCCAAAACACTTCTGTAAAAATATTGTGAAACGTGAACCCTAATGGGTGGAAATGGCGTCCCATGGTATGTTATTTGCATGCATTCCATGAGGATCAGGATGGTATGGCAAGTTACAAAATGGGCATAACATCTTCATGTTACGCAAAGGACACCCTTGGGACCAGGTTTCGTGGAAAGGGTAATGGGAACGAGTGAGGGCAAAACATGTCAGCCAGTACTTTTGTACTGGACGCAATCAATTTCTTTGGCCTGTTTAATACTTTTCACTGGCTACGTCTGGAGAAATTAGGTCTGGGAAGTTAGGTCTAGCAAGGTCTTCCCTTTCAAAATGGGACAAAATGAAATTCTCTTCTCTGTGTTTGTCCTTTAATCTGTTTCTCTCGTCTGTTGTCTGTGTTGTCTGTGATCAATGTGGTATACGGTTTTGGTGGTAGGTGTGTGGGGTGTGTTGTGTTTTGGGGCGGAAATACAAATGTCGAAAACATTTGCACGAAACAGGTAAGCAACACGGTGGGTCGAGGATGTTGAAAATTTTGCGTTATATTTTCGCAGTAATGTCTGCTGCCTTGTGTAAGCAAAATTCGTAAGGCCGAAGTTGTGTCTTTCTCCTCCGCCCTGCTTTCTCCAATTTTGTTTTCGTAGGAGAGAATGTGTTCACGCGTGATCTAAATCTCTAATGACCCAAAATATATATCTGATGTAAATGAATGCGGATTCCCCGGTATACACGCTTCTTACAATAGATCATTACATGAAGGATGGAAAATAGATCATCACATGAAGTATGGAAGAAGACGACAGAAAACGGAAGCGCACTAACACTATTGCATGCAGTAGCACCACCAACTCTGCACAAACAGAGAGAAGCTCACAAACTCTTTAAAATTATGTAAGCAGAATGTATACAGCTGTGTACTAATGAAGATCTTCCATATGAACGCGGGAAAAAAATGTCAATTCCAGTTTGATTGTGCACAGAAAAAGCTCAGGAAATTCACGGCAGAAAGGCCAAATCCCGCAAACCAAAAAGGAATCGCTAAGGAAGAACGCAATCGGTCCCCCCATAGATTCGCAGAACGATCGGGAATGACGGAACGAAGAATGTACCCGGACGCTGATGAACGGAGAGAGACGATCGTAGCGGTAGGCAAGGGAAACGAATGATGAGAGAGAGAGAGAGAGAGAGAGAGAGAGAGAGAGAGAGAGAGAAGCGTGGTGGTGAGGAGTAAACCTAGGGCGCAAGCAAAGGGTTAGGTTTCCTTAGAGGAGATGGCGGACGGACTACGCTGTTGCTGTCGCTTTCCCTTCCTCCCCTCTTTGACGGATAGGTGTACGCATATGTAGCCTTCAAGAGATCCAGAACTTTCCAGAGAGCTTGCTTTACTCTTCTTCTTCTTCTTCTTCTTCTTGCGATGCAGTGGAAGCAGTGGTGGCGGACTAATAAGAAAGTGGCGGGGTTTGCCGGGACGAGTGTTTCTTCATCATGTTCTCGATCCCGTGTTGTTGTTGGATGTTATTCGCTTGATGTCATCGTAGATTCGTATTCTTTTGGAGCTGGAATTGCACTTACTGAGAAGAGGCTTCTCTTTTTCCTTGGTGAAACAAACAGTCGTGTCATGATGCTTATGCCGCAGTAGCACAAAAGCTTGAGGGTTAGAAAGGTATAGGAACTAACCGCAGGGAAAGAGGATACAAGAAGCGAGAGAAAAACCACAGGGACAGACGGGATGATATTGCCGTTCGCAAAGCTTGGTACGCTAGTCTTGAGGACGTTGAGCAAGCCCTTGGCTACGCGGTTGAAGCAGCAGGCGGCACACCATCCTCGGTTCCGTGAAATCATCATCAATTTTGCTCAGGTGTATGCTGCTGCTTGCTTTCTTTAATTTGGCATTGCATCGCTTCTTTCTTGCACTTGCCAATCCCCAGGGCTATGTCTTTAATTGTTCATACTCTCTCCAGACATTGCCTCTTCTGAAGTGAATCATGACAGAGTTCTTCTGTGTGGAATTCTGAAGTTCCTGCGGTTGGAGACTCTCTTGTAGACTGTTGCAGTAGTGGGTATAAGCTCTCTTAGGATGGGCTTGTTGTTTGTTTCTTCTGCTTTGTAAGCTTTTGTCTGCTCCAGAAGAGAATTATTGTTGGGCTTCAGAATTTTTGAAGGATTCTCTGTCTCTGAGAATTTCACTGCTCCAGTGTCACTCAGTCTGTAGATAGCCTGGAATTGCCAGACCAATAAACTGATGGAGTTGATAAAGCACATTTTGAACTTCAATCTGACATTTTGCTGTATGATGATCAATCTTGGAAGTACAAATCTTGGTCTGATGCAGTGCAGAAACCCATTTATCTTTGCTGTCATGTAGCTGGACCGGTACATCAGTTTATTTGGTTTTCTTGACAGGGTCAAGCCATACAAGGTTGCAAAGTCTTGTATTGATACTAAGAGGTGGGCATTCTAGAGGTGCAGTCAAATCACAGGTTCCAGGTGAATTTGCAAAGGCGAATCTATGGCCATGCTACTGATGTTGAGATTCGACCTCTGAATGAAGAAAAGGCTGTACAGGCAGCTTCAGATTTTCTTGGAGAAGCATTTATTTTCTCGGTAATCATTAAGCCATCATGTCTGCCTGCTGAACTCCTTGTTTGTGTTCCTCGGCCTCCAGAGCATTACAAACTAGTCTGAGGAAATGCTAAGTTGCCATTCAGTCTTCTGGCAGGTTGGAGGAGCTGTTGTGATATTTGAAGTCTCACGGAGTGCTTTATCTGAAGCTCGGAAGGAGGAATTCCGCAAGAGAGAGTTATTGGTAAATATGTTGGCTTCCCCTCTAGCTTTCTGTGGGTTTTGTGCTGTCTGGTTTACTCAGAAAGGCCATAAGTCTCTGTTGACAACCATCTACTTTGTAAGTTGGGATTTTGAATCAGATTTGTTTTGATTACCAGGATCTGCGGCACAGAGATGAAATTGTAGCACAAGAGCTTGATTCATTGCGGCAGCGGTTGGACCAATTGGAGAAAGCAGTCAGAGGACGAGGTTTTGCAAGTTGGAAACTACCAGGCTTATCCCACGGTGAAATCCATGGTGAAGAGAAACAACCATCACGACCTTTGTTTGCAGAACCTTCCCCTGAGACAGCTCCAACCACTGTTTAAAACTCATTCCTGTTCATGGAGATTAACACAACAAAGTTTCCATAAGATTGGACACCTTTTTGAATTTGAATGAGATAATTAAAAATGCCATGAATTTTATATGAATACTTCACTGTGAGGTTTGTACACATTATTATATTCTTATCAGGACATCTATCAGGGGATGAAGTCAGTGGAGATAGTGGCAGTGGTTCACTGTCATTTCATGAGGAATGGGAAGGTCTGCTACTTTGTGACTCGCGATTGCCACAATATCACTGCACTTGCTCTTGTTGGTTTGTTAACCCTGTCTTGTTAAACAGGGGTTATAGGATTAGTGTATAAAATATTCACAAACACATGGGGTCCTTGGTGTAGGCGAGTGTAGGTGTGAAGAAAAAACTCTGACCAATGAGATTCTTAGAAAGGTTGAGGTAGATTGTTTTTCTGAGTTATCTTGAGTGAACTAACAGCCAAATATGCAAATAGGCTTTTATAGGTTTCAGAGAATTCTAATGACCAATTGGAGTTCCTGAATAGTGGTGTTGTTTTCAATCTATGTGAGAATAGGGTACTTTATAGTAGTGACAAAATACTCTCATGGTAATGATATTCTTACAATTGGAGATGAAACAGGAGCCAATGGCCACTGCCACAAAACTTTGTTTCTTGTCTTGCTGTCTTGCTTTGCAATACTCTTGCAAAGTGAGCTCTTGAAATGTTGCAAAACGAGCTCCTCAAATGATTGTTAATTTCGGGCATTAACTTTGCAGAATAGCTTAAGACTGGTTTCCTGTGTGGGAGGTGCATTCTATGGCTTTGTGTGGATGGCAGATCAATGATCTAGATGGTTGATAGGAAACAAGTCCTGTAACTTACATATACATGATCTGGATTGGAGAAAACATACCAGTATGGATAGAAAGATTGGAGAATTTTAGAATGATGGAACTTGAATGCCTATTTCACATCAATGCTGAAGTTTGGATGAACTGTGGTATTGGATGAAGTTGGAAGCACAATTCGCAAGTTCACTTGATTATTTGTGGAAGCAGCAAGCAACCTTCATCACGGCCATTTGAACACCATGCATAATTAAAGCAGGTGGATAGAAGGGTACATGTTGAATAAAGTAGAGGGATAAAGCATCAGAAAAAGGTTTTTTCTTTTCCTTGGTTTGCACATGAAGCATGCAACTAAGAAAAGTATATCTCACCCCTCAGTGTCTTGAATTTTTGGTAGTTTTTTTGCCAATGTGAGCATTCCTGCTCTCTACTGGCATAGGACTGTTAGAAATGTTTATAGGAAGGTGGCTTTCTGGTTGCTGGTACCATGTTGGAGCAAACTGTCCAACAAATTATGGACATAGGTGGAGTAAAATCCAGGACCCAAACATGTGGTTTCTCAATATCTCCAAGGAATGTGGAGTGGTGTGGATTATAAGGCTCTTTCTTGGGCCTGCCTCTGCCAATGCTGATCTTCAAAGCTTTCTCCTGTTAAACTGTCAATCTACAAGAGGAAGTGGATTGGCGATAGGTGGTTAAGCCTTCATGAATGTTGACCATTGATTGGGCATGTTTTACAGTTGATCATTCTTTAAATGGAACTAATTAATGGCCAGAGTGAACCAGCCCCCATGACTGCACCAGTTGGCCGTTCTATCCATAGGATGGGCTGGATGATTCACCTCTTTTTCATTCACTTCTTTACTTTACGTTAACTAACATTCTACCACAGTCAATCTTTTTTGGCAACACCTTTGACTATTGTTTTTTTTATTGCCAATTTTTTCCCAACCCTGACGTCCATACTACCCACCCACCCACCTAGTTACTCTACTAACCTAAATCTTAGCCCTGCCTATGAACTAACAATTAATCCTTTACTTACCTTGGCAAAACTCTTATCTCCTCTTGGCTAAACCTATATTTCTTCTTAGCTAAAGTTATAGTTCTTTTTGGCTAAACTTCTATCTCTTGGCAAAACCTATATATTTTATTGTCTAAACTTCTATCTTTTGGCTAAACTTATATATCTTACTGACTAACTTCTATTTCTTGGCTCAACCTATATATCTTGCTGGCTAAACTTCTTTCTTTTGACAAAACCTATATTTTTTCTTAGTTAAATTTATATCTCGTGGCTAAACCTATATTTCTTTTTGGTTAAACATATATTTCTTGGCTAAACCTATATATCTTGCTGGCTAAACTTCTTTCTTTTGGCAAAACCTATATTTTTTCTTAGCTAAATTTATATCTCTTGGCTAAACCTATATTTCTTGGCAAAACTTATATCCTTTGGAAAAACCTATATATCTTCTTAATTAAACTTATTTCTCTTAGCTAAACCTATATTTCTTCTTGGTTAAACTTGTATATTTTGGCTAAATCTATTTTTTTCTTGGCTAAACTTCTATTTTTTGGCAATATCTATATATTTTATTGGTTAAACTTCCACCTAATTCCTATTTTAAAAATTAATCAAAAAATAAATGCATTTTTCAATAATGCCACTTTAGTTATTTGCAAAAATCTACTTATTAGCAAAACCTAGCTACCCACACGTCATCATACCTACCTATGCACTTGCAAATTGTGGATTTTGATTAAATAAATTATAATGTAAAATGTGGGTATTGCAATTGCAAATTTTTTTTTGGTGGCAATCTTCTACTTCCACTTTGGACCATTTAATGCAAGATGTATTTAATTCAATTAAGGAATAGGTTTTATAAATTTAGAGTTAAAAAGACATCAAACATTTATGAATATTTGCACAATTTTTAATACTAATCAAAATCAATCATAGGTTGGATTTTGGGGGGGAAATTTGACCAAAACTTCACATACAAATATTTGCAACAAGATTCATTTATATCTTTTTTGAAGGTGAATCAAAAAAGTCTCAAATTGGGCCTTCAAGTTGAAATGACCACTGAAGCTAAGAGAATAAACTCTTATTTCATTCATTTAATTTTTTCTTTTCATTGTGTTTCAATTTCAATTCATCATTCAACCCTAGAAAATTATTTTGTATGGCATTTGTATATAGTTATTAATTTTTATGACATTTATCATTAAAATTGTTTAGGTTTATATATAAATATTTTGAGGTAATTAGTTTTAAACTCTAAAGCTAATGTTTCCATTCATTATAATTTTCATTGATTAAATTTAATATTCAAAACATAGTTGTTATAAATGTTTTTTCTATTCCATTTGTAGTTTTGTTTGTATAATCATTAGGTTGAAAACATTTACCATTAGGATTATTTAAGGTTTTAAGTTTAAGGTTTAATGAAATGTGTGTTGATTTATTTAGGTTGTGTTTTCAAATCAAAATAAAACTCCTTTGAATGTGATATCATCTTTTAACATCAACGGTATGATATTTTTTCTTAATCATTTTTTCTTTTTTAGAAATTGTTTTGTTCTTAATTTAAGGAAATCAATATCCTTGGATGGTTTTAATATGATCATCAAATTTCACTAAAAATGTTCCATGTTTAATATATGGATTTAGCATTTTGGCCTCCCATAGATTGTGTGGATTTAGGTTCATAATGCCAATAATTGCATTTTGCCATCGACATACAATGTGCATTTTTTAATTATTATGCATGTATTACATTTCCCTTTCCCATATATAGTGTGGATTAGGGTCATAATGTGGGTATTGCATTTTTCCCCCATATACAATGTGCATCTTTAAATTGTCATGCAAGTATTACATTTAGGGCTCTCATATATAATGTGGATTAAGGTCATAATGTGAGTATTGCATTTCCCCCCATATAGAGTGTGCATCTTTAAATTGTCATGTAGGTATTGCATTTATTTTTCCAATTAATGCAGTTTGTTAATTATCATGTGGGTATTATAATTAGTTTATCCATAGATAATATGGATTTAAAATATATTTATGAATATTACAATTTAAAATTTACAATTATGGCCATAGACCATATCATATGTTTTCCATACTTAACATTTAGGGTATTATGTGCACAATTGTATAAGGTTTAAATGAGGGATAAAAATCAAGTACTTAGAGCATGTACATTTGCATTAGTATTGAATATGACAATTAACATGTAATTCAACATATTACAAGTATAAAGTTTTAGACATTAACATCAATTTATTAATTTTTCTTGTATAATTAGCTCAAGGAATAATTTCAAACATGGGTCATGTTTCAAAATCTCAATCTATTGAGATTCAAAACCCAAGGAAGTCACCCTTTAACAACATGGACTTGATGTGGAAAAAGGATGTTCGACATGGAGAGCACATATAATCGAGGTTGAATGGGCATACATCTCACATGCACAAGTCTCAAAAAATTTAAACAATGAACGAAACCATGAAGACTCCCCGATGGAGTGGAACATTTATAAGCAAATACTTTCACAAGAAAATGTAAAAATGCTAAGAATCTAAAACCACCTTGGCCATATTTGGTGTTGACACACCCCCAGGCTCTTTAATGGACTCAAATGTGAGTCCAAACTGAAAACAACGGAAAGAGCAAGGAGTCGGGGCATGCTCCCTGGCTCGTAGCACTTTGAGGGGTAGAAGGGCGTGCTGGAGTTCCAGGATGGGACTAGGAAAAGTGATAAGCATCAACTACTCACATGGATATGCACAAAACCAACACAAGGTGGTTAGTGCTTAGTTAGAGCACTTTTGGTGCTAGGACGAGCCACGGGCAAACTCGGACTCACAAGACTCACCACGGCCCGAACTTGGGGGAAGCCACCACCTTTCCCCTTATAGTATACTTTGTGCCTCTCCACGAGGCCCACATCCAAATGGCTTTTTGTCCCGAGACTCCCAAGTGGGAGTCCTGAAATTGCCAAAATCAAGACTTTTGCAACTTTGGGGCCCCATAACTTTGTGTGCAAACCTCCGATTGAGATGAGTCTAAAGCAAAGTTGTAGCCCTCGTCGAGAGCTTTCCAATGGTATGTGGCACTTGACCTGCACGCAAGGAAATCGGATTGATTCTCGACTTTTAATGGTCAGGAGTCAAGTTGCCAATTTGACTTTCAAACTTTTTTTTGACCATAACTTGTGTTTCAGATGTCCAAATGGGTTATACGAACCCATTTTAGACATCTAAGTTTCAATAGCTTTCCAATGATATAAAAAAATCCTTGATCCATTGGGTTTTGACCCTTGCAATCACTCTCTGAACATTGGGGAGTCCATTGGGACTCCATCGGAACTCCAACTCCCAACATGGGAGTTCACTTGGGAGTGTGAAGGTTCTTTCTTTCCTTCACACTCTTTTGCACTCCCGGGGCATGAGAATGCGACTCATGGACTTAGTCTTGGCCCACACCCTTGTAAGCCCTATGCCTTGGTTACGAGCCCAAGGTTTGGGTCGCAACAGGTGTGATGTTTTATTGTTCATTTTTGTTATATGAAACTTGTTTTTTAATTTCATATTGTACCAAACTTTAAGTCCTAAATTGATTGCACATTTTGTAGGTATGCATGTGGGTATGGACTAAAAGACAATCATGGAAACCCAAACCACCATCAATCCATTAAATAGGGTTGTTTAGCTCAATTCTCAATTAGGCAATTATACACACGACCCAAGGTGGCAAAGATAATCTTCTACCATCAACTTCATACTTGGCCAATGGTGAGCTTGCACATCGCAAACATGACTTTGATTCCATTGTTCGACCATCTTTTTTTGCCCCACAAATGTCACAAGCCCTTAAGGACCACATTTGGACTCAATTGGGTTTAGGTTACATCATCAAGCAAATATATGACAAGCATAAGGCAATATGGTGGGCTAGAATCAATGCAAGAGAAGCGATGACAAGGGATGATTTCATTAGACAATAAAAGATTGCTTACTTGGAACACAAAAAATGGAGTTAGCATTTACACAAAAATCTGGTCATTTCCCTTCGCACATGGGCATTTACTCATCCAGATGATGTGTTTTGATTTCAAGATGCAAGTGAGGATAATGGGATTCATGTCCCATTCGTAATAGGGGTACAAACCCTACCTCAATTGTAAACCATGGTTTCATTAAATGATAATGGGGAAGTTTCAATGGATGTTACATTCGACACCAATGATGTGAAATTTCACTTGTTCACATTGATGGTGTTTGATGCACATCACACTAGAGTGTCGGTTGCATGGATCATTACAACCCGCCAAACATGCGATGATTTGGTGGAATGGCTAACTCCTTTGAAAACAAAACTTCTAAAGAAAAACCCAAAATGGAAACCTTCATCTTTCATTGTTGATGATGTTCCACAAGAATTACAAGCATTGTAGTGAGTTTTATTTTCATTCTAGTTTTTTTTTGAACTTTTATGTACATGCAACCATTTCAAAATTTCATCTCATATTCTCCATTGTAAATAATGTTATTAGTTGAAATGATAATAAATTGGTATTTTATGCATGGTTAGGATGGTGTGGGGCAATAATCAAATGCCCATTTACCTTTGCGCATAACACATTTTAAAGGTTTGGCGCTTACATTCAATGGAAAAAAATCAAAAACACTGGGGTGTGACATGCAATATTGGACGACCTTCACACTGTCATGTACATGCCCATTGAACGAGGTGAAAGCATTGAAACCTTCATGATTCATGGGAAAAACAATATCATTGAAAGCTTCATCCAACATTTGCCTAGTGATTCATGGATTTAGTATTTTTGGACCTATTATTTCCAAGTTAGTACGTGAATTAACTCTCAATTCATTATTGTTGTTCCACCATGCTGTACATATCCCAAAATATTCATTATTTGAATTAAAATAAAAACACTAATATGGATTTAACAATCCCATGTGGGGGCAAAATGCAATATCCACATTAAAACCCTAATCCACACTATATGTGAGAGCCCTAAATGTAATACATCCATGACAATTTAAAGATGTACGCTATGCGTGGGAACAAAATGTAATACCCACATTATGAGCTTAATCCACACTATATGTGGGAGTCTTAAATGCAATACCTCCATGAAAATTTAAATATGCACATTATATGTGGGGGCAAAGTGCAATAACCACATTATGACCTTAATCCACATTATATGTTAGAGCCCTAAATGTAATACTTGCATGACAATTTAAAGATGCACACTTATATGTGGGGGCAAAATGCCATGCCCGCATTATGACCATAATCCATACTATATCTAGTAGAGGGAAATGCAATACTTGCACGACAATTTATGGATGCACATTGTATCTTGTTATAGATTTGTGGATGGTGGGGCTTCGACGAGTGCCACATTCAAACCAAGACACACAAACATCAATTGAGTTTTACCATGGGGCATTGAAATGTAAGTTTTCTTTGGAAACAAAAGGGTTTTGTGATCGATAGATTGATTGGTTAGTGTGGAAACTCACAACAATGATTGCAAGACACTACATGCACATGGCTAAAATGAAGAAACATGGGTTCATAAAAAATAGGGTTGTGGAACGCATTGTGAAAACAAGCGTTGAAAAAGCCAAATTGATCCCTCACACCAATATCACCCACGGGATAAATGATTTGAATGAAATTAACCATGCATGGATGGTGTGAAGCCAACAACATCTTAATATGACATATAAGGTCTCATTTCTTGTCACCAAGTATGTTTGTTACACATGTGAATGGGCGTTATGTGGAAACTTGTGCAAACATCAAGTTGTCGTTCTTTTTACATGTATCGATCTCACTAAAAAATATATCATTCAATATTGTAGGACATGGTATCGATATGATCATGGAGGTTTTGCCACCATGTTTGCTGACCCTACCTATTTGCACATTTATGACAATGAATCTAATGATGAAAAAGCTAATGAAAATCACTTTGAAAAACCATGGGTTGTTGATATGTGTGAGCTTATGAGACCAAATGATACCTCCCCCAATGTGGAAAAAAGAAGGATCACAACCAACCTTTGAGTTCATCCACCCCTACGAAGAAAGTGTTTGTTCGAATGGGTGACACAATGCAATAAATCATCAATTAAGTCAAAGAAGGTGGGGTTCAACTCGTAGATCACACCACATCATTGTTGTGTGTTATTGCACCAGATATAAGAAGTATTTGCCTTTCCAAGGCAAATGAAATCATGCATCTCAGCATGGTATTTCATTACGTCAATGATGGACTTGTTAATTTAGTGCACTAGATGAAGGATTGGCATGAGACAATGTTAGAACATGGAAATATCCGTAAAAAAGGGCTCATGAATAATAAAAAACACAAACTTGTTTGTACCCTATCCCCCATTTTAATTTTCTATTACTAAAATGTGCATCATATTACAATTGTGTCAAAAAACAAATTTTTTATGTGTTAATGCATTGATTTTTGTATCAATGAACATATAGGGTTTGAAAGTTAAAGTTACATTATTAAGGCTATATAACACATATTTTAAAAAACTCCCAAACAAGATTATTTGACTCAAATGGCATATAAAGGTGGGTATTGCAAGTCAATTATACAATAATCACCATGTCAATATGCGGGTAATGTTTACCCATCTTATTTCTTATGGCATTCAATTGGTATTGCATGTAGGTATTGTAAGGTTTAGGGTATATCATAGTTAAAAATTAACGAGCACTAACACAAGTATTGTATATAATTTCATATCTTTCATGGGTATTAATTATGTTAGATGAAGGTATTGCAAATTCCCTACTCCTTCCAGAAGGGGATTTGACCACTTAATGTGGGTATTGTCCTACCTTTTTATTATAATGATGATTTGTTTTAATGGATTTGCATTAGTTATAAATATCATTTGGATATTTCTTATTGCATTAGGTCCATTAAACGTAGGTATTGCATTTGGTGGACAAGATCCCCCTAAGTAACTCAAATGATGAGGGACTAAATTTTTGTAATATTTGCATAATAAATATTTATTAACCAAAAGGGGGTTTTTTGTGAAGGTACACAATATATATTTATGTAGGTATAATGATAAGCTTACTATGGTAGATTGATAGTATTACATTATAGTAATAAATGCAAAATTGCCTTAATGATCACTTTAACATTCATTATAAATGATGTAGGTATTGCAAATTAAGGTTTGGAAAAATTAGGACATGCCCATAATCAATGTTTACACCTAAAGATGAAGGTATTGATAATTGGTTAATTTTTTAAGGTATCTTTTTTATATGTCCTATTGTTTTTATACATTAGATGCAGGTATTGCATTTAGTAAACAAAATGATCTTACATAACCTTATATGATGAGAGAACATGTTTTTGCATTATGAAATCAAGGGGGGTTACATGACATAGATTTGCCTAGGTATTACAATTTGGGATTTAACATAAGGTGATAAGGTATAGTATTACAAATTGAAAATTTTAACCTTGATCATGTAGACATTACAACCTAATGAATGCATAGGTTTAAATTTGAAAAAGTAAGCAAACCTATGCAATGAACCTTAAAATGTTGAATGTTTTTTGTATGCAACAAAAAATCCCTACATTTGACCCTAAATTAAATAAACACAAAAAAATTTGGTTGCATAACTTTAATGGTGGAATTTTACAATTTTTAAAAAACTAAGTGTTAAACATAATTTTAGAATTATTTTTGCATGACCTTAAATTGTGTATAGACTATCAACTTGTGTTTTAGACCTAATTTGGGGGGGGGGGGGGGGCACCCAAAAAAGGGGAGGGTTTTTTTTTTTTTAAAATTTTCCCCAAAAAACCACATTTTTCTTTTTTTTTTTTAAAAAAAAAAAAAAAAAAAAAAAAACC
>Ga0116229_10006531_pt1 | contig 18732 bp, 13 predicted proteins | sample S1TSphgellanicum_3_FD_87313 | JGI IMG/M metagenome (GOLD analysis project Ga0116229, IMG submission 87313) | Host-associated microbial communities from peat moss isolated from Minnesota, USA - S1T2_Fc - Sphagnum magellanicum MG | ecosystem: Host-associated > Plants > Peat moss > Unclassified... | reverse complement strand
GCTGCGAGCCGCCCACCCCACGGCAGGCACGCGCGTCAAACAGGCGATACAGATTGACCGCATCGCGTGGCGGCAAAGGCAATCCATGATCAAGATCGGTTACAAGGCTTCGGCCGAACAATTCACCCCGCGCACGCTGCTGGATTTTGCCGTGCTTGCAGAGGAGATCGGCTGCGATTCCTGCTTCGTGAGCGACCATTTTCAGCCCTGGCGGCATACCGACGGACATGCCCCCTTCGCGTTTTCCTGGATGGCGGCTTTGGGTGAGCGCACGCGCGCCATCCAGCTTGGCACCAGCGTCGTCACCCCCACCTTCCGCTATCACCCTTCGGTGGTGGCCCATGCGATCGCCACGCTGGCGGTGATGTATCCCGATCGGCTGGTGCTGGGGGTGGGCACCGGTGAGTCGCTGAACGAGGTGCCTGCCACGGGCATGACCTGGCCCAACTTCAAGGAGCGCGAGGGCAGGCTGCGTGAGGCGGTCGGCCTGATTCGCCGGCTCTGGACCGAAGAGCGGGTGACCCATCACGGCGCCTATTATAAGACCGAAAGCGCCACCCTGTATGATCGGCCAGGCGCGCCGGTGCCGATCTATCTGGGTGCGGCCGGGCCAAAGGCGGCCTTTACCGCCGGCGAACTGGGCGATGGCTTCATCTGCACCAGCGGCAAGGCGCCTTCGCTCTATGCGGAAACGCTGATTCCTAACGTGGAGGCGGGCCGCAAGAAGGCGGGGCGGGCGGAGAATTACGACATGATGATCGAGATCAAACTCTCCTTCGATACCGATCGTCAGCAGGCCCTGGAGAATACCAGGCCCTGGGCGGCATTGTCGCTCTCGCCGGAGGAGAAGACCGGCGTCGAAGACCCGATGGAGATGGAGCGTCTGGCCGATGCGCTGCCGCTGGAGCGCTGCGCCAGCCGCTGGATTGTCTCGGCCGATGCCGATGAGGTGGTGGAGCGTATCAGGCCCTATGTCGATCTGGGGTTCCGGCATCTGGTGTTTCACGCGCCCGGCGCCGACCAGACGCGGTTTCTGCGGCTGTTCGGCGCGCTGATCGCGCCGCGTTTGCGTGCGGCGTTTTAACGCCATCGGCGGTGGTTCCGGGCGGTGCGCCTGCGCAACCGTTTCTCCGCCAAGGCGACCAGGGCTCAGCGCTTTTCGCGGAGGATGCGGAGAAGGTCGGCGCCGTAGCGCTGTACCTTGGAGCCGCCCATGCCCTTGATCTCGCCAAGCTCAGCCAGCGTTTGCGGCCGCACGGCGGCCACATCACGCAGCACGGCGTCGTGGAAGATCACGTAAGGCGGTACGGATTGCGCTTTTGCCAGCTCGGCGCGCCAGCTTCGCAAAGCCTCGAAAACCGCGCCGCCCGCATCGGCCGACGCGGCGGCCGGACGCGGCATGGAACCGGCGCGGGTGGCCCGCACCGGCGGGCCATCTTCCCGCAGCATCACCTGGGTTTCGCCGCGCAGGATCGGCCGCGCCTCCTCCTGCACCAGTTCGAGGCTGGCATACTCGCCGCTTTTCACCCGTAGCGCGCCGCGCGCCACCAATTGGCGCAACACGCCGCGCCAGAATGTGTCGGCACGGTCATTGCCGATGCCGAACAGCGCCAGCTTGTTGTGGCCGTTGCGCTCCACCGCGTCGGTCTTTGCCCCGCGCAGCACATCAACGATGTATTTGGCGCCAAAGACCTGGCCGGTGCGATAGATTGCCGACAGCGCCTGTTGCGCCGCCTTGGTGCCGTCGAACAGGGCAAACGGCGTGCGGCAGGCGTCGCAATGGCCGCAGGGCCCATCGAGGGTTTCGCCAAAACAGGCGAGCAGGGTGCGGGTGCGGCAGGACGTGGCTTCGGCCAGCCCGATCATCGCTTCCAGCCGCTGGCGCATCACCGCCACCTGCGCTTCCGGCGCGCTGGATTGGCTGAGCCAGTGGCGCGCCCGCGCCATATCCTCGCCGCCATAAAGCAGCAGCAGATCGGCCCGCTCGCCATCGCGCCCGGCGCGGCCGATCTGCTGGTAATAGGCCTCCGGGCTGTCGGGCATATCGAGATGGACGACGAAGCGCACATCCGGCCGGTCGATCCCCATGCCGAAGGCGATGGTGGCGATCATCACGATCGGCTCGCCGCTGCGGAACCGCGCCAGTGCCGCCCGCTTCTCGATCGGGCTGAGCCCGGCATGGTAGGCTACGGCGAGCACGTTCTTGTCGCGCAATCTGTCCGCGGTGCGCTCGGTTTTCGCCCGGCTGCCGCAATAGACAATGCCGGCTTCCCCCGCATGGGCTTTAAGAAATTCCTGAAGCTGCAGGGTCTCGCTGGTTTTCGGCTGGGCGGCGATGTGCAGGTTCGGCCGGTGGAAACTGGCGGCGAACACATGGGCGTCGCGCATATCCAGCGCCGCCAGAATATCGTCGCGCGTGCGCGGATCGGCGGTCGCCGTCAGCGCCACGCGCGGCACGCCGGGGAAAATCTGCGCCAGACGTTTGAGATCGCGATATTCCGGCCGGAATTCGTGCCCCCAGGCGCTGACGCAATGCGCCTCGTCGATGGCGATCAGCGCCAGGTCACGCCGCCGCAGCCGATCCAGCGTACCGGGCGAGAGCAACCGCTCGGGCGAGACATAGAGCAGATCGAGTTTGCCGTTATCGAGCAGGTTGGACACCCGGGTGACTTCGCCCGGCTCCAGCTCGGAATGCAGTGCCCCTGCCGAAACCCCCAATTGGCGCAAGGCGGCAATCTGGTCGTCCATCAGCGCGATCAGCGGCGAGATCACCAGGGCGGTGCCGGCGCGCACCAGCGCCGGCACCTGGTAGCAGATGCTTTTGCCACCGCCGGTTGGCATCAGCACCAGCGCATCCTCGCCGGCGGTAATGGCGCGCACCGCCTGCTCCTGCAGGCCGCGAAACTGCTGGAACCCGAACACGCGGTGCAGCACGTCCTCGGGCGTCTGGCCCGCAATCGATGGGGGGTCTGGGGGGAAGGTCACTCTTGTTTCAATGTGCGGGTCCGCTGGCCTGACGGTGCTGGTCACGCAGCCGCCGCCACCGCATGGCCCGAGGATAGCCGCCAAATCCGGTCCAGCTTCTCCACCCCCGTCAGCCGGTGGGCGATCAGGATGACGGTACGCCCGGACGTTTCGGCGAACAGCGTGGTCAAGAACGCCCGTTCCGTTTCCGAATCAAGTCCGGCGCAAGGCTCATCCAGAATCAGCACAGGCGCCTGCGAGAGCAGGGTGCGCGCCAGGGCCACCCGCCTGCCTTGGCCGCCGGACAGCTTGGCGCCGCCTTCGCCCAGCCAGGTCTCCAGCTTGTCGGGCAAAGCGCGCACCGTGCCGCCCAGGGCTGCGCGATCCAGCGCATCCCACAATTCGGCATCGGTCGCATGCGGACGGCCGAGGGCGAGATTGGCGCGAATCGTATCGTCGAACAGATGGGTGGTCTGGCCGAGCCAGGCGACGTTGCGCTGCACGTCGGCGGCCGTCAGCTCCGCCATGTCGGTGCCGCCGAGCAGGATTTTGCCGGATTGCGGCACCGCCACTTTCAGCGCCAGGGCCGCCAGGGTGGATTTGCCCACGCCAGAGGGGCCGAGCACGCATACGCGAGAGCCGGCAGGCACTTCCAGGGTAAGGCCGGCGAACACCGGCGCGCCGTCTGGCCAGGCGAAATGCACGCCGGCGAAACGCAGGCCGGGATTGCGCGGCACCTGTTTCGGCGCCACCGGGTCGGGGTTTTGATGCGCCCCTTCGGCCATATCCAGCACCCGCGCGGCGGCGGCGGCGGCGGCCCCGGCGGCCACGCCGGCGCGCGGCAGGCCGGCGATCGGCTCGAAGGCGGCCACCACCAGGAATATCACGGCCACCGCCAGGGCTGGCGCGGCGCCCGCGTTGAGCAGCACCGCCAGCACGGCCAATTGCCCGCAGAGCAGCGCGCCGGCATTGGCCCAATTGGCGCGACGCGCCAGCCCGCGCTGTTCGCCCAGCAAATCCGCTTCGCGCGCGGCGACCAGGGCCATCATCCGCGGCTCCGCCCCGAAAGCCCGCACTTCCCTCAGCCCACTGAGCGAATCCAGCGCGGCGATGCGCAATCCGGCGCTGGCCCTGGCAAGCCGACCGCCCGCCGCCATCGCCGCCCGAGCCGCGGCGAACGGCATCGCAAAGGCGGCCACTGCAAAGCAGGCGGCGACGACAAACCCCGCAGTCAGGCTAAGCCGGCCGGCAAAGGCCCCGGCGGCCAGGCTCAGCAGCACGGCACCGCCCAGCGGCACCAGAATGCGCAGATACAGCCCATCCAGCGCCTCGACATCGGTAACGATGCGTGAGAGCACATCGCCCGCCTGGCGAAACCCTAAGCCCCCGGCTGCGCGCGCCGCAAGGCCGCGGAAAAACCACACCCGCAGATCGGCAAGGGCACGGAAGGTGGCCGCATGGGTAACGAGCCGCTCCAGATAGCGCGACACCACCCGAACCGGCCCCAGCACACGCAGCCAGATACCGGCGCCGATCGCCAGCCCGGCGAGCACCGCTGCCACCGTGGCGCCGGAAAACGCCATCAGCGCCACGCCGCTCGCCAGGGTCAGGAGAGAAAGCGCAAACCCAAGCCCCAGCAGCGTGGCGCGGCCACGCCACAGCGCCAGAATGCGGAACAGCGCCTTCATGCGGCACCGCGGGCCTGGTTTGCCCGGCCAGCCCGCAAATCCAGCCGCCTGGCGCCGAAGGCATGAGCGCCGAAGGCGTGCGCCGCGGCGGAATGGCTGGCCATCACCACTGTGCGCCCAAGCGCCAGGCGCTTCAGGCTGGCCAAAACATCGGCTTCGGTCGCCGGATCGAGATGCGCGGTGGGCTCGTCCAGCAGCAGAAGCGGTGCGTCCTTCAGGAAGGCGCGGGCGATCGCCACGCGCTGTGCCTGGCCGCCGGAGAGCCCATGGCCGCCCTCGCCGATCAGGGTATCCAGCCCAAGCGGCAGATCCTCGGTAAAATCGGTCACCCGCGCCAGCTTTGCCGCCTCGTCGATTTCGGCCTCCGTCGCACCCGGCCTGGCGAAGGCGATGTTGTTGCGTATCGTATCGGCAAACAAAGTCGGTTTTTGGCCGATCCACGCGGTGAGCAACGACAAGGCTTGCGGCACGATCTCGGCAATGTCGTGGCCGTTGATCAGGATGCGCCCCTCATCGGGCCGGACGAAGCCGAGCAGCAATTCGATCACGCTGGATTTGCCCGCGCCGGATGGCCCGGCCAGCACCAGCATTTCGCCTGGAGCGACAAAAAAGCTCAGCCCATCCAGCGCCGCGCCGCGCGCGGCATCCCAGACCAGCCGCACATTCTCGAATGAGAGTGCCACGCCACGCGCCTCGATCGTGCGGATCGCTGTCGGCGGCATCGGCTTCGGCAAGGCAGGCAAGGCGATCAGCGCCTCGGCGGCCCCGGTGGCATGCAGCCGATCCTGATAAGCGGCGGCAAAACCGCGCAAGGGCGCGAAAAATTCCGGCACCAGCAGCAGGCAGAACAACGCGGCCCTGGGGGATCCATGGCCGCCCGCGAGCACGGTGCGGTCGTGCAGGGCGATCACCACCAGGGCGGCGGCCATCGCGCAATCCAGGGCGGCGGCGGAGAGAAAGGCCACACGCAATACCCGCATGGTGCGGATGCGCAATTCGTCGGCGGCGCGGCTGAGGGCGGCGGCCTCATCGGCCGCGCGGCCAGCCAGAACGATGGTGGCAATGCCGCGCACACGATCCAGGAACCGCGCCTGCAACCGTTCCATGGCCAGAAACTGCCCGCGCGACGCGGCGGCCGCGCCAATGCCGGCGACTGCCTGACCCACCGGCACCAGCAGACCGGCGCAAAACAGCACCAGGGCGGCGAAGGGATCGACCGCCAGGGCGCAGAGACACACCAGAACCGGGCCGATCAGCGCCAGCCGCGCAGCCGGCACCCAGCGGCCGAACAGCCCATCCAGCGCTTCCACCCTGTCGACCACCGCGGCAGTCAGTTCCGCCGAATGCGCCTGGCGCAGCAAAGCCGGGCCAGCGGCCAGCAGCCGCGCCATCGCATCCGCCCTTAACCGTGTCCGCCCGGTGGCACCGGCGCGAAACGCGGCAGTTTCGGCCGCGAACTGCAAGGCGCCGCGCACCAGGATCAAAGCCGCGAACCCGCCCAGATAATAGCCTGCCCCCTCGGCCGCGCCGGTGAGGGCAGCGGCCAGAATGGCGGCCACGCAGCCTGCCTGTGCGATCGCTGCCGCCAGCCCGGCGAGACCGTAGAAAATGACCGGAAGAGCTGCCCGGGCGCCGAGGCGGGTTTGCGCCCGAGTCCAGGCGCGGGCGGCTTTCTTTGGGTCCTGCATGCGAAATTGGATTTAGCGCGGTATGAAGACGAAGTGAAGGAAGCCGTCAGAACAAACCGCATCTCCTCACGCGGTGATGTCCGCCTCTTCGAGTTCGCGGATCATCTTCATCTTCAACGTATATCGTGTGCCGCATTCTTCCTCGACGCTCAGGTCGCCGCCGAGTTGGCGGGCGAAGCCGCGGATCAGGGTGATGCCGATGCCGTCCCTTGGCCCGGTATCGGTTTCCGACTTGCCGGCCGGGATGCCCACGCCGTCATCCTCCACCACCAGTTCGGCGGTCTCGCCATCGCTGCTCAGCCGCACTGTCACTTGCCCGGTGCGGCCGCGCGGAAAAGCGTATTTCAGCGCGTTGCTGACCGCTTCGGTCACGATCAGCGACAGCGGCACTGCCTGGTCGCTGGACATCTGCAGCGGGCTCGCCTGGATGTTCAGCTGGATGCGGCGGCCGGCGGTTTCCCCCATTGCCTGGAACAATTGCCCGCAGAGTTCGGTGAGGAACAGCGGCATGTTGATCGTGTGCACCTCGCCTTGCAGATAGAGATGCCGGTGCAGCGTGGCCAAGGCGCGCACCCGGTCGCGCGCGCTGGCGAATTCGGCGCGCGCCTCGGGCAGCCTGATCCGCGAGGCCTGCAGATTCAGCAGGGAGGCGACGATCTGGAGATTGTTCTTCACCCGGTGGTGAATCTCCTTCATCAGCAGCTCCTGCTGTTCAACCGCGGCGCGGTGCCGCGCCTCATGCTCGGCCAGCGCCTGGGTGGCCGCGGTGAACGAGGCTTGCAGTTCGCGCACCTCGCTCGGCGGGTCGCGGAGCAGGGTGGCATCGAACTGGCCCGTAGCGCGCCAATGCGCCACTGCCCTGGTGAGCTGGGTGAGCGGTTCGACCAGCGCGATATGGGCGCCGAACGCCACCGCGGCCAGGCCGAGCAGCAGCAACGCCCCCAATTGCAGGATGCGACGAATAAGCAAGGCGTGGGCGGCCGCCCGGTCGATGGTCGCGGGATAGGCGACGATCAGGCTGTAGTCGTCGCCGAGGACGGAGGATGCATAGGAATAGGGCTGGCCGCCGGCCGAGACGGCATCCACCACGGTGGCGCCACTTTCTAGCTGGCGCAAAATCGCCTGGCCGGGCAGCCCGATCGCACCCACCCCGGCGACCTGGGTGACGCTGCCGGCGCCATCGACGATCCATAGGCCGGGTAGCGCGGGAATGCGGGAGCCGGCGGAATCGGCAAACCAGTCGATCCTCAGCCCGGCATAGACGAAGCCGGCCACCACACCCTGCTGGATCACCGGATAGATGGCCGGAATGATCTGGCCGCCTGTATAGGGGCTTCTGCGCACCGGCCCGAGCACGAAACCTTGATGCGCGCGGGCGGCGGCGAGCAGCGGCGCGTTGCGCAGCTGGCCGCCGACCGCCGAGTCGGGCAGAACCGGTAGTCGCGCGGAACAGCGCAGCTTGCCGTCACCATCGATGGCGGCAAGATTGGAATAGCGCTCCGACTGGAGGGCCAGGACATTGGCAAGCCGGACGTGACAGGCAGCGGCGTCATTGCCGGTCAGCTCAGTGACCTGGGAGAGCGCCTGCATCAGCTGCCGCGCGCCCATCACCGCCGATACATGCCGTGCCACCGCCGATTCCCGCAGGCGCGCGGCGGTGTCGGCGCTCGCGCGCAGGGCCAGATGGTAATTCTGGCCGACAATGGTGGCCGACAGCATCAGCAGCGGTATCGCCGCGATGAAGACAAGAAGGGCGAGCCGCACCCGTATCTTGTCGAACCAGCCCGAAATCCGCGTGGGCAATCCGGCTGGCGCCCTGAATTTCAATGGGTTCGGCTCCGGGTTTGGCCGGGCGGGGGGCGGGCGAAGACGGGAGCCGCAGTCACTTCTTGCGATCCTCCTCGATCAATTTCAGCAATTCATCTGGGATCGGCTCACGCGCGACCTGATCATAGATCTCATGCAGACCCTTTTGCAGCCAGATATCAAACGCCGCTTCGGTCTTGCGACCCTTTCTGGAGGATGAAGCTGGCGGACGGCCATGCGGTGATGAGTCTTTGGCCTTCGGCATAATGAACCGGGTCTTATCCTGGGAGCCTACAGAAACAGGCGGCCATCAGGTAGAGATGGCCGCCCTTCTTCAGGCAAAAATGTCATTAAACCAGTGGTGTTGTCAGGCGAAATCTCGCTCACGCTCCCCTTCCGCCAAACGACGCGCCAGAAGCTGAGCCGCATTGCGGCCGGCCTTGCTGGTTTCCTTGGGTTCGCCCAGCAACCAGGTCTCCAACTGGCGGCGGGCGCGGAATACCCGGCTCTTGGCGGTGCCGACGGCGCAGCCGGTCGATTCGGCCAAAGCCTCGTAGCTCATGCCATGCACCACCACCATTACCAGCGCTTCACGCTGATCCGTCGGCAGGCGGGTCATCGCGGCGGCCAGTTCCTTCAGCGCCAGGCGATCTTCGTGCGGTGCCTCGGTGGCAAACACCGAGCTTGGCACATCATCGATGTCGGTGGTGTCGCGGCGCTTGCGCAGATTGCTGATGAAGCGGTTGCGCAGGATGCGGTGCATCCAGGCGGGGAAATTGGTGCCCGGAATAAAGCTCTGCTGGGCAGAGAGTGCGTTGCACACAGCGTCCTGAACCAGGTCTTCGGCGGCGGCCCGGTTGCGGGTGAGTGCCAGCGCCTGGATGCGCAATTTCGGCAGGATGGCGATTACCTGGTCGTGAAAGCTCGGGGCGGTGGGGGTGATTGTCACGGCGGTCATTGGTTTCTCCGTCTTCCTGATATGCAAATGACGCAGCCCGGCGGTACGCTGCATCGCGCTGCATCACGAAAACGTCAGACCAATTAAGCCGGGTAAATTACGCTTCCCAGGGCCGCGCGCCTTCCGCGAAAGCTTCCGCCAGCTTGGAGCGCGCGCGCGACACCCTGGCGCGCATGGTGCCGATCGGCACGTTGCACACCTTCGCCGCCTCTTCATGGGTCAGCTCCTGCGCGCCGACCAGTACCAGCGCCTCACGCAGCAAGGGCGGCAAGGTCCAGAGCATGCGGGACATGTCGGAGATTTCACCGTGATGCTGTTGCAGGCCGCCAGCAGCGGTCTGCGCATGGGCTGCCATCGCCGCATCCTCGCGCCGCCGCCGCCGGCTCTGTTCGAAAAACGCGTTTCGCAGGATCGTGAACAGCCAGGCCTTCAAGTTGGTGCCTTGCTGGAATTGGGCGATTGAGCCCAGGGCGCGAACCACGGTATCCTGCACCAGGTCATCGGACCTGAAGCGGTCCCGCACCAGGAATCGCGCATATGCCCTCAACTCCGGCAGGAGCGATGCCAATTCACGGCGCAGATTTGCCAGCACCTCGTCCGCCGTCAGGTTGCCCGGCGTTTCCTCGCAGCCATTATCCATAGCTATGCTTGCGCGCGCGTATGGGGCAGGGTGGTGCTTGGTCGAGGCCTCACGCGACCAAGCTCGTTCGGTGGCACACGCAGTATTATCCTTCCATGAGGACCTAGAATGACGACGCCGCCACGCGAGGACATGATCCGCGCGCTTCCTTACGCCAGACGCTATGCCCGTGCACTCACCGGCAGCCAACACGCCGGCGACGCGCTGGTGGCGGCTTGCCTGCGTGACATGCTCGCTAACGCAGTGGCGGCGCCGCAGGGAATCACGGATGCGCGACACCGTCTCTATTGGGGGGTGACGCAGCGTTTCGATGCCCAGGGTCAAGGCACCGAGCCGGCCGACGGCATTTCCGGCAAGCAACGCCAGCTTCTTCTGCTCACCTCGCTGGAAGACGTCTCCGCCGAGGACGCGGCACCGATTATCGGCGTGACGATCGCCGAGGCCTCGGAATGGCTGGTGGATGCGCGCGACCGGCTGCGCGCCTCGGCGGCGACCGATGTGATGATTATCGAGGATGAGCCGATCATCGCCATGGATCTGGAAGAGTTGGTGGTGAGTTGCGGCCACCGTGTGGTGGGCGTTGCCGCCAGCGAGGCCGAGGCGATTGCGATCGCCACGCGCACCCGGCCCGGCCTGATCCTGGCCGACATCAATCTCGGCCTGGGTGGCGACGGCACCAGCGCGGTGACCACCATCCTGAAGAGCCACTACGCCCCGGTGATCTTCGTGACCGCCTATCCTGAGCGGCTGCTGACCGGCGAGGCGATCGAGCCCGCCTTCGTCATCACCAAACCCTTCGAGCCGCTGACCCTGGCCATCGCCACGTACCAGGCCGTCACCGGGGGCGTACAATTGGACAGCGTGTAGGATGGGTGAGGGCAGCGCTCCCCATCCTGCGCTATTTCGTCAGCGCCGTCGTCAGATAGGTCATTTCCAGGGCCTCCTCCTGGGCTTTTTCGCGTAAATTGGCGCCGGCCGCGTGGCCGCCTTCGATCGCCTCGTAATAGAGAAACGGCAGGCCCATTGATTCCATCTTGGCGGCGAATTTCCGCGCATGGACAGGGCCAACCCGATCATCTTTCGTCGTGGTGAAGATGAACGGCGTAGGATAATGCGCATCAGCCTTCAGGTTATCATAGGGCGAAATCCTCGCCAGGAACGCCCGCTCGGCCGGATTCGCCACGCTGCCATATTCGCCGACCCATGAGGCGCCGGCGGCGATCTTTTCGTAGCGCAGCATATCGAGCAGCGGCACATCGATGATCACCGCGCCCCACAATTCCGGATGCTGTTCGAATTCCACGCCCATCAGCAGGCCGCCATTGGATCCGCCCTTGATTCCCAGATGCGCCTTGCTGGTGATGCCCCGGGCAATCAGGTCTTTGGCGACAGAGGCAAAATCGTCATAGATATGCTGGCGCTTCGTCTTCAGGCCTGCCTCGTGCCAGGCGGGGCCGAATTCGCCGCCGCCGCGGATATTGGCAAGCACAAACACGCCGCCATGCTCCAGCCACAGCTTTCCCAATGTGGCCTGGTATTTCGGCGTCATGCTGATCTGGAAGCCGCCATAGGCATTCAGCAAGGTCGGGTTGCCGCCATCCAGCCGCATGCCCTTCGGATGCACCACGAAATACGGAATTTTCGTGCCATCGGTGGAGATGGCTTCGTATTGGTCGACCGTGTCATGCGACGCATCGAATTTGGCGGGAAGGGCTTTCACCTCGATCGGTGCGGCATCGCTGGCGCCATCGGCGAGATATAACGCCGGTGGCTGCAGGAAGCCGGTGACCTGGAAGAAGGCCCGATCGCTGCGGTCGTCGGTGGTGACCACGGCCACCGCTACATCGTCAGGCAGCTTCAGGCGGCGTGCGGTCCAGCCCGTGCCGGTGGCGCTAAACACATAGGCGCCGCCGCGCACGTTATCATAGATGGCGGCCACCACGCGGCCGGCGGTGACCGATACGTCATCGATCGATTGGCGCGCGCCCGGCACAAAGATCGGCTGCGGCGGCGCATCGGGATGGCCCATATCCAGCGCAATCAATGTGCCGGCTTTCAGGGCGGGGCCATGCGCGGGGGCAAAATCCTGGTTGATCGTCACGATCAGCCGGTTCTGCACCAGCCCGTCGATCTGCGCCTTTTCCGGCAGATTCAGTCTGGTCGTGCCGGTTGGTGAAACCAGGTGAAACGCGGTGCGGAAGAAATCCAGGCCGCGCTCCAGGATCATCGCATGGTGGCCCTGCGCATCGGTCAGCCCCAGAATCTGCACCGAGACATCCTCTGGGGTGCCGCGAAACACCTCGGTCGCCTGGGCCAGGCTCTGGCCGCGCTTCAGCCGCTTGATGATGAACGGGTAGCCGGATGCGGTCATGCTGCCCGGCCCCCAATCGGTGCCGACCAGCAGCGTATCGGCGTTTTCCCAATCCGCCTGCTGCTTGGCATGCGGGATCACGAAGCCGCCGGGCACGAAACGCGCTTGCGCCACATCGAATTCGCGCGTGACCACCGCATCCTCGCCGCCATCGGAGAGCGCGACGAGGCAGGTCTGGTCGGCCGGGTGGAAGCACGTATCGCCCTTGAACACCCAGTTATGGTGCTCGGCCTGCGAGAGCGCATCGACATCCAGCAGAGTCTGCCAATGCGGTGCGTTACTGCGGTAATCGGCGAGCGAGGTGCGGCGCCAGATGCCTTGCACATGGGTGGCGTCCTGCCAGAAATTGACCACGCCGCCGGCCAGGAATTCCGGCAACGGGATGCGGTCGCTGGCCTGGGCCAGGGCGAGGGCCTGGTCAAAGAAGGCATTGTACTGCGGTGCGGCCTGGAGGACCTTGAGCGAGCGCGCATCCTCCTGGCGCACCCAGTCCATCGCCCGGGGGGCGTAGACGGATTCGAGCCAGAGATAAGGATCGGCCGGCGCGGTGGCCGCCGCGGCCGGAAGGCAGAGCAGGCAGGCGAGGAGAAGGGCAAGGGAGCGCATACATAGATCATGCCGTGTTTCGGCGGCAGCACGCAATGACGGCTCGAAGGCCGTACACCGCGCGACGACCTGGATCATTGCAGAAAGAACAAACTTTTACCGCTTGTTATCTCGTTGCGGGGAGATTACGACTCGCGATGGCGGGGGATCATTGCTGTGGCCATATGGGCTTTGTCGGAGTGGCGTGACATGGTCAAGGACAAGTCGCTGCGCGGCAGGGCCCGCGATCTGGCGCTGTGGCTGACAATCGTCGCCGCGGTGGTGAACCTTACCTTCGCCATCAGTATCAACGATGCCAGGATCAGCGACCTCGCCGGCAAGACCGCATCGATGCAGGACACTTCCCAACGCATCGCCAGCAGCCCGAATGCGAGCAATGTCGGCGACCTGACCGCGTTGCTGAAGATCTATGCCGCCCAACGTGATTCGCTGATCGGCCAGATCAATTACGGCATGAACACCTATTGGGACACCAATTTCGTCAGCTGCATCAAGGGTACCATCGCGCCGTGCTTCCATCGGAATTCGAGCGATGCCAACAATATCATTATCGCCTTCATGGCGGGGATGATCGGCTCCGGCATCGTGATCCTGCGCGGCGCCAAGGCGGCGCCATGGGGCAGCGCGGGGAGCGAGGCGGCGGAAAAATCCAGGGAGCGCGGCTTCCAGCGGCTGCTTCTGGGCGGCATCGTTGGCCTGCTCTCGTTGTTTTTCATCCGCGGCACCAAGGGGGCGCTGCTCTCCTCGGTCTCCGGCATGGTGCAGGTGGATAATCCTTACGGCACCGCGTTTGTGGCGGTGATTGCGGTGATGTTCCTGGACCGGTTCCTGGATTTCCTCGATCGCTGGATGGCCAGCCTGCGGGTGGGCGGCATGGCCGGCCCGCAGACGGTAACGGTGCAGGAGCATGTATTGCCGCCGCCCGCGATCAAACCTGCCGAAGCCGCGAGCGAGACGCCACCTGCGGCGCAGGAGAGTGGGCAGGCCAAGGGCCCGAACCTTGCCGTTGTTGGCGGCACCAGCCCAGGCTCACCGGCGGAATGACACCTGACGAGCGCGTGGGGGATTCAGCAGAGAGCCTGCGGTTATACCTTGGCGGCGGCCCTCACATCCTCGATCGCGCGGAGCAAGGCGGGGGTGGTGAAGGGTTTTGGCAGGAACCGCTCACAGGCGCTCATCCCGCGCAGCTCGCCATAGCGCCCGCTGATGAACACCGCCGGCAGCCCAGGGCATACCGCCCTGGCCGCGCGCACAAAGGCCAGCCCGTCCATGCCCGCGCCAAGATTGATATCCGTCACCAGCACGGAAGGCGGCTTTTCGGGCGAAAGCAAGCTGAGGGCTTCTTCGGCCGACTCGATCCCGGTGATCGATAGCCCGGCTTTCAGCAGCGCCTCCTCAAGGCAATCTCGGACGAGTTCGTCGTCCTCAACCAACAAAATATCCAAAATAATCCCCACCCACCCAGGCAACACGCCAATCCTAGGTCAGTTTTGGTTACATCCGATTACACGATACTGCGATCTGTACTAATACTTTATTTCCGTCGCCATGAAACGAAACATTAGGTATAAAAACTTGCCTAGAGGGCGCATAATCGGCTTATAATCCTATTTTATCCATCGGAGTGAGGTATGCCGACATCTCCCGTCCCTTCGCTTTCCCTTGCCGCCGAACCAGACCTGCAACTCGGCCAAAACGGACCCAAGATCCTGGCGCTCCAGCGCAGCCTGCTGAGCGCCGGCTTTCCGCCAGGTGCCGAGGATGGGGATTTTGGTCCTGGCACCGAAGCCGCCGTCCTGGCGTTCCAGCACAGTGAAGGGCTTCTGGCCGATGGCGTGGTCGGGGCGCGAACCGCCGCGGCGCTGAACTTGCCCATCGCAACCCCCGCCCTGCCGCCGATGCCGCCGATCAGTGTCGATCTCGTCGCCCGGATGTTTCCATCCACCCCGCTGCCGCCGATCACCGCCCATTTGCCGCTGGTTCTTTCGGCCCTCCAGGCGGCATCGCTCACCTGGCCACCCATCGTTCTCGCCGCCCTGGCCACCATCCGCGCCGAGGCGGAAGGGTTTGTGCCGATCGACGAATTCATCTCGCGCTACAACACCAGCCCGGGCGGCAAGGCGTTCGACCTCTATGACTATCGCCACGATCTGGGCAATCAGGGCCCGCCGGACGGGGCCGCCTTCAAGGGCCGCGGTTTCGTGCAGCTCACCGGCCGCGACAACTACACACGCTTCGGCACTCTGCTTGGCATCCCCAGCCTGGTCGACACGCCGGAGCAGGCCAACGACCCCGCCATCGCCGCCCGCCTGCTGGCCGCCTTCATCCAGGCGCAGGAATTGCCGATGAAACGCGCCCTCCTCGCCGGCCGCCTCGCCACCGCCCGCAGCCTGGTGAATGGCGGCACCTACGGCCTGGCCAAATTCACCGAGGCCTATCTGATCGGGGTAAAACGCCTGGGCCTGGAGATCGGCCAGACGGACATCGCCGCATGACGTAAACCCGGTTTGCGCTGCGTCGCCTTAAAGCCTCATCGCTTTGGGCCGACTGCAGACGCGATAGGCCTGTCTGCGCAAGCAAAATCGTGGTGTCTTGGAACATGAGTTCTCGATTGGCGCCGGCGTCGGCCTCACGGGCGCGATGTCCTAGAGCGGGAATTCCGCATGCGATGCTTGCCGAACATCCTGCGCTATGCGGCAGCATCGCACAAGGAGTCACCACGAAGCAGACAACGGACGCTCGGGCGCACACTGCGCGTTTCTAATCTCCATCCGCCTCCGCCATCTTCGGGAACCGTCCTGTGTCCGCCGCTTTGCGGAAAATGAGCCCTTGGTCCAGCACCTTCTGAAATTGGGGCGCCTCCATTGGCGCGGCGAAAAGATACCCTTGGCCGATGGAACATCCCAGTGCCTGCACGATCGTGCATTCAGCCTCGGTCTCAATCCCTTCCGCAACGACTCGGATGTCCAGTGCGGCGCCGAGTTTGACGACGCTCTCCACGATGACGCGCTTGGCCGCGCTATGGGCAACGTCATGCACAAAGCTTCGATCGATTTTGATCTCGCTGAGCGGAAAACGCTCCAGATAACGCAAATTGGAAAAGCCCGTGCCGAAGTCATCGATAGAGATACCGATTCCCAGGCGGCGCAGATCCGCGAACGCGCGCCGAATATAGTCCGAATCCGGAATCATCAGATTCTCGGTGAGCTCCAGCGTCAGCCATTCGGCCCGGCAACCGGTCTCGTCGAGCACCTGCTGGACACTGGCCACCATGTCCCGCTGCGTAAATTCGAGCACCGATACGTTCAAGGCGAAGCGGATCGGCGCGCGACGATCCTGGTTGACCTGCGCCGCATGGGCCGCGAGCGTGCGAAGACCCCAGGCTCCGATTTCCACGAGCACCCCGGTTTCTTCCGCGATCCCGATGAACCGGCTAGGCGGCTGCAGACCAAAGGCCCCGTGATTCCACCGCAGAAGGGCCTCGGCCCCGACCAGATCCCCGGAGCCGAGGTCAACCTGCGACTGATAGTGAAACAGCAGTTCCTGATTCGTAACACCCGTCTGCAGGTCGCTCGCCAGCCGGATGCGGTTGCGCGCATCCCGCTCGTCCGCGGCCGCGAAGGCATGCGGCTTGTACGGGGGACTTGCCTTGGATCGCCGCAGCGCCGCGCCGGCTTGCCGGATGAGTTGAAGCGGGTTCACGCCGGCGTATCCCACGGCAAAGCCCGCGGCGAACTGGACCGCCAACGACGCGCCGGGGAGCACAAAGCGCGGCTTGAGCAGAGCCAGGACATCGTCCACAGCGGTGGAGGCGCGGGCGGACTCGCCGAGTTCGAATGCGAGGGCGAAGGTGTTTGGGCCCACGCGCGACACCGCGGTCGCCGGCAGGGTCGCCAGGCGTGCGGCAGCCGAACGCAGCAGCGCGTCGCCCACGTCATGGCCGAAGCCATTATTCACATCGTGAAAGTGGATGATGTCGAGTTTGACCAACAGCAGAGCGTGTGGAACCCGTGCGTCCACCGTCGATAGCCGATCGAGCAGGCCGTTGCGGTCGAGCAGGCCAGTCAGGCGATCGATGCCTGCCGCATGGGTCACGTCGCGGATCAGACCGATGAAATGCGTTACCTTCTCATCGTCGTCCCGTAGCGGCACGAGGCGCAATGCGTTGCGGAACATCGTGCCGTCCCGCCGGTAGTTGCGCAGCGTTACCGAACAGGCGCGCCCCTCCGTCAAGGCCGCCCGGATTTCGGCGATCTCGGGCTGCAGACGGTCACTTCCTTGGAGATAGCGGCAATTCTTTCCGATCGCCTCGGCCGCGGCGTAGCCGGTGATCGACTCAAAGGCCGGGTTTACCTGGACGATGGGCTGATCTCTCATGCCCATGTCGGCAATCAGCACCCCATCGCTGGCATGATCGAGCGCGAGTAATGATGCGACCGGAGGAATAGCCGGCTGGCACGATCGCTCGCTGAGAAAACATCGTGGCATGGGCTTATATGGTGGGTCTCCCGTTGACGGGCAAAGCGCTTCGCCGGCTTCATGCATCATCGCTGCGCCGCGCGTTTCCGCCGGCGAATGAGCCGTGCGCTCTCCAATGGGTCGAGCCGCGGCAGGAACAAAATGCATGATATGGACTCCATATGCCAAAGTGCGGCGACGGCGTCCGTGCATCAAGGTCAGCCAGGCGACAGTTCAGGACAAACGCGCGTCACTTTCGTCTTCGCTCGCTGGCGAGCCGGTCGTTTGAAACCGCAGGCGGTATTCCAAGGGCGTGACGCCCATCCTGCGCAGGAAGGCCCGTCGGAGTGTCGCGGTAGATCCGAAGCCTGCGGCATGCGCAATGGACTTGATCGGTGCCGCTGTGTCCTCCAGCAGGCGCCGGGCGATATCGATCCGCGTCAACTCGACATAAGCGGCGGGACTCATGTCCAGCTCGGCGTGGAACAGCCGGGACAAGTGGCGCGGACTCACGCCGGCCACATTCGCAAGCGACGTGAGATCCAGGGCGAAATCTGGTTTTTCCAGGATGTGGAGGCGGATCCTGTCGATCGGAGACGTGGTGGCGGTCTGCGCTGTCAGCGCCGCGCTGAACTGTGACTGTCCGCCGGGTCTTTTCAGAAAAACGACAAGCCGGCGTGCTACCCACAAGGCGAGCGCGCGCCCGTGATCCTCCTCGATCAGCGAAAAGGCGAGGTCGATTGCCGCAGCCACCCCGGCCGAGCTGAACACCGGCCCATCGCGAACGAAGATCCGGTCGGGTTCGACCTGGATATCGGGATTTTCGGCGGCAAGACGTTTGGCATACTGCCAGTGGGTGGTGACCCGGCGGCCTGACAGCAGTCCCGCATCGGCCAAAAGGAAAGCGCCCGTGCATGTCGAGCCGTAGCGTCGAGAATGCCTGGCTTGCGCGCGCAGCCAGTCGGCAACCGTCTCGCTCGGACGATCAGGCACGCCAAAAGGTCCAAGGACAACCAACGTATCGGAAGGCTGGGTCGCTTCCCGCACGCTCTCATCCGGGACGAACGTCACGCCCGACGCAGTTTGGGTCGGACTGCCCTGTTCAGTTACCAGCCTGACGCGATACGGCTGCGCCGATCGCGTTTTGCAATTCGCCTCGAACAGCGCGTCACGCACGCCAGCGACTTCAAGCAAATGCACGTTGCTGGGGGCGAAGATGGTGATGAGCACGGCCAGTCCACCGCTCCGGCGGCGGCCCGCGGGCCGCCCGCTCCATCACCCTATGCCTCCGCCGCTTTATTGCCATCCGAAGTCAGCAGCTGCTCAAGCATATCTGGCCTGCTGCCGCGACATGCTTCGAGAGGAGCACGCGCATTGCGACGGGACACGTCGCGGGAATTGCGAAGGAGCCGGGAAGGCTTCCCGAAAGCCTGTCATCATCACACTGACGCGGTACGAGTACCTCGTCATAGTGGTTTTGACAGGTTGCAAAGCGCTGCCTTGCTGCCGTGATGGTCGGCTTGGGTCAGGCCACTTTCAGCCGATGTTGGCCG
>Ga0116229_10006530_pt1 | contig 18732 bp, 19 predicted proteins | sample S1TSphgellanicum_3_FD_87313 | JGI IMG/M metagenome (GOLD analysis project Ga0116229, IMG submission 87313) | Host-associated microbial communities from peat moss isolated from Minnesota, USA - S1T2_Fc - Sphagnum magellanicum MG | ecosystem: Host-associated > Plants > Peat moss > Unclassified... | reverse complement strand
GGGGGAAAAAACATTTTCATGCTTGGCGGTGAAACTTGTTTCATTGGGACTGCCCTCTGCCTTCGTACTTCTGCCTTCTTAACGAGAGCGTTTGATAGATACAAGCGAAATTCATTCACGGGTATTGTTTCTAAGTAGGTAGTGGTTTTACTGTCATCCACTACCTTTTTATGTTTTACATCTAGGTTAGGAGCTTCTAACCCACATTCCGCATATCGTTTTGTAGTACATAAAGTATTACAAAGAGCGCTCAACTCAGATCTTGCACCTTCTCAATAAGGGCTGGTGGGCAATGCCCACCCTACGAAAGAATAAGCTTTTTGAGCTTCGATTTTCGCAATAAGACCATGGTGCAAGATCTGAGTCAACCCATATTCGGCACTTCAGGAAGTTGTACCAACCTTCCGCACCCTCCACTGCCACAATCGAGTTTTTCGGATTTTATTCACCGATGCAGGCTGTATTTTATACAAAAATAGAGGAATACTTAGGGGGCGATGTCACAGGCAAGCCACTAAGAGGGTCTACGCCAATCCCAAATTTTGAACCGTCCAAAATTTGTTGTGTGACAGTTTAGGGTGCAGAATGTGGGTTAGAAAGATACAGCTATGACATACTTCTTATACCATTTTTATCAAGAAAGGCAGAAGGCAGAGGGCAGCTATGCTGAAGGAATTTATTCCTTCACGGAAATGCCCGAACCATAAGAATGCGACCACTCGTGTGCAAGGGTTAAGACCCCGACTCAATCTTCGATTGAGTCGCCCTTGTTCAGGAGGGGTCTGAATCCCCAATTGAGGCGAAACATAAGTGCCTTCTGCCTCCTGCCTTCTGACTTGAAAGAGGGAGCAGGGAGCAGGAGGAAAAAACATTTTCATGCTTGGCGGTGAAACTTGTTTCATTGGGACTGCCTTCTTCAACTGAAGCTGCATATGATCAGCCGTAGCGTCGGCATGCCCAGTTGTCCTGTAGGCTGGTTTTTTTATCATTCAAAATTCAGTAAAAAGTTTATTTTGCTGAAAATCGTTATTGATGATACAAGCACAATTAAGTTATGCAAAAAAACAAAGCCTTTAACAATGCTGGTAAACTGACAGCAACTTTATTTCTGATCACTCTCTTCCTCACGCCTTTTGTAATTGTAGGTGCTGGAGAACGGGGTGTGTTAATGCATTTTGGAAAAGTGCGAAATCAGATACTAGGAGAAGGAATTCACATAATTATTCCCGTAGTCGATACTGTAAAAAAGTTAAGCGTCCGTGTGCAAAAGCAGGAAATTTCTGCTGAGGCATCCTCAAAGGATTTACAGGATGTTTTTACCGATGTAGCACTTAACTGGCATATTATTCCAGAGGAAGCAAATGCCATCTTTCAACAAATTGGAGACGAAAACGACGTTACGGATCGGATTATCAACCCGGCAGTTGAAGAAGTGCTAAAGGCGGTCATGGCAAAATATACTGCTGAAGAGATTATTACCAAACGGGGAGAAGTAAAAGCAGGAGTAGATGATACATTAACTACACGACTGGCTAATTATCATGTAGCAGTAGATGATATTTCCCTATTACATGTTCATTTTTCGCCAGCGTTTGGCGAGGCTGTAGAGGCGAAACAGATTGCCGAACAGGAAGCAAAACGAGCAGAATTTATCGCCCAGAAGGCATCAAGACAAGCTGAGGCTAGAGTGAATTTAGCAAAAGGAGAGGCTGAAGCACAAAAGTTGCTGGGAGAAAATCTAACTCCTAATTTGCTACAAAGGCAAGCAATAGAAAAATGGAATGGAAAGCTGCCATTAATTACTGGTATTGGCGAACCAAAATTTTTAAATTTGAGCGAATTCGTCAAAGCTAACGACGAAAAGTGATGGTAAGAATTCAGGAGCCAGAATTGTTTTTGAATCGAGATTAGAACAGGAGTGTTCGGAGTGTATGAAGACAGATGCCGATACCAAACTCTTAAGTAGTCGTTCAAAATTATTTATCTATCTCTTGAACCTGGAATCACGTTTTCACAAGAGTTTCAGGCGACGCGAATATAAAATTAATTTTGTGCAGGTACTTATAAATTCTGACTCCTGACTCCTGAATCCTTACAAGTGCTTTGAGCATTTTTAATGGGCGAATGAGTGAATTCCAAGGCAGCGGTACTAGGCTGTTGACTGTTAACTGTTCACTGTTAACAGTCAACAGTCAACACCAATTATGAGGACTTTTGCGCTTAATCAGAATAAAGCGGGAGTATCAAGAATCTTCAACTGGATCAATGCTAAAATCACAAAAGTATAGACGGTTGAGGATACTAAACCTGTCAATAGCTCTTTTTTCAGGTTTCTCTCTTGAGGTTGGTTCTGAAGAACATCCATAGCCCCTGTTTGCATCAAGAGAATTCCGATAATGTTAGAGAGCCAGTACCCTATGATTGCGCAAGGTAGGAGTAATTTTGGGGAAAGCAAGCTACAGACGTACCCAAAAAAATAAGCTATCGGCAGATTGAATACTAGATCATTCCACCAACATAGTGGCGAAAGCAAATATCCAATAACTAGGAAGAATCCGCCTTTGAGTTTTTTAAGCTTTACCTGTTTAAAGATTCCGCCTGCTGTCGGCTGTAACTGCTCTTGGCTTGCTTGTCCTACTAAGCTTGACTCCTGACTGACATTTTGGAAGGTGTCCATATTAAGGCCCAATTTATATCGGCTTACCGTAGCTTAAACTAAAAACCGAGAAAAGACCAGTATCTAGAGAGGGATTAGGGACAAGGGGAAGAGTTTTTCTTTCATGAGTAGGGGGTGGTGTGCCAATGCGGCGTAGGTTTTTCAGGAGAGGTTCTTGAAGCAAAAACTCAAAGTATGCTCCCCCTACTCCCCGGAGGGGCTCTCAGTATATGCTTGGTAGAGACGCGCCCTTCGTAGCAGCACGAAGTGCGCGTCTCTACCAGCTATTGTTTGTACTACAACGGGTGAATCGCTATAATCAAGATGTTGAATAATATTAATAATATGACTAATTCATCTTTAACAACTTTCTTTTTAATATTAGGAACGGTTTTTCTGATGATTGCTGTTATCGGACAATCTCGATTAGTTTTTGCTGAAATTAATCCTGGTTTCTTTGGTAGAATTTTGGCTTTAATCATTGGGGTGTTCAGCCTACTATGTGCTGTTTTCTTAGGAATATTTCCTCCAGAAATGCTTAATTTAGTGAAAAATTATTTGGCGCAGCAGCTACAACAAAACCTAGACTTTCTTACCCAGATTTCACAAAGCTAATATTGTAGTGTGCGTTATAATTCTGTTCAGAAAGTATACAGCGTAAGCTTTTCAGAGATTTTGTAGACGCGCATCTGCTTCCCGCAGGGTATGGTAGACTTATTTACGCCGTGCGGTACTAGTACTCCAGAGCGTAAATTCGGTTATGGTATGGGACTTTTAAGGGGAACCTTTTGGCAGCATAACCCTATCTATACTTACGCCGCAGTGTACTAGTAAATCTATCGGAAAACCGCAAATTTATCCAAGTAGGTGGGCGGAAATAATCCCAAAATAGTTTGTTGCTGCTAAGAGCGAAGACAGCCCAACTACGAGCCAATCCCAGAGGTTTTACATTTCGTTAAATAGTTGTAAATTTTCCCGCCCACCTACTTACACTGAATGATAAGATTGCCTCTATGACTATATAAACGTGGATGTAGAAAACCTGATACGCGCAAGTAAGTAGTATAAAACTCATTTTTTATTCAGGTTGAAAACTTTACTTGAGATGGTAAGTTTTAAATTGGCAATAGAAAAGCGTAGGTTCAAAAACTTCAGTGTTGGCGGATGCCAGAAAGTTAACAATCTTACCTGCTACTCATAAGCTTCGGTTCGTTATTTTTGTCAATTTCGGAGGGAAAAGTCATGAAAGCGTTCAAATATATCTTGGTGATGTTAGTTTTGTTAGCAAATCTAGTATTTGCTCTACCTTCATTTGCAGATGCACCAAAACTTACTAAAGACCCTGACTACATAGCTTTAACTAAAGAAATTAAGAAGTTGCAAACAGCGAAAGAGACACAAGCTGAACTTGAGGGTTATACGCCGGAGCAAATCGAGAATAAAATCAATGAGTTGGAGTTTCAAAAATATGCTTTTGAATCAGGACTCAACTGGAGTCAGTGTCAAAATGAAACAGGAAGGACTCTGGCTGTTTATGGACCAGATCCCAATGTAGAAGAAGAAGATTCTTCTTCCGGGGCTGGACTATATTTTTTGGCTGACGGTCAGACAACTAAAACTGAGTGGAATTGTCAGGGAGTTTATCTACCAAATGATGTCAAAGCGAACGCTTTAACCTCTGACGGACAAAATCAAGAATTGGCGGGTGGTGTTGTGATCAAGATACCTACAGGAACTAAATTAGTCGTTAAGACAAATCAAGATACCGGGGCAGTGGAATTCAATATACCTGTGACTCAGGTCTCGAAGCCTGGTGAACTAAAGTGGTTTATACCCAATGTTCCCCAGTTCGTGGTAGATACACGCGTCACCAATGCACCTATTTAGGAATAAAGTTTGTTTTCTTTGAGTCTCACGCCAAGACGCAAAGATGCCAAGTTTCTCTTTGCGCCTTTGCCTCTTGACGTGGCTTGTGCCTAATTTTGCCTAAGTTTTTGATAGCGCTTCCCAATTCATCACATCCTCTAATAAGGCTTGATAACCTAGTGTATTTGGGTGAAGACCGTCTTGGCTCAAGCGTTTGAGTCTCCAAGTTTCACTACGATCCATCCATTGCTGGAAAACATCTAGATAAGGAATTCTTCGTTTGCTGCAGGCGAGTCTAGTAGCTTCTTTATAACGGTACTGCTCCGCATGATTGTAATACAAGCAATCCATAAATGGCATTTTTGCTTCATCAACCGGAACCATACCCACGAATATCACGGGACAGAGTTGCTGTGCTTGTTCCAGCAAAGAAGCGATTTGTGATTCAAACATGCTAAAGTCTGTATAATTTCGCCCATTTGGACGACCTACCCGCGCTGAATCGTTTACCCCTACCGACAGAATAATCAAGTCGGGAACGCGATTTCGCAGTTCGCCTCGATGACGAAATTCAACTTCTAGTCTTTGCGCTACTTGCTGGGTGCGATCGCCCCGCACTCCTAGATTATATAAAGTATGACCTGCACTGGCGGATAACATCCACCACCGCCGCAGTTGCTCAACCCATCCTCCTCCTTCTGGATCTCCAAATCCATAAACTAAGCTATCCCCCAGTGCAACAATCTTCAAGGGTTGACAACTCTTGGATGTAAGTGACAACTGCATTGCGGAAGGTGTTACAAATGCTTGCATTTTAAAAGGTTAAAATTTATATCTTTCAAAGATTCTATACATTTTTACACCATTGAAGGTTATTTTGAGATTGCAGATTATTCCAGTAGCCATTTATACAAGGCTTTTCGTGCCGAATCGATCTCCTCAACAGAATAGCGAAGCGTTAGCGAGTACTCGAGCGTCACCCGTCCGCGCAGCGTCTCCGACAGGAGAAGGGCGCGAGAAACTTTCTCGTCCTTGCTTGAATCCCACGTTTTTAAGCGTGGGATCATAGCTGCCCTATGCCTTCTGCCTTCTCAACTTTCTATTCTATAGAAATACTTGAAGATACGAGATCGGGTGTAAATAATTTTGCATGACTACTTAGAAGACGCTAATTTGTCGGCAATGCGTGTCGTTTCTGGTAGCCGATATTTTGGAGTGCAGCGCAATACGTAGTCAATTGCTGTAGGTAGACTAACTCGGTGTCCACTGGAGACATAGACGGGCTTTACACCGATGCGCGTCCGTAAAACTGCCCCAATTGTTTCACCTTTATGTATTAGTGGTTGCCAGATGCCTCGTACTTCAGGTAACTCTTCATGCTTACCAATCAGTAACGATTTTGCTACGCCAATTGATGGTATATCTACAAGTAACCCGAGATGGCAGGCTATACCAAATCTCCGAGGATGTGCGATTCCTTGACCATCACATAATATCAGGTCTGGAATGATTTTAATGTTTTCCAAGGCATCTAATATAGCTGGTATTTCCCGAAATGAGAGGAAGCCAGGGATGTAGGGAAATGTTGTGGGACGGCGTGCTAAACTTGTTTCTTGTAGCTGTAAGTCAGGAAAACTTAGCACCGCTACCGCAGCACGGCTAATTGTACCATCTGCTTCAAAACCCATATCTACCCCGGCGACGTACTGTAGGGGTTCGTGGAGTTGATCTTCGGTAATGACCTCAGCTTGCAGCTTTTCTTGGATAGCTATAGCTTCCTCAACAGTGAGGGACCAAGCATGACGTTGATTAATCTTCATATTTTTATCAGTAATTTATCCGAGGTCGTCATTGACGGCGATGTTCCACTAACTGTTACTCATTCAGAAGCATTTAAGTATTTGTCAGGAAGACAAAATATTTTTGTCCAAATATACTAGTAAAATATCATAATTCTAGTAATCATTAATATATGTTTATCAAGACATTAATTATTAACCCTGTGTTCTTCTTCATGGTAGTCATTCTTATGATAATTTCAATTAGTTTACATGAACTCGCTCACGGGTTAGCTGCTATAAGCCAACGAGATGATACACCCCAAAAAACAGGACACATCACCCTAAATCCGATAGTTCACATGGGATGGGGGTCGATATTTTTTCTTTGCATAGCAGGGATTTCTTGGGGAAAAATGCCCGTTAACCCTTCTAAGTTTCGCTCTCCAAAGTTAGGCAAGATTTTAGTATCTGCTGCCGGACCTTTGTTCAATCTTACTTTGGGTATTTTGTGTGTTAAATCGACACAATTAATTTTTACTTCTGCGCATGAAGGGATTTTGATTAATGAATTTTTTTTAATCGCGGCTCACATAAACATAAGTTTGTTTTTGCTCAACATACTACCAGTTCCACCCCTTGATGGTTTTTATGTATTCAGTGAATTTTTTCCGGCATTAAAACCGCTAGAAAAGACCCAATTTGGATTATCTGCTTTAATGCTTCTGTTTTTTATTCCGGGATTTGGCGCAGGATTGGGTGCGATCGCTGATTTAATTATCAGGACAATCGCTCTTTGACACTCTCAGGTTTAAAGACACTCTCGTTTCCTCAAACTGAAACGTATTAGAATATGGTGGGCAGTGCCCACCCTACAGCACTTAAAATTTTTCACGCTCTTCCACGCGGATTCTTATATATTAGATGACTGCAACATAACGAGCCAATAAAGAATCCAACAAAGCCTCAAGACTGCTATCAGATAAATCCGGTATAGATAGTACTCGTTCCACTTTGGTAAAGTTCTGTTGGATTGATCTTAGGTACGTTGGATCGTAGTGAAACTGCAACATATCCTGCACTAACAATTCCCACTTGCCAGCATCAATCAACTGATACCACATACTTAATTTTTCCCAGCCGTAGTGAGATTTTAGTCTTTCTAACTTTGCTTTCAAAATATTTGGATAAGTCACTAGATGTGGATATTCTTGTAGGAGAAACTGGACTCTAGCAGTTACGGGTAGTTGAATTTCTATACAGTTAGCCTGTTTCATTTTCTCCCACAAAGACTGGGGCAAATAGATTTGCCCTATTTTCATGCTTTCTGATTCTACCCATACTGGTTGATGAGGGTTAAAGCTTTGCAATTGTCGAAGTAACAGGGATTCAAAGTATTTTTGTGAAGGTTGAGGTGAAGGTTTATCTCCCCATTCTTCACCAAGCAGAGAACCGCGATGGTTAGCCAAACCTTCCAAATCTAAAACTTGAGCACCATGCTGACGTAGTTGGTGTAATATATGGGTCTTGCCGCTTCCAGTGAAACCACATAATACTTGGTAGGTGAATTTTTGTGGCAGATTTTCCATTTGGTGGCGCACATAAGCACGGTAGGTTTTGTAGCCGCCTTCAAGTAAGGTCACCCGCCAACCAATTTGTGTCAGTACCAACGCTAAGCTATTGGAACGTTGTCCACCTCGCCAGCAGTACACCAGAGGGTGATAGTTTTTTTCTTTTGTGGCAAAATGTTGACTGAGATGCTGAGAGATGTTTTTTGATACCAAAGCAGCACCAATTTTCCGGGCGCTGAAAGGGGAGATTTGTTTGTAGATTGTTCCTACTTCAGCACGTTCGGCATCATTCAATACTGGTAAGTTAATTGCACCAAGGATGTGGTCTTGTGCAAATTCGCTAGGAGAACGGACATCAATTATTTCACTATAAGTTTCTGTCCAAGGCTGTTGTGTGTGTGTGGGTATAGGTGGCATTACAATGAAAGGGGGGTAGGGTATAGGGTTCAAGGGTGTACGGGGTGGTTCACCCGACACCCTGCTTTTGATCAAGCACTATTTTTTCTCAATTTTGGCTCTACTACCATAACTTTAGTTTGTGGGATCATGTCATTCTGCCATTTTTAGGAATTTTCAATAAATTTTTACTTTAGATAGATGTAGTTACTGAATAAATTTGCTAGGACACTGAGTGATGACTCGCTGAAATAGAGTACTATTTAATACTACTCTACGTTGCAGTTAGTCATGCTACACTAAAACACTGTAAATACTACGAGCTACGACGAGAAGCTGCTACACGTTTACGCAGCCATTCACTCAAGTAAAAAAATATGAAAAAGTCTGGATTACCTGTATGGTTTCCTTACCTTAGTTCTTGGTTAAATGCCTTAACTCTATCTGTGCTGCTAACTGGGTTTATAGTTATCATCAGATCTAATAACGGCTTGTTGCCTTATCTGGCTAGATTGTCGGACAAACCAGAACTATTGACCGTCTTGTTGATATTGTTACTCATATCGCCTATACCTGCGATCGCCCTGATCTATCACTTTTTTCTTAGTCGCTTTATTGCCACAATTCCAGGAGAAAAAAACAAGAAACCGCAAGGATTAGTTCCTGGACTAATAAGTTGGTGGGAAAGTATATACGGTTGGTTGGTGCTTGTCCTATCTACACTCATTGCAACGGTATTTTGTACTCCTCTCTTACCTCTGTTCAAGCTCAACTATACAACAATCATTTATACATACAGCCAACCTCACAAAAATATAGAAGCTATCTTTGCAGTTGTGTGGCTACTAAGCGCTGCTGTCTTTTACCAAATTGAGTATTTAGTTAAGCTGCGTTTAGTTTTTGGTGATTCTGTTAGTAGTCACCAAGAAAGCATAAATAATGATGTATTGGTAGATGTTAATACTAATAATAAGCAAGACGACATAGTTTCTACACAGATTCAAACAGAGAGTAAACCAGCTACGAAAAAGCCAACTATCTTTGAGTGGCTTTCTAAGCAGCAAAATTTACCGAAGAAAATATTTGCAATTATTTTAATTCCCCTAGTAGCTTTATGGCTATATCAACTTGCTAAATTACCAGAAGTTAGACAAACTATGTCTAAAAATCTAGCCTTGGGAAAACCTTCATCTGTCACTTTAGAATCGGTAGTCACTAAATCTAAATCACCTGATTTGCCACAGAAAAATGCTATGGCAACTAAATCTAAGTCACCTGATTTGCTGCAGAAAAATGCGATGGCAACTAAATCTGAATCACCTGATTTACAACCAAAAAATGATACTTTTGAACAAGCTGTTAAAAAAGGTAAGCGTGCGGCAAAGTTAAAAAAGAAAGCACAAACTCGCGATGAGTGGAAGATAGTTGAGAGTAAATGGAAAGAAGCAATTGATCTCTTGGAAGCTGTTCCAACTTCTAGCCCCAATTATGCATTAGCTCAGCAAAAAATTATCCAGTACCAGGCTCATTTGGATTTTGCAGCACAAAATGCTATGGGTGGGGAATCGGGGAGATAAGATTTTCACGCTCTTATTTTATTTAGGACTGCTATATAAACGAGCAAGATGCTCGCACTACGAATTTACGAAAATGGGATGAACTCCTGCACGGATTGCTATAATTACCACAATATTATGCTCAATTTTTGTAAGAATACATGCGCTACTTCGTCAGAAGTCAGAATTTACAAGGGTTTGGTATATTTCTTCATGCTCAGTAGCATTCCTGTTGTCTCCCGATTTTTTAACAATTCTGGCTCTTGTATTCTGACAGATGTATTCTTACCAGTTTTTGGCTTCTAGACTGGAAAAATAGCAGCATTGAAAATCTGTAGAGCAGTCAAGTTTAACTCTGGGAACGTAGGAGAGATAATACGGTCATTACCTGAATTAGGTTATAGCTTTTCACGTGCGCGTATGACCTTACCCTCTTCTCAACGTATCCCACAACGGTTACCTGAATTACGTCAGCAAATCGAGGAGTTGTTACCGCTAGAGCGCCGGTCGAGTAGAAGGTGTTGACAAATGAGGCACGGTGTGAATTATCAGGGATGTGAATTCCGCAAAGCTTTTACAAACCTGTCGGTTTGATAGCTTCAAAAAGCAAGCATCCAAGAAAGATACCGTCTGGGTTGATAAGCATTGCGCAAAGAGGGAAATTGACAAGGGCAACTGATTCGGTGCAATCAATATCAATTATTGACATTTGCTATTTACCTAAATTGTCAACTCAATACCTGATTGAAAAGTCCAAAAATTACATACATAAATAAATACTATTAAAATACATCAAGAAGGCAGTCCCAATGAAACAAGTTTCACCATCAATGGAAGTAAGTAGGATTTTTTCCTGTTCCCCTGTTCCCTACTTACAAGCCAGAAGATACGTCATTAAATTTGCAGGCTTTGATCAAAGGTGCGCTCGAATCACGGAGCGCTGAGTAACAGGTATTGACAAAATGTACATTTTTTAGCGAGGGTAAAGAGTAAGTAGAAAAACGGTATTGGGAGTGTAGACACTATGCGTCCGGAAATTTGGTCCCCACCAATAGAACTATCAGCCTTAGAAGAAAAAGTGGCTAAACGTATACGTAAAGCTAAATTATTTACATTTTTGAGGCGGCGACGTCATGAATTATTTAACTACGAATTTCAAATGGAACTGGCAACAGTTTTCAAGGATAGTAGCGTCGGTTTATCGCCAATACCACCAGCACAACTAGCTCTCTTCATAGTTCTACAAGCATATACGGGAGTATCAGATGATGAAGCGTTCTTGTTGCAATTGAAATGGATAGACGGTGGCAACTAGTTTTAGATTGTTTAGATTGCGAACAACCACCGTTTAGCAAGGGAACATTAGTAAAATTTCGTGCTCTTTTAATAGCGAAGTCATTTGACCGAAGGTTAATCGAAAAAACAATTGAAATGGCGCAGTTGTACAAGGATTACAATCCTAAATCGTTAAAAATAGACGTATCTCAATAGAAGATGAGGATATGTAAAAGCTTTGCGGAATTCACATCCCTCATCTTACATACTGTGCCTCATTTGTCAATACCTTCTACTCGACCGGCGCTCTAGTAACTTTATCAAGCGAAACTGCACGTCGAGAAATTATGGTGGCACCAGTACTTTCGGAACTAGCGCGTTTTTGTAAGTGTCACATGCGTTTAGAATATCCTCTCCAGGTAAGTTCTCGACTCAAAGGTAATCTAGATTACTTACTGCGAAATATGAACACAGATGAAAGAGGTAAAAATTTTCTGGTAGTTGAGGCTAAAAACGACGATTTGTCAAAAGGTTTTACTCAACTATCAGCAGAGTTAATCGCTTTGGCAATAGCAGAAGAACAAGATATTCTTTATGGTGCAGTCACAGTAGGTGATACTTGGCGTTTTGGTTTATTAGAACAACAGCCTCTTCATATTACTCAAGACATTACTTTGTATCGTGTGCCTGATGATTTAGATGTTTTAATGCAAATATTGATTGGAATTATTGAATAATAGTACCTTTCACAGTCGTTGACCATCGTTTGAAATTTCTCCAAGGTTTTGCCCTCTAACCTCCAACATGGATGCCAGGACGTCTATAGGGATCTTTTTCAGCCCGACGGAGTACTTCACGGGTAACCACAGCAATATCACCCTCACCAAACAAGATAAAACGTAGTAAGTATTGTATGGGGTCACCCTCGACCCAGCCGAAGTAAGCATGGGGAATTTTACCAGTTTGGTCACGAATATAGAGCAGTAAAGCTGCAATAGCGTTAGGTACTGCTGCACTCTGGGCACGTAGGATGCGGTAATCACCAACTTGCACCCCTATGACTTTGATGACATCGGCAAATTCCGAAGCATCTGATACCATCACTTCTAGAAAGAGGATTGGATCGTTGGGTGGAATATGGTTGTCCTCGCGCACCTCTTTCTCTTTAAGAAAATACTCCTGGACATCGCCCGCATTCAACCGATTCGCAATCAGTCGTATTTCCCCCTGACTCGCTTCGGCGATGAATTGGCGGGCATGATCGTCAACTTCGATCCGATCTACTCGCAGTTCAGTTGAACGCCAAACGCGAGAAATCAGCGAGGTGAGAATGATAGCGCCGATAAAAAACGTAGCGATTTTAATCCCTTCTGGTCGTTCAATGATATTGACAACAGTGGTATATAGAAACAACACTGTAATAATTCCAAAGACGAGAGTTCCCCGCTTCTGTGTGTGACGGTAGGTTGATAGGGTTACAGCAAAAGCAGCTGAGGTGATCAACACAAGCACACCAGTTGCGTAAGCCCCACCCTGGGCTTCCACATTTGCCCGGAAGATAATTGTGACAACAAAGGCGATCGCTGTATAGACTAACACTAGAGGTCGCGTTGCTCGTGCCCAATTTGGTGCCATGCCATAGCGTGGCAGGTAACGAGGCACAATATTGAGTAGCCCTGCCATCGCAGATGCACCTGCAAACCACAAAATTGAAATAGTGCTGAGATCGTAAATTGTGCCAACGCCATCGCCTAGATACAGATGTGCCAGATATGCGAGGGTACGTCCGTTGGCTTTGCCCCCACTGACAAATTCTGCGGTGGGAATCAGTAGAGTTGTGATTAAGCTGCTGGTGAGCAAAAAGAAGCTCATAATAACAGCAGCCGTAATAAGCAGCTTGCGTGTGTTCCGAATCAGCCCTATAGGCTGCTCTTTGGTGTCGCTGCTACTACCTTTTACCAGGGGCATAACGGTCACGCCAGTCTCAAAGCCTGACAATCCTAGTGCTAGCTTAGGGAATATGAGGATAGATATGCCGAGTAGTACCAAAGGGTTGGAATGGCGTGCAAAAAGTGCAGTCTGCCAGTGAGCGATCGCGCCTGGGTGAGTTAGGATCTGATACAGACCAACGCTAATTACAACAAAATTTAACAGCAGATAAACTGCAACCAAAAATACTGCAATCCCGATAGCTTCTCGGAAACCTCTAAGAAAAACTGCGCCTAATAATGCAACTAATATCAAAGTGATAGCAATGCTCTGATTGTGCAGTAGATGTGGAGTCAGCTGATTTTCGATGATATGGGCTGTGGCATCAGCAGCTGAGAGGGTAATGGTGATGATAAAGTCAGTTGCTACAAAGCCGAGGAGGCAGAGTACAAGTAATTTGCCTTGCCACCAAGGGAGTAAATGTTCAAGCATGGCAATAGACCCTTCGCCATGAGGGCTTTTGGCAGCAATGCGCCGATAGATTGGCAATGCGCCAAAGAGGGTCAGCAACACCAGAATGAAGGTAGCCACAGGAGAAAGAGCGCCTGCTGCCAGTGCGGCAATACCAGGTTGATAGCCTAGGGTCGAGAAATAATCTACACCAGTCAGGCACATGACCTGCCACCAAGGATGCTGGCGATGTGGTTCTTCCTTGCGGTCAGGCCCTTGCTTGTCTCGCCTGTTGTCTTCAAGCAACCAGTCAAGGAACTGTTTGCTGAGCCGTTTTGTTGAAACAATTGATTTAGCCATCAAATACGGTTGTGTTATGATCGGCTTTGTGATTTCTTTGAGCTTTCGTGATTGATGAAAATTTTCAACCACAAAGATAGATCACTATCATAGTAATAATCCGGTATGCGGGAAACTCAGTCCCTTTAGGGCTCTCGTGGAAAGCGACAAGGGCGATTTTAAGACGCTCGTTCGCGAAGCGTCTCCTTTATTGTAGGTTAAGCATCACAACTATCTGTTAGTTGTTAGTTGTTGATTGGCTTCAACCCTCTTAACATAAGTTAACATAGTTATGTTTTATTTTGCCTACCTGACTTGAAAGTGGCGAGTTAGTAGAGGCGGGGTAATCACGCCCCTACTAAGGAAGAAATTTTTCTATGCCCAATGCCCAATGCCCATAAAATGGCGCATAGCTGCCTTGCAAGGGAGAACCACAAATCAGGAACTAGCAGCGATCGAGCAACGCACTGCTAGCATCTGGGAAGATAGCACATTCTTCCGCGCTTGGGGCTAATAAAAGTCAACGAAACCGTCCAATCCCAATTCTTGCAGTGCAATAGTTTCACGTGCAAATAGTTAATGTTAGAATAAAGTCTACATTTAGCCTGAAACCCATCGCCTTCATGCGTGAGTGTGGCTCATGAAAAATATTTCATTATGGTTCAAACATTACAGGCTAAAGAAATTACCCTGCTTGACTTAGAAACCAACTTTGGACTCCAATTGGTTGAGGATGAGCAATTTTTTAGAGAGTGGCAAGATAACTTACCAGAAATCACCAATTCGGAAAAACAACAGCTTGACCGAGTGAAGGCAAGTTATGCCAATTTGCTTAAGTACCCTCCCCTGCTGGAAAACACTGTCAAGATGGTGGTGTTGTCTCCCCTATTGGATTTAGCAGACTTTTATCTATCTCAGTTTCATGTCAAAGCTGAAAAATCTGTAGAAGTTTCTGCTGAAGATGAAGGCGTAAAGGTTAAAGGGCAGATTGATATCTTAGTTTTGTTTAAACAGTTAGTAGTAGTAGTTATAGAGTCCAAACAAGCAGCTTTTTCCGTGGAAGTGGGCAAACCACAGATCCTAGCTTATATGCTGGCAGTCTCTAACTCAGATAAACCAGTGTACGGACTAATCTCTAATGGCAGTAGTTTTATTTTTGTTAAATTGATTAAACAAGAAACACCCTCATATGTATTGTCTCGCTTGTTCTACATTTTCAATCCAGGGAATGAATTGTATACAGTTTTGAGTGTGTTGAAGCGTCTGGGTCTATTATCGAGAAATAGCAGTTAGGAGAGTAGGTAAACACAGCAGTATTATAAATCCGCTCAAGGCAGTAGCGATCACTGCGAATGGCAAGTCTATGAATACATTGATCGGTCAATTGTCCTCCACAGTTTAAATGTAGAACTTCCCATGACCGAAATTTATCGCCGGATTAATTTTTAAGGGCGGTCAGCAGTATTGCCACCCATCATCTCTGCTTCAAAGTTGACAACGGCGATTACAAAGCCGCATCAAAAACCTGTTGCGCAGTAAAGTTAAGGTTAGGGAAGGAAGGAGAGATAATCACATTACTGCCCTGAAATAAGTTTTTTACATATTCTCCATCAACAAGTTCGCACACAAAAAAAGTAGGTTGCTTAGGGTTGCCAATCAAATCGCGTCCCCCCAATCCGGCATAATCAACGGACACTTGCTTCAAGCCGGGAAACCCGTCCAACGCAGTGTCCTCTGCAATCCAGTATTCGGGGATACCCATTTCCTCGTAGTCCGCAAATTTGAGGTGATAATCGTCACGCCAATTAGTACTAACGACTTCGATAACTAAGGGTATTGATGCGCCGTCACTGACAGTAGCTTCTTTTTTCCACCGTTTTTCATTGGATAGATTTGGACGGTTTAATAAAAGTACATCGGGAAAATATCCCGACTCTTTCTCAGGAGGCTTTACTATAGCTTGATTGGGAATGAAGTACGGTAAATTTAGTCGATCACATTCTACGCTGACTTTTCGAGCTAAAAATCCTTTTACTTCTTCATGTTCCCCTGTAGGTTGTGACATTTCAATAACATTACCATTGTGGAGTTCGTACCGGGCGCTGGAATTTTCTGGTAGCCATGCGATAAATTCATCGAAGGTAGAGGTTTTTGGTAAGGCTTGTGTCTGTGTCATAATTTTTACTTTTGCTTCCGATAAATATAGCAGTCCATGCAGGAGAACGTGAAATCTCGGATACAGGCTGTTGACCGTTGACTGTCAACTGTTAACAGTCAACAGCCACCATGGGAATGGGCATCCTCAGCAATACAGTTCGGATGAGAAATTTGGGCGTTGCTGCTAATTGCTAAACTGAATGCATCTTCAATGCTTGCAAAATCCCTATGCCTCGTTGGTTCAATACTGCTGGTCCTTGTAAAGCTGACATCCACTACATGCTACCACCTACGATTCGGTTGCCCAATTTGCACCTCGTCATTGCCCAACAAAGCTATTTCGTCATTCATGCACCTCGACAAACAGGTAAAACCACTGCAATGTTGGCACTGGCGCAACAACTGACAGAAAGTGGACGCTATACGGCTATCATGGTATCTGCGGAAGTTGGCGCACCTTTTAGTGATGACCCAGGAGCAGCAGAACTAGCGATTCTGGGAGCTTGGCATGATGCAGCCATTGACAGTTTACCACAACAACTGCGACCACCCACTTGGCCAAATGCAGAAGCAGGGCAAAGGATTCAAGCTAGTCTCCGGGTTTGGTCACAAGCGTCGCCACGACCTTTGGTGCTATTTATCGATGAAATTGACTCCCTCGTGGATGAAGCGCTGATTTCAATTTTACGACAATTGCGCGATGGTTATCGCGCTCGGCCAAACAATTTTCCCTTGTCTGTAGGATTAATTGGTTTACGAGATGTACGAGATTATAAAGTAGCGAGTGGAGGTAGCAACAGATTAAATACGGCAAGTCCGTTTAATATTAAAGTGCGCTCTCTGACTTTAAGAGATTTTAATGCTGCTGAGGTAGGGCAACTATACCAACAACATACCGAGGACACGGGACAAGTTTTCACCCAACAAGCAATAGAGACAGCATTTGATTTAACTCAGGGACAGCCTTGGTTGGTCAACGCTTTGGCTAAGGAAATTGTTGAAGAGATGGTGACGGATACAACTATAGCCATTACACCTGACCATGTTCACGCTTCCAAGGAAGTGTTAATTAAAAGGCAGGATACCCATCTCGATTCCCTTGCAGAACGACTGCGATCCAAGCGAGTACAAGCAATTATTGAACCAATATTGGCAGGGCTAGAATTGGGAAATGTGCCCAATGATGATATCCAGTTTGTGATTGACCTGGGTTTATGCAAAATGGACCCCTTAGGAGGACTGGCGATCGCAAATCCGATTTACCGGGAAGTGTTACCCAGAGTATTAACAGTGACCCCTATGGCTTCGTTGCCTCAAATTGCGCCTACCTGGTTAACTAGTGACGGAGAATTAGATACTGATGCTTTATTGCAAGCGTTTTTAGTATTTTGGCGGCAGCATGGCGAACCATTACTTGGCAGTGCATCTTACCATGAAATTGCACCCCATTTGGTACTAATGGCATTTTTACATCGTGTGGTGAATGGGGGTGGAACCTTGGAGAGGGAATATGCCATTGGACGTGACCGCATGGATTTATGCTTAAGATATGGAAAAATAACTTTAGGGATTGAGTTGAAAGCTTGGCGAGATAAAAGGGGCGACCCAATGGAATCAGGTATTGAACAGTTAGATTCCTATTTGGTGAGGTTGAGGGTAAATTTTGGTTGGTTGGTGATTTTCGATTTACGAACGAAGGCTCTACCTATAGAGGAGCGTCTGAGTACTCAAGTTACAACTACTAAAAATGGGCGTTGTGTTACTATTGTTCGGGCATAAGTACGGAATCAAAAGCACTAATCAAGCCAATGTTACTGTTTATTTACCAACTTAAAATCCAAGACCTTTCTTTCTAATACACCATCCACCCAACGTTTTTCATCTGTACCGTTGGGGTACAATGCTGAGGAACCGTTCAGGGGGGAGTGCCCTGGAAGATACCCATTGCCTAATTAATCGCTCTGGGCACAGATATTTAGAGGAAGATGAACCGATGTAGATTTGGGAATATTCATGAGAGAGCGATCGTAGACCTTGAGGAAGCGATGTAGATTTTAACCGTCTAGGGGGTGAGCCAGCAGCACACCACCCAGTAAGTGCAAGTGATTGGTAAAAGCTGGCTCAAAACAATAGTAACCAAAATCTGGTAATCTGGAATTCATGGAACATCAAGAGCGCGAACTATTTAGAGCAGATACCCCCAGAGGACTGGGAGAAAACTCTCATTCGCGTCAAAAAGATGGTGGAGTTGATGATGCAGGGGATAAAAAAATTAGAGCAGCAGAGTGGGGAATTACAAGAAGCTCATCAGCAACTATTAGAACGGATAAACAAGACATCAAAAAACTCCTCATCACCACCCTCAACTGACCCACCGGGATTTAGGACCAAATCAACCCTGAAAAAAAGCGGTAAAAAGCGGGGAGGCCAGCTAGGTCATGAGGGTAAAAGTCGGGACTTATATCCAGTAGAAAAATGTAGTGAGTCATACGATCACCATCCACCAACATGTGCTGGTTGTGGGTTCGGCTTAAGCGGAGAAGATACAAACCCATATCGTCACCAAATAGTTGAAATTCCGCCCATTGAACCCATAGTTATAGAACATCGCTTACACCAATTGACTTGTTCTCAATGTGGAACACAGACTCGTGGTTAAAGTTCAGGCTATTTATCCAAAAGCAGAAGCTGTTGCAATACTGCTCGGTTAAGGAAATCAGGTAGGCTGAAACCCTTGAAATAGCGTTGTCTAAGACGAG
>Ga0116229_10006526_pt1 | contig 18736 bp, 12 predicted proteins | sample S1TSphgellanicum_3_FD_87313 | JGI IMG/M metagenome (GOLD analysis project Ga0116229, IMG submission 87313) | Host-associated microbial communities from peat moss isolated from Minnesota, USA - S1T2_Fc - Sphagnum magellanicum MG | ecosystem: Host-associated > Plants > Peat moss > Unclassified... | reverse complement strand
GTAGATAAGCATATAATAATCTTCCCAAAAACTTGGGCAAACCATTATACACAATCTGCGTCCTGAGTTTCTGTTGCCTTTCCGGAAGCAATGGGAAGACTCAGACGTGATGTTGGCTAGCACAGACAATAGAAAGCACAAAGGAGGTACTAAGGAGGGAATAGATGCGCACTGTTCAAGCTGCGCAGCAAACTGGGCAACCTTTATCTTGCATTGGTTTGCTGTGCTGTCAGTACCTTCCCCAGAATAGAGCTCAGCAGCCTTGTCATAGTACTCCATTGCCTTCTCAACATTCTCCTCCTTCTCATAAATGTCTGCAATGTCCTGAAACCAAGCATGTAACTCCTTGTCAGGGGCAACAACAATGCACATAAAAGCTGGTCAACAAAACATGGCACAAATCAGAAGGAAGCATTGAGATCAATCTAAATATCTCTCATAAGATCCATCTCAACTCCAGAGTTTCAAAGCATCACAAATTTCCAATAGGCCTTGTTGCAACAACCTCAAAAGTACCTTGTAATGCTTTGCAGCCATCGTAAGGCGCCCAATATCCTCAAACATGCCAATAGCCAAGTTTAACATGCGCACTGCCTCTGCAAAACACAAAGACCTGCCTTGGAATGAGCATACCAGAGTCCCTAAGCTGTAAGGAGGCAAACATGTGGCATCCTTTTGATTGATTCACAGCACACTGGCAAGGGTGAGTAGTAGGACATTGCAAGAATCATAGGCTATAGACAATGTAAATCAACATGATTGCAGAGAAACCTTCAGAAAGACATGTGAGGTAACTAAAAAGGATGTGAATGAGTGCAATTGTATTCTTGTGAGTTTCACCCACAAAGTATCAGGCCATCACCTTCATTGTGAAGGGCAGTGACTAGCTGCCATTACTTCTTACCATTGACTTCATCAGCTCTTAATAGTGGGTGTGGATAAGTATGTAATGATCTGCTCAAAACCATATACAAAAATACAAATGCCTCTAGTATTCTGCAAAGGCTCGATTAGAATTTGAAGGATTGCTGACCTTGAGGCTGTGACTTCTTGTAACAGTTTGCTGCATCAACATATGCTGAAGCAGCTTCATGCTTACTCTCCAGCTGCTCTCCAGAATCACATACAACAAACAGAGGTATAAAAATGCAAAGCAATGTAGGTTGATTTGTTTTTAACTATCTGTTAAACTATCAAAACTGCAGTCTGTAAATAAAAACAATACCCTTTGTGAACCCTAAACCTAAAAAAGGGTGGGCAACCCAGATCACAGCACCTCCTGATGCACAAAGGAAGCAAACTAACCTTCAATTGACAGTTTGCAAGCTTGATGTATGCATTTGCAGCCTTATCCCCTGCAGCATCAAGAAAGCCAAGAAACAAAACCTTGAACAATTTGCAAACATTTTTGCTTATGCTTTGAAGCGCTGAGATGATTATGCAACAATAATGACAAAAAATAGGGTTTGCAACGAGATTTGCCAGAAAAAGAAGCAATAGCCCTAAGAAAAAGGAAAACACGAAACCCTAAGAAAAGAATCACAAAACAAAAACCAAAGAAGAACAAAACATCTTCACATGTACTGCTGAGAGAACGTCGCCATACTTTTACGACATGACTTGAATCAAACCTGAACAGAATTGAGAGATGAGAAAATAAATCAGGATTATTGCAACACATTCGAGATCTGTCCAGAAAAATTGCATTACATGATTTGGCAAGCTTGTAACTATTGGCCGCTTTCTCAAGAAGCTCAGCAGCATCATCATACTTGCTACCGAAAACAGCCCATCCACTCAGCTTCTTGTCCGCCTTCTTCTCAAACTCTGCTCCCTTTGCCTCGGAATCCGCCATTATCAATGGCTGTATGCTACTGAATGTGTTGCAAAATGCCCCCCCGCCTCCCCCGCAAAACACACACAAAAAGAAATTGAAACCCTAATCCCGATCCCGATCCCTTCACAATGGTAGCGGCATCAAAGGAAGGAGTTCAAGCAAACCCTAAGTACCTAGCATCCACAACTCCAACAACAGTGAGGAAAACTTTGGTCGACTTCTGTTCACCACTGCAACAACAACAACAACTCCGATGCAAGATCCAAAAACAGGAACATAGTCAATGATCTATTCAGTTTCCCACGCGGAAATCCTCATCTCTAGGAAAGAATTTTTGAGGCTTCTCTTCAGCCGTGACGATCACGTCATGATTGATCGGTACCAGGATTTGCAAACAACGGCCGCGACGCAGCAGCCATGAGGCTACTCTCCATCCCCGCTACATTTCTCATCCAAAATTCAGTGTCCAATTCAAGCCACGTATTTCAATCATCCGTGAGTTCCAACGTACTTTTTCTTCATCCTTATCAAAACTCCAATCGTCCAAACCAAACCAAGTTTTTCATTCATCCATGAGTCCCCACGTACTTTTCTTCATCCTCGGCAGAAACTTCATTCTCCAAACTAACCAAGTATTTCATTCATCTATGAGTCCCAACGTAATTTTCTTCATCCTCGGCATAAAACTTCGCTCTCCAAATCAAACCCCAGTATTTCATTCATCCATGAGTCCCAACGTACTTTTCTTCATCCTCGGCAAAAACTCCATTCTCCAAATCAAAGCCCAGTATTTCATTCATCCATGAAGTCCCAACGTACTTTTCTTCATCCTTGGCTAAAACTTCATTGTCCAAATCAAGCCAGGTATTTCATTCATCCATGAATCCCCCAAACTACTCTTTTCATCCTCATCAAAAACTTCATTGTCCAAATCAAGCTTGCAAGACAAGCCGGGTATTCATTCATCCATGTACCCTAAAAATATAATATTTTTGCATGATTAATGTGAACATTCTTTTGACTTTATGACCGAAGAATCATATGTCAAATATGGATTTAAATAGATTTTTAAAAAAATGCAAATAGATGCAAACATATGTCAATTTTATCAAAATTGATTTCGAGTAGATAAAATATTTGAATTTTCTACTCTCTTTGTTAAGGTTTGGATAAAATGTATTTACATATTTTTCAATTTTTAATATAATTTTAAAAATTAAATATATCAAACAAATAATGGAAAAGTAGTATGTTTAAACACCAAATTCAACAAATGTATATTGATTAAAGGCAATAGTCATGATCATTTAAAATCATTCAAATATGTTCTCACCACCATCCTTGCCATGTACATACTTCACCAATTTTCAAAAAATGAAATAAGAGATTATTTAAATTTTGTCTTCTTTTCTTTTCATTTTTTTGTTTTTTGCATTTTGGAGTTCATTACAAACAATATTGAATGGAATATTGTGGTTTTCAATAATCAATCACACTAAACTCTATTAGTAATTTTATTTTTTTTTTGGAGCAATTTTCAAAATGTGTTTTTAGTTTATTTTGTCATTGTTTTTTTAGGTTAAAATCTAGGCATTTGGTTTTGTTCCTATATTTCAATATTATGTGAATTCCTATACGTTTATTGTTTGTTTTCAAGTTTTGTCTTTTGTTTTGTGCTTTGGTTGTCATTACAATCGCTCATTATTTGTTTCATATTAAGACATTCCCATTTCTATTAAATTTTGGATAGTTATAAATACAAGTTATGGTTACAATTATTTTTATGGTTTACAAAAGAATTTTTTTTTCAATTAGTTATTTTTATTATAATTAGTATTTTTTATTCAATGTGAAAATACATTAACTTTATTTGGTTATGCACGTAGATGAATACTTTTTTTAAAAATTATTTTCATTTTATTTTATATTATTGTTTTGGTTTAATGTTTTTTTAGTTTACTTTCAACTAATTAATTTTAGAAACGTCATTGTTTTTGTGGTATTTTGCATGTGTTTTTTATTTTGTGATATTTGTATGATTCTTATGTTATATTTTTTAATTTTCTAAAAAACATTCCTACAATTATGTTTTGTTTATGTGTTTCGTATTCTTCACTGTTTTGTAAGTAATAGTGATTGCTTAAAATGAATGAAATAATGACAATATGTGTTAGGAACACAATTTGTTTGGTCTTTTAGTCTTTTTTATGGTTTGTTCAATTTTTTAATTAATGTGGACTTTTTAGATCCATGTCAATATGGTGAAGACCTTGGAGCACGTTCGAGTATTACAGTTGATGAAAATGATGGTGTTCAATCTAAAGACTTTGATCTACAAGAAAATTGGAAAATGTGATTTGGGGGTTGCCAACGAAGTATAAATTATGGGTAATGAATGCATTTGATGCATAGTGGTGTTCTAAAAGCCTTGATACCTTCAAATTTTTTATTCAATTGTTTGGTTAAATTAATGCTTTGAGTTATCAAAATATGATATTCATTTTTCAGCTACTTGGGTTTATTCATTATATCTTTCATTTTGGCTTCATTAATTTGAATTAAAATAGTAACTTGTTGAATTACTTATAATGTGTGTGTAATACATGATTGCATGTCTTTTTAGAGCTTTGGTCAAAGGGACTAGATCATTGGAGAAACCTCTAACATCACTATTTATTGTAATTTGAAAAAATGCTTAACAACATGATTAATCATGCATGTGATTAAGTGAAACCCATTGTGAATGAATTCATCAACATGTCAATAGTTGCTAAACTTAATCATCACAAACTTGTGCCTTCTATGTATAGTTGTTTGTATTACATTTTAATAATATATTTCACATTTAGTGTCAAAACAATCACTGACATAATGTTCTAAATATGGCATTTGTGACATTTAATGCTTTGGGATGGCATAGAAATTGTTTCAAAACAAATTAGTAAGTTATTCAATTGGTACCAATATGCCCAATATTCAATGTTAATTGTTGATATGATCATTGACATGATGTGGAGTGACAACGTGTTTTGAAATGACATTGAAATTATTCTAAAACATTTGACATTTTTTGAACACTCATCCATTGGATGAATATGATCAACATCAAAGCAACATAGATTAAAAAATATTGAATTGATGTTGTTGGAATAACACATTAAATCAACATATTAGGAATGTTGATATAACACTATTACAATAAAAGGTGGTGTTGAAAAATCACATGGTTAATTATGTTAATCATTGTTTCAATATAAACAAAATCTTGCAATTGAAAATTGTTGAATCAACTATTAGCATTGTTTTGGCATTGACTTGTAACCCATGGATATAACATAATGTTGACATTGTTCAACTACAATACTATTGATATTAAAAAGAACCACAAAGTGGAACCTTCTAATTAATTTGTAACCATAGTTATATATTAATATGGAAAGAAGTAACCTTGTTGAAAAAAATAATTTATTGGGGTCCTTCAACTTTGTCAAGGATTTTAACATTGGATATAAATAAAACTCAATGGAAACAACCTTATTTGAAAGTATTGGAATTGTAAATGTGAATGGAGCAAATTTAGTAAAGTGTAATAACTTCATTCAATTGACAAGTTAGCAAACCAAGTTGTTATAAACAATAACAAAAACCAACACAATTTGCTTTGACTTACCATTGTCTAGTTACAATATCTTTTCATGTACCTTAAGAAGGTAACAATGTTTAGTAAGTGTAACATCAAAATTTGAAATTGTACACAAAAAATGGTGTTTTTTTAGATACTAGGGCAAAAATTGGATAACATGGAATATGTTGGAGGTTTCTACTTATGCTACACGTTTTAAAAATTTTGCATCATCTTAGATGAAATAGTAGGCTTTGTAGGTTACTTCCAAATGGGTAATGCCTACTTGATTTTTTCACAAGTAATAAACATTATCAATGTGCTAGGGGAAACTTTCTTTTTCATACATGAGTACTAAAATGAACTACTTTGTTAATGCATTATTAAATCATTGAAATATATCGACCTTGAAAAGTAATCATAATTGAACACACTTAGTTTTGTTAAGGTCACTTTCTTGCTCCATTTATAAAACCACATTATCATAGATCAAGGCTCCCCCATGAAAACTAAGGGATGTTATTTCATGTAAAAGATAATTGCATTAATAAAAATAGGTGAAAATGTAACCAACCAATTTGTGATTGCATGTGACTAATTGTCATTTGCAACTAACCTTGGTAAATTTTACAACTAGAGTTCAAATCACTCATTTTTTTGTCACATCTACGACTAGTCTATGACTATTAACTTGTTCACCTAGAAGGCATTATACATCCCATTAGTTGAAGAAGTAACCAAAAATTGGTAATTAGTATGATATGGTAATAGCTCCTAGGTGTATGCTATCATGTATATTTTGCACATTATAAGGCCACATTTGAGGTTAGGATGTACATCCACTAGGGGTATATGTTAATGTCCTTTTAATGGTTTGGTGTCATGTTCTATTGGAAAATTATTATCAATGCATATTTTTTCACATCACAATGTATGTACATGTAGATTTTTCCAAACATACTTTTACATGTGAAATGTGTGAATCTAATATGGCACATGCAAGGGTAACAATTTTGGCCCAAATTTGGTAGTTGCATGTTTAGGCTTTGGATTGAGGTTTGATACTACACTTGTTCATAGTGGTCACATACTTGACCAATGAAGTTGCAAACAAGTGTGGTGTGGGTAGGTGTTTTTGGAATTTGAAGTGGTGCCTTTATACCAATTGCATTATTAACAAGGGTAATCTCTTCACTATTTTTTGTCATTATCTAGACCTTGGTCCTTATGCAACACAAAATTCCACCATGGTGTGTGATGTTCCTTTGCATAGAACACTTGTTGGACTTGCGCTATAAACACATTTGGTTCATCAATGTTTGTTTTTAACTAGCATAAATTTGCCAACAAGAAGCCATGATCTTCATCCCACTCATATGTTAAATAACCCCATCTATCTAACCCATGTGGTGTAAGTTGATCACACTTAAAAGAATATTATTGGTTGGGATACAAGTCCATAGTCCAAAAAGATAATGTCTTTCAATACCCCTACATATTGGATAGACCCAAAAATTGTGCCAACTGGTGAAACAATCACCCACTTTCAAAGATATAATTAGGGTTTTTTAAATGTGTATAACTTGCACAATAATAATACTTGTATATAATATGCAAATTTTATAATATTTTGAAAACAAAAGTGAAACTCCTCATCAATGAAGTATATATAACTTTAAGCATATAAAATGGTATAAATTGAGCAATGTAACCACATGGTAATTTAACTTGTAGAACTTACAATTAGATATTAGTGTATAAGGAAATTAAATATGCAAATTTCTTACACTAAAATTATTATCCACTTTGTAGGCTTCAAAAAACTCTTGAAAGTTTTTCCATGATAGACCTTTATGGGATGAAAAAATAAAATAAATGTTATTGTGAAGGCCATATTTGTTGTTTAATTCAACATTCAACACGTCAATGGCTTTTAACCAAACAATGTCTAAACTGATAATTACATTTGACAAGATGTTGAAACCATACTCTTTAACTTTTTGTATTATAAAATTTTGAATCATTTGATTACAATATTACATTTTGAAATTAACATGAATTTTTTAATACATAATTAATGTATTTTAATATTTAAAAATCAACTTAAGAAACTCACCTTGGAGTTACACAACATAACCACACCACATCATGTTAGTTTTGATGTTGACATAACTTAATGTCACATTGGTTTAAGTAAAAGAAGTAATTTCTTTGTAAGGGTAAAATTAATTACCGCAAATTGGAAAGAAAAATTCAATCATTACAAAAAAACCTTAAGGTTGTGGTTTCTTATGGCAACCAAAATTCAATCTCCCAAAATAATGAAAATTGAGACCATCCAAATGCAATGACAAAAATATGACCAATTTCAAAAAAAAATTGGGATTGGGTGGAGTGTGACTTGGGTCTCAATCCATATGACAAAAAATATTAAATATTCAAGAAAAGTAAAATCCAAAATGTTGAGATGTAATGATTAAATTTCAATTGTTATTTTGATAATTTGAATATTTTCAAATAAAATGGGTTTGAGAATTGAATGGCTTGAATCCATATGGTGAATAAAATTAAATCCTCAAAAAAATCCACACCTTTAACATGGTGATCAATTTTTTTTCAAGAGGCAACTCAAATTCAATCACAATTTTGACTATATATATATAGTAGGGCAAATTAAGTTTCGGTCCTTATGTGGACATGGATTTCGGTCCTTATGGTAATTAAAATTCAATTTCAGTGTTTTTGGAAAGATATCCATATCATCAATATGGGAATCAAAATTAAATCACTACATATGGACAATATATATATTTTAAATTAAATTAAATTAAATCTCAAAAATTTGCAATTTGGAGAGGAAAAATCTATTTCAATATTTTACAACGAACTGGAAAAAATGTATTGAAGTGGATTAGGTCTTAGTCTTTTTAGTGAACACAATTAGTCTTTAAAACATAAAATTAATTAATTAAAAAAAAAAACCCATATTGTCAAGATGACTAAAATTCAATTGCCATATTTAAATGGCCTCGATTTACTTTCTCAAACATGATGGATTAGGTCCTAATCCCGATGGTAATTCAATGGACCTAGGTTTTGGTCCTTATGACAATTGAAATTTATAGGTCACACTACCTTGAATTATGATATTCTCACCTTGTAATTCAACAATAGCAAACCTAATTCTACCCTATTTTGTCCCTCACCCAAAATTCATCAAAATAACCCCAAATATGCCACAATAATATCCCAAGTCAAATTTCGCATCTCCACCCTAATCTTGCCCCAAAACAACCCCCAATTGACTCCTATTTCCATAAGTGGTTTTTCGACTCATAGAAATGAAGATGAAAAATCATGTTTAACACTTATGGGCCCACAAGTTGGTTTTTTTATTCACATAGGTGAAGAAGAAAAATGATATTGCACACTTTGCGAGCCCATAACTAGTTTTTTCCAACGCACATAGGTGTAGAAAAAAAGTGATATTCCACACTTGTGGGCCCACAAGTGTGGAATATCACTTCACATAGGTAAAGGAAAAAATTGATATTGCACACTTATGAGTTTACAAGCGGTTTTCTTTATTCATGCAAGAGAAGAAAAAAATGATGTTGCACACTTTTGAACTTGTAAGTGGTTTTTTCCAATTCATGCAAGAGAAGAACAAAAATGATATTGCACGTTTGTGAGCTCACAAGTGGGTTTTTCAACTCACACAAGAAAAGAGAATAAATGATATTGCACATTTGCAAGCTCACAATTGGTTTTTTTGTTTCATGCAACATAGGAAAGAAAATGATATTTCACACTTGCAATCCCATAAGTGTTTTTGAATCACATAGATGACCAAAACCAAAGGATAAATTATAACATCTTTAGGAAAATGAGAATCAAAGCAAGAGGAAGAACACTTACTAAACCACCATTGTAATAACTATGCCACCATCACAACACCTCAACTAATGACCACCATTGTCACCACCATGAAGACAAACACCATGAAAACAACACACAACCCCTAAATCAACTTATGAAACATAATGGCAACGATCAAAGCATGAGTATGAGTAATGACATCATGAAAAGTTGGTGAAGTAACTTCCTTGTAAGTAAAAAGGATTAAATTGGTGCAAAAAGACAAGTAATATGATTTTAAAAATAATAATAGTGTTGGCAAACAAGAAACAAAATTTGGTCAATAATTTTTTAAAAAAAAACCACAAAAAGAAAAACCTTAAACCCTAAAAAAATACCCTAAATTGTTATTTTCAAATCAAAATTAAAATAAGGTTTTTATTAAAAACTCAATTCAGTTCTAGTAAAAATCACAAATTAGATTTAGATCGCAAGGTCAATTCTAGTTTTAAAACCTTCAAGAATCAAGGGTCAATTCCCACCCTAGTTTTAGAATTTTGTTGAAACCTTTTGGTTTTAGTTCTATTTAGTTCCCAAAAGCGAACTTGGGTTTAGGAAGGTTCCAAGCACCTAAATCTGGAATTATTGGTTCCTTCCCAACAATATGGGTACTCAACCAACATTAGTCTATATGTGATAATTGACTTTCAATTGTCATTTTGATGGTTTGAATTTTTTTCAATTTTTTTCATATATGGTTCATGGGGTTTCAATTTTTTATGGTGAATGAAATTTAAACTATATATATGAGGTTACAAAATGAATTAAAATTTTCTATGAGAGCATCATGTCAACATCAATCATTAACTTGATAAATGATGTGTTAAACACAAGGTTGATATAAATAACATTGCCATAAATTTGGTGCATTTCATAGATTTTGATAGCTCTAGTTCATCTGTCGCAACCCCACTTTGAAGGAGTTGTGAAGTCGCCACTCACATTCCCGAAAATGGGACTTGGAAGTCCTTTGGGACTCCCAAAAATTCAGAGCATGATTGCATGGGTCAAAAAACCTCACATTGGGGCGTTATTAGTACCGTTGGAAAGGTCTTGAAGTGTAGATGTCCAAAATGTCTTCGCATGAACCATTTGGACATCTGAAGCACAAGTTATGGTCGAAAGAAGGGTCAGGAATCAAATTGGCAGTTTGACTCGCGACCACTAAAAGTCAGGAATCGACCTAATTCCGGTGTGTGCAGGTGAAGTGCGACACACCCTTGGAAAGCTCTCGAGGAGAGCTACAAATTTGGTTCAGACCTCGTCCCGATCCAAGTTCGGGGCGAGGAATTATGAGCGTCCAAAGTCTCAAGAGTCCAAACCGGGACAGTTTCAGGACTCCACTTTGCGAGTCCCGGGAAAAAAAACCATTTGGATGCAAGTCCTGTGGAGAGCTGTAGAGAATACTATATGGGGGAAGATGGTGGCTTCCCCCGAGTCCGGGCCGTGGTGAGTCAAGTGAGTCCAAGTTGTCCGTGGCTTGTCCCAACACCAGAAAGGTGCAAAATGAGTTCTAATCAACTTGTTGGTTGGATTTGGATGCAGGACCGATAACTAAGTAAGCTTGTCCTTCATCCTAGTCTAATCCCAGAGCTTTCAGCACGCCCCCTCTACCCCCCTTTTAGTGCTGGAAGTTGGGAGCAACTCCAAGTCCCAAACTATTTCCGTAATTTGACATAGTTGGATCCCTTTTGGGTCTAACAAGGGACTTGGGAGTGCATCATCATCTCATCCAAACACATCATTCCTTCAAAAAATGTTTTATACACATCCATGTTGTGATCAATCCTTTGATGTGCTTAAAGCCAATGATTATAGATTTGATAATGTGGTCCATCTAATCATAACAAAATTGCTACTAGTAGTATTAATGGAGGTCCAAAAACAAGTTTCATAATGTCTTTGCATTGCCCATAGATAATGATTTTGTTTGATCAAAACAAATGTCATCATGAAATCAACATATCGTGTGGAATTAATTTGAAATTCAAATAATTTTATACCCAATTTTTTGTTATTTGTGGTACTTATGTTGAATAATGAAAAGTAAGGTTTACTAACATTTAAGAAAACTTGGAAAGTACTTGGTTAATATTCATTTTTGGTCTTACATATGTTGCATTTTTTTTTTAATATATTGTATTTTTGTATATTTTTTCTTACAATTCTTTATTTAAACATTTTTTTTTCAATTTAGTTTATGGTTTTGTTTTCAATCAATTTGATTACAATTTTTTTTTTCAAACTGATTTTTTATTTATAAATTTATAAATTAAATTATAATTATGTGTATGAATTTATGTTTTTTGAATATAAGATTATCCTTAACTTCTATAAGTGTTTAATATGCTTGTGTTATTCTGAATTATAGGTATCAACTAATGTTGGTTAATTTTTTGGACAAATTTTGATTCAATTCCTAAGCGTTATAACAAAAGGTACAAAAAATTGTAAGGCTTGGAACTTGATTCAAATTGTATAACATGTTTTAATATGAGAATGTGATAAAACACTAATTTGGGTGGTTTTCCCTTTTAAATAGGTCTACAGTATTGAAGCACAAACTAAATACAACTTTTGAAAAAAAGAAAAAATAGTGTTACAAAAGCACTTAAAACAACTTTCAATGGGTTGTATAATACTAAATTACACAATATAATATTTGGGACTATTTGTGATTTGGGTTAAGAAACCAAAATTGATTTAAAACTTGACCAATTTTCAAATTTCTTTTAGAGAATATGAAAATTCAAGGTTTTAAAATTTTGAAAAACTAGTTTAGGTTCCATAATAACAAGAAAAATAATAAATAAAGTTGAAATTTGAACCAATTTTTTTTTTAAAAATAAGAACAAAAAAATATGTTTGTATAATTAGATAATTTAAACTCTTGGAGGGTCACAATATGTTTTTTTTTTCACTACATGAATCAAATGTGATATTGTATGGGGGTATTATGTGAGGGAGTTCTAAATTTTCTGACCTTATTATTATATACAATTTTAATATCCAGATAATTAAATCACCCTAAATTTAATTTAAGTTTTATGTTCACATTGAATTTTGGCCCATATATTTGTTTGAATTTTTAGTTTTAGTTGGAGGTGTGAGGAGTGATGAAACAAGGAAGGTGATTGTGTGCATTTATAAAAAATCATAGATGAAATGTTCAAATTTAGTTTCAAAAACACCTTAACAGACATTTCAATACCAAATCATGTTTCAAATGATGAAGACCATGTTTAACATCCACAAAATCATTACAAAGCAATGAACATTTGGTTTATTTCCTTTGGAACAAAATAGAAAAAATAAATGAGGCTTTTGGGTTCCATAAGAAACAAACCAAGTTGCAATGATCATCAATGTGTTCATTTTCTTTCATCAATTTTGTGTCATAACCAAATAAATACCACTTCATTAGTGTTATTTCTAGTCCAAAATTTAAATATAAATTACATCATTTCATTTTACTAATTGAGCCTACTCACAACAAGTATTTATTATAATTTTTTTGTACAATTTTTTAAAAAATTATTAAAAAAATTAATATCAATACATTCCCTAGATTAGTTATCTCTGGATTTTGATAATAAACATAATCTTATTATAAAACTAACTAAATTATGATTTTTACACATCAACCAATCTATGGGGACCCTATGTTTTTATTCAATTAGTTTTCTACTACTACAAAAATGTGTAGTCACCACCTTCCTCCCACATCTAAACAAGAATTGAAAATTTGATGTTAACCATTGTAAATAAAAAAACTACCGATGGCCTATGAATTATTATGTTTAATTGATGTTACAATGTTTAGACATGTAAGGCTTCAGTGATCCAAAGGCATTTTTAGATTGATCCAACTCATCACCTTGTTAAACATGACCCACATGTTGAAATTTATCATTCCAAATGATCATGTATGCTGCATAAAACCCACTTGGGAACAAGATTTTGTAGATGTTACATAAATAAATGTGAATGTTTAATAGTGTTAAAAGCCCAAAACTAAGAACATTACCAGTGAAATTGATTGAAGAATTGCCTTCATAAGTATGGTGTGAAAATTTGCACTAAGTTTAGTTTTTCTTTTATATATATAGATATTTTGTTTTGATACAAGTATGATCATATGAACAAAGATATAAGGACTTAAGTATTATAAATGATTATTTCCAACGAGATTGGAATGGCGATCATGCAATTATATCTGAAGAAACTATGGTTGAAACTTGACAACATTCAAAAAATTGAAGGTAATTCTTCTATTGGAGGTGACTCTTTTCCCAAAGGTGTAGATATAAGCGAACATGCAAACATGCAAACATATAGTTGAAATTGCTTAACCCTTATGGTCTTGAGAACATCAAAGGGTGTTCATTTAAACTCACTTAGTGCAATTGTTGTTTTGTTCATTTAATGCAATTGTTATTTGATTGACACCGCACTTTTGAATTAATGTTTGTGGAATCACTTCAAACAATTGCATAATCCCACAATATGCAAGAATGGAAAGTGAAGATATTATTTTAGACATAAGACCATGTTCAACCAACTTCTTGTTATGCGTCAAACTAGAAATTCACACATTTCTAAAAGTCATAAATTGAAGTTGTTTAATTCCATCAAATGTTGAATTCATGAATTTTTAATTTTCCAACTTTAAGACATTGATAACATGTGATATATGTAGATTGGATAATATATGTAGTAAATATGCATAGTTTGTTGATGCATGGGAAAAAAAAATGTGTTCATGAACATTGGTTGGGGTAGGTCCATTAATTTTACCCTAGGATTTTGTTTCAATTGTAGGTTTTTAAATTCCTTTGGATGACATATTTAACCTCTAAATATCTATAGAATTTGTTGAATATGGGTGATACTCAAAATATAAAAGTAAAAAATCTAAAGCACCCTTTCATATTGTAAACAATTGCAGTGATTTTTCATCTATTCAAAATAATTTCGTTTTCTTTTCTGAAATTTGTGATGTTGCAATCACCACAAACATAGTTTTTGTTCAAGTGGTTATATTCATAAGTATATTTAGCCAAATTTGGTGATATATTCAAAATATGAAACTAGAAAATCTTAAGCATTTGTTCTTATTGTAGTAATTGTCAAGATTTTTGACAATTTAAAACAAAGAAATTATATTTTGATGAATGTTTTTCAATAAAATTTCTTTGTTATAGAATATTCTTTTTCCAAAATGAATTCTACAAAATGATGAAAAATCATTAGAAGAAAAAACATGTGTATAAAAGTGGCACCATGTTGTAAGGAACAAGATGTTTAAATTTTAGAGTAAACTATTTTTATTGAATGTGAGTACTGTCCTCCAACTCTAATAAAATTTTCTTTCACAAGAATTTTAATTTGTGAAATTATAAATATTTCAACAACCAACAACTATCCAATACTGCAAAATTTAGTCTTGAATTGTGATAAAATATTTATAAATAAAAAAAAATAAGTTGTAAATGTCAAAATATATGTAGTGTTTGGTCACATGTTATATTTGAATATATTTTATTCTCATTATAGTTGTGAGCTTGAATTTAACACATAAAATTTCAAGTTCCATAATATATAATTAATGGATAATTTGAAAATCTAAACATCAAAACATTTCCCTTGATATCTATGTTTATCAAATTTGTTTACTTGCAATAGCATCCATGTTGCAATTTAAGTAACTTTTTTTTGAGTATTTTCAATAAAATGACCATTTAGCTAAAAGTTCTATGACATAATTCAAAATGAGCATAAAATAGCCTTAACTTTGAATATCTTTGAATTTTTTGTGGTTTTAGAAGAAAATCAAAATTGTTGTTTTTTTGGAATGATTAAAAAAATGATCAAATGGGAATAAAAAAATCCCAAAATGTATCATCAAATGATAAAATAAATAAGTAAATAGTTTTCTTTTGCCCTTCCATATGCTTGACATAATATATGTCCATCATGTGAACTTGCAAAACTTTAATTTCAAGAAAAAGGCACGTGACAAAATAATAGGAAGGAAATGAGAAAAAAAAGAAAATCATCCAAATAATCTATCTATGAAAGAAGGTAATTTGTTTGTTTTATTTGTTTGTCATTTTGAGATATCCCAAATCATGGCACCTATTGCTATGCTCTTGGTTCCGTTGGAAAGCCCTGGATGAATAGGGTAGTACCACGTTGGTTTTTATAATGTTTCAACTTATGGTGGATAAGTTATTGAATATTGAATAATTTTACACTTAAAATTTATTGAAATGAAAAAAACAATCATAGAGGAATTAGGTATGCCCTTGGTATTCTTGGAAAGCTTTCAATGAGGAGGATTTAAATTCATTTTTTTATTTAATTGAATTTTCAATGATGAAAACTACTCAAAATTCAATATTTCTCACACCTTATGTCTAAAAATTTCCAAATCACTTTCATTAGTTGGGTAACCAATTCACACTTGAAGGCCAATGGCACATGTTACACTACTTAGGCCCACTTTACGCTAGGAATGAAAGCCAAAAAATCTTGGACCCAATAAAGGGAAATTTGAACACATTTGGATTAATTGTTTGGACCCATTTGTTTTGGGGCCAATGAGTTCATGTCTAAAGCCATTAAGGCCAAAAAGTAAGGACCAAGGCTTCAACCTCAAGTATAATTTCATCTTTCTTTTTGGGTATCATTTTTCTTTTCATCTTTGCTTCCTTTTTCAAGTTAAATCCTAAATGTAAAATTGCCATGGATGAAGATAGACACATTCTTGTAATTCTTGTGTTTTTCATGGCCATATCCCATGTAAGAAAAAAAAAAAAAAACCATTTCTATCATTCACAAACAAGTGTAAAAGCTCAACAAGAAGAGAAACAAAAAATGAGGAAAGATGAAATGAAAAAGGAGAAGATATGGAGTGTTTGGTTTAGGGTTTACTTTGATCAACAAGGTGGATTTCATGAAAACAACAATATTGTATTGCAACAACATTGGCCCCAAGGGTTGCAAATTGGGAATTGGTCTCCCAACTTGATAAGTATCCTTGTGCCTTGGGGCCAAGCAAGGGCCATAAAGTGGTAGATTTAAAAACATGTTTTCTTTTTCAACCTTGACCCTTAGTGTAAAAGCCTTTAGGGCTGATTTCAACAATTGCACCAATAGGAATAAAATATGTCAAGTGGGAAAGGGTCATAATTAATTACTTATAAAGTTGGGTTTAAATCTCAAGAGCTAGAATAGAGTTCATCCTTCACCTACCCTACAACACATAAAAATGTCTCAAGTGGGAATGGGTCACAAGTCCACAAGGGGTCCATGCTAGTAGTGTATCTGGCCCTCATTTTCACAAGGTCCCTTAAAAGTAAACTTTTGGGTCTTCAAGGATCTGATTAGGGTTACACAAGATTGCTTGTCAGGCAACACAATATTTTTGGCATAAGTGAAGGACAAAATTAGCTTTTCAGAAAGCACTAGTAGTAGTCCTTCCAATGGTAGGAAAGGCTTTTTAACAAGACTTTAATAATAGCAAAAACCCTCCAAAGTCGGAAAGTAAGAAACTTGCACGTTACAAGTAACTTGTAGCTTGCTGATGATTATTCTTGTGACCTTTCTACTCTATATTATATACATAGAAGGAAAGAGGGGATGAAACTCAGTTTACCACCAACATTGGTGGAAAAACTAGTTTGGGTCCCAGTTATTTCGTTTTGTAAAACTTCATTCCCAATTAGGTACTGTAGCTTAGGGTCAGTTTTCACATCGACAAAATGAATAATAATTATTTTTCAAAAAATGAATTCGTTTTTAAATTCTGAAATTATCATTTTTTCCATCATTTTCTATTATATTGTGATATGAGTAGTGAAATCATTCAGAGTATAGCTTATGATAGTTACCATGATTTTCAACATGTCAACTTCATACCTTGACAAAATTTCATTTCCCTATTTTGAGGACTATTTAATGACAAAACTGACCCTAGGGTAAGGTACTCATTTGATGCCCTATTATGTCAAAACTGGCCCCCTAATCGCCTGACTTTACAGATAACTTTATTATATCCATTATTGTCCTTCCTTGGAGGCAAGTTCCTGAGGGTTTTCTTCTAACTGGAATCATGCCCTTTTTTCAGGATTATTTCTAGGGTAGATATTTATTCATCTTTGTATTTACTTGATGGGATTGCATCTCAATTGTTTTTTTAAATATGTTTTTTTGGCAATGATTGGCCCTTCTCAATAGAAACAAAATCAACACTTTGCAAGCTCCCAAGGATAGGTAGATTTTGTATAGGAAGATGGAGTGCCTTTCTCAATGGCCCAGCTATTTAGCTGAAAAAGAGGACAACTTTGGGCAAAGCTTATGGGATAAAAGTTTGGTGTTATTGGGAACATCTTGAAGGAAACATTGGGAACTTGATGAGAACACATTGGGGACAACCAAAAAATCTTATCCCTAATTTAATGAAAAAACACTACTCAAAAAGAAGAAGATTGGGCTCTTGTTTTGAGTGCATGTCCTCGTACCTTCTTATTTGTGGCATGGAAAGTTATGGTCCTAAAATTGTTTGTCACCATTTTTGGCTTGGGCTAATAATTCCCTTTGCCTAACAACCTTGGTACGTCTTGTAAAACTTATTAAAAAAATACTTGTCACAGTACTTGGGCAGCTTTGGCATAAATTAAATTCCTTTGTCATTTTGTCTAATTTTTGAAAAAAAAAAAAAAAGGTCAAGCACCTTATGCTGAAAATTTCAAAAAATCCAATCAAACTAATGGCATAAAAATGGTGGTAATAACCGTTATTATTAATAACGGTTTGATGATAAAAGTGCGGTGATATTGGGGAACACATTGGGAACTTGATGGGAACACTTTAGGAATAGCCAAAAAAATAAAATCACCTCCCAAGGCAAAAAAAGAAAGGTTTATTCTAAAGCCATATAAAACCAAACCTGAATTATGGGGTGATAATTGTAAAGGTTAGGCTAATATGATGCTATGCCAACAAAAGATAGACTCACCCAAGGTGGGTTAATTTTGGCAAATGCTGACACCCTTGGAGCCATATTACCCATCTTTGATTAAATTTCTTACCATAAAATAATGAAAAAAAATTTGGACTTTGTTTCAATATAAAGTAATAATAAAAGAATCTAAAATTCTCAATATTAAATAAATTTTTTGGGGGACTTTTTTGGTTTCAACGTATAAAATAATATATTATGTTGAAATTCACAAAAAAAGAGTAGAAAAATAAAAATAAAATCTTCTTTTCCATGAGATTCCATCCCCCCAAACTTCAGGAATTTCTTTTTTTGGGTGGACTTGAAGGGGGTTGGGGGGGGGGGGGGGGGGGGG
>Ga0116229_10006525_pt1 | contig 18739 bp, 13 predicted proteins | sample S1TSphgellanicum_3_FD_87313 | JGI IMG/M metagenome (GOLD analysis project Ga0116229, IMG submission 87313) | Host-associated microbial communities from peat moss isolated from Minnesota, USA - S1T2_Fc - Sphagnum magellanicum MG | ecosystem: Host-associated > Plants > Peat moss > Unclassified... | reverse complement strand
CGTGCAAGATTCGCGCTCCCAGAATCCGGCAAACCCGAATACATCCTGGTCCTCGGCATGGATGAAGTAAGGCGTGCGCTTCCCGCCGGACTCGCGCCATGCATAAAATCCCAACGCCGGCATGATGCAACGCAAACCCTGCGCGAGCAAGCCGTGCGCATCGGCACCCGACCGGAGCGCCTCGACGGGTAGATTCGCGGTGTCGTGTTCGCCAAAACCCCAGGTGAGCAACACCGGGTCGGGTTGTCCTTCGATGACGCGGATGACGGGTATGGTCTGACCCGGCGCCACGTTGAAGTGCGCAGGGAATTCCCAGTCGCTGCGGACGAGATCGAAATCCTCTTCGATTGAGACATGGTCCGGACTGACGAATCGTCTACACATCGTATAATCATACGCCAACGCGGCGGCGTCACCTTCGGCGGGTTGAAGTTGAGGGCTGTTGCCGGCGTACCATGGGTTCAAATAGGGTCGCAATCCGTCCGTGCCAGAAACCGCCGATTGGAAGCAAAAGTACCGCGACTCACTGATGGAATTGGAAAGTGAGGAGAAACGCTGGCGCCAAATAGAACAGGCTCTGCGCCGACTGGTCGGTCGCCTGTGCGCGGCGGGAATGGGTGTCGATCCACAGCTGGACGATGAACTCGTTGCATTGGCGGCGGCAAATCGGCGCAATGCAGACGCTTTGGAACTCGAACGGCTGGCCGCATCGCTGACCACTGCCGTGGTCGCCGTCGATGCGGTGTCGCCGGTGCCGACCGTGATGGTGGCCAGCCCCAATTTCGCGCGCTGGGATGCCACGTGCGCCGCCGCGGGCCGCGTGCTGCAGCATTTGCAATCCGCCGGCATCGATGAGGCCGCCGCGGTGGAACTCATCGCGAAGCTTCCACGCGCGAGTTCGGACGCGGCACTTGCCGCCATTCTCGACAAAACCGCTGAGATCATCCGGTCGCACGGCGACCGGCTCGCCAATGAGCGGGCGCAAGCCGCCCTGGTGTTGTCCGACGTTACGAAACGGCTCGAGGAAATGGCGGGCTACCTCACCGAATCGGGCAACGATTCGCGCTCGCATTTCGACGATACGGCGTGCGTCAACGACAACGTCCTGCTCGAGGTTCGCGAACTGTCCGCCGAAGCGGCCAGCGCCACGGAACTCAGTGTCTTGCGCACCAAGGTCAACGCCCGATTGCAGGCGGTTACCCGCCAGGTCATGGACTTCCGCGCACGCGAGGAAGACCGGATGCTCGAATTTGCCGGACGCGCAGAACGCATGCGCACGCGAATCGCCGACCTCGAGCGCGAGGCACAAGAGCTGCATTCGAAGCTGGATCGGGAGAAGCATGGCGCCCGTTTGGATCCGCTCACACGGCTGGCGAATCGCAAGTCGTTCGACGAACGGTTCGCGCAGGAGGCGCAACGTCGATCCCGAAACGACGTGCCCGTGACGTTGCTGCTGTGGGACTTGGATAATTTCAAGCTCATCAACGACACCTATGGACACCGGGTCGGCGATCGGGTGCTGCAAGGTGTCGCGACCTGTTTCATGACTGGACTTCGGCCGGACGACTTCGTCGCCCGCATCGGTGGCGAAGAATTCGTCGTCCTGTTGACGGGTTTGACGGTGGAAAGAGCGCTGGCCATCGCCGAACAGCTGCGCCTGTCGGTGCAAGCGCTGCGATTTCATTTCCGTGGTACCCCGGTGCCCGTCACCGTCTCTTGTGGCATCACGGACCTGCGTGCAAACGATGCGGCCGGCGCCGCCTTCGATCGCGCCGACGCAGCCCTGTACAGGGCAAAACACGGCGGCAAAAATAGCTGCGTCGCCGCCTAGCACCGGCCTTACACATATTTAACGTCGGTTATCGAACCTCCGCACGGATTTTTCCGGGTTCAGCCCATAGAATCGGCCAATGAGCGTTCCGAAGCCGGCTCTGAGAGAAGCGATCACCGACTCGACCTTGCCACTCGGCTACCCTGCGACAGCGGACGTACACCATCGTTGGCTGGGATTGCGCCCCTGGCTACTCACCGCGGCGTTGTTTCTAGTTCCCCTGATCACCTATTGGCCGGCGACGTTTCACGATTACGGGCTGCGCGATGATTATTCCAACCTGCGCGAGTCGCACGAGGAGCCGGGAGTGGTCGTGAAATTCTGCGCCTCGACGGCGCGGCCGATCTACGGCTGGCTCTTGCAGGCTACCTATGGTCAGACCAGCAGCGTGCAGAATCTGCGGTGGATGCGCTTCGTCGCCTCACTGTTGCTCGGCGCGATGTCGCTGGTGATGTTCCGCGGCTTGCGCTCGCTCGGTTGGTCCTTCAACGAGTCTCTCTGCTTCAGCATTCTCTTGGCACTGGTGCCCTCGGCACAGGTCATCGCCGGTTGGGCGGTCGGCTGGCCGTATGTCGCGACCGCGCTGCTGTCGATAGCCGGCTTCTTCACCGTCGAAGGAGCGCTGTGGGCCGCGACCCGCGCCAGTGTGGGACGAGCCGTCGGGCAGTGGGGCCTGGCGGCCGCGCTGATGCTCGTCAGCGCACTCATCTATCAACCCAGCGCGTTGTTTTACGTAGTGCCGCTCGCCGCCGCCTTGATCGCCCAGCGCCGACGCGGTTTGCGAGAGACCGCGCGCTGGCTGGCACTGCACCTCGGATTCTTGGTCGCGTGCCTGGGCCTCGCATACGGCATCATGACCGTCCTCTATGCTGCCGGTGTCTTCGTCAAATCAGGAAGAGTGGCTTTCGAGCATCACTGGGGCGGAAAAATTGCCTGGTTCCTGGACGAAGTGCTGCCGAATGCACTCAGCCTCTTTGTTTTGAACGACAACAATCAGCGCGACCACGTCGGGTACCTGGCCTGCGCGGCCGTGGCGGGTGCGTTGCTGTTGGCCGGCGCTTTCGTGGAATGGCGACGTCATGGCCACACCCGCGGCTTGACCTGGGCAGTGGGTTTGTTCGGTCTGCCGGTAGTCGCTTTCGCGATCAGCTTGGTCGCATCTGAACGTTATGCCACTTATCGCACAGTCCTCGCCATGACGGCCGTTTTGCTCTGCTTTCTCGTGGCATCGGTTCGCGCTCTGACGGAGCGCTGGAGTTCGGCTGCGCGACGGATGCTGGCCGCCCTCGTCGTGGCCGTTGCCTTCTGCACGGCGCAACACCACGTGTATGCGCTCATCGCGGTGCCCCAGGGCAACGAATGGCAATTGATTCTGCAGGGCGCAGAGCAAGTGCGCATCGACGGGCCGACGCGACCCCGCATCTTCGCCATCGCCTCATCGCCCGCCGACATCTCCACCGCAACCATCTACCACGACGAGTTCGGGTCGTTGTCGTCCAATTCCGAATGGGTTCCCAAGGAGATGTTCAAGCAGGCCATGCATGACCTGCACCCCGAGGTACCCAACCTCGAATCGCGTTACGACTTTTCCGAGGGCTACCAGTTGCCCGCCGGCAAACGGTATGACGTGATCATTGACATGCACCGCCTGCGGCGTTTTTTCATCGACAATTGAATTCAGCGCCCGAGTAGGTCGGTGAGGCGTCCACGGGCGATGGCCGCGCGCACCGCCAGCGGCCACAGCGCATGCATGGCGATCGGTTTCACGGTGGTGATCGGCATGTCGAACTCATCGGCCGGATGGAGAATTCGCGCGGCGAGGCGTGATCCGAGCATGGTCGCCATCGCGACTCCCCTGCCGTTGTAGCCCAGCGCCGCCAGCACCCCCGGCGCCGGCTCGTGCACATGGGGATACTGATCACGGGTCATGGCGAGCCGGCCACCCCACGCATGGCTCCAGTCGACATCGCGTAGTCCGGGCCATAGCCGGCTAGCGTACGCCAGAAGGTGCGGTATCGCCGCCGTCGAGTTGATCTCGCGCATCGGACCGCGGCCACCGATGATGAGCCGCTGCCCGGAATCGACCCGGTAATAGACGGTGATTGCGCCGCTCTCATACAGTACCGAACGGCATGGCATCACCGCTGCCGCCAACGGCTCGGGCAGCGCGGCCGTCGCGGCGATCGCGCCGAACAGCGGCACGATGCTCCGTCGCAATCCCGACCACAGATCATCGGAGTAACCATTCGTGGCGAGCACCACTCGTTCGGCCGTGACGCTGCCGGAGCGCGTCTTCAGTTCCCAGCCAGAGCCGCGTCGTTCGATGCCCACCGCACGGCTCGTGCCGTGCACGGCGGCACCTGCTTGGATGGCGGCTCGTGCAAGTCCGCGCACGTAACTCAAGGGATTCAAATCCCCGCCGCGTGGATCGAACATGGCAGCCACATAGCGATCCGTTCCGGTGGCTCGGGCCAATCGGTCGCCCTCCCATAGTTCGACCGGCGCTCCGCGTCGGCTAAGTTGCTCGACCGAGGTTCTGACGCGCGCCGCGTGGCCGACGCGAATGGCGGCGCGCAGCGTACCATTGCGACGTGCGTCGCAGGCAATGCCGCAACGCTTGATGAGTTCGAAAACGAGCGCGGGGGCCGCACCGGCCAGGGCATTCATGCGTGCCCCCAAGTCCTTGCCGAAATCCGCCTCCACCGTGTCCGGGTCATGCTTCAACCCCGGATTGACCTGACCCCCATTGCGTCCGGACGCACCCCAGCCCGGCGTCTGCGCCTCCAGGACCGTAACGGCAACGCCTTTCTCCGCAAGATGCAATGCGGTCGACAGGCCGGTGATGCCGCCGCCCACGACGACGACGTCGGCGCGTGCTTCGCCCTCGAGCGGCGGTGTGGGCGGCGCGCCGGCCGCGGTGTCTTCATAAAGATTCGGCATGGATTGGTCGCTAGCTTGCCAGAACGCACCGGCAGGCGGAATCAGCGGCGGCCTGGCACTGCTGCTGTGATCAAGCGGCGACCCCCATAAACGTGTACTTTTGCCGCCATGCGACGCCGTAACCACGAACGCCATCAACTTGCCGGTTTGGGCTGGCTGCGCGCCGGTGTGCTCGGCGCCAACGACGGGATCGTCTCGACGTCGAGCTTGATCATTGGCGTTGCCGCCGCGCATGCTGGTCATGCGAGCATACTGCTCAGCGGTGCCTCGGGGTTGGTCGCCGGTGCCATGTCGATGGCTATTGGCGAATACGTCTCCGTGCATTCTCAGGCCGACACCGAAGCGGCCGCCTTGGACCAGGAGCGCGAGGAGTTGCACGATGACTTCGCGGGCGAGGCCCGCGAATTGACCGACATTTACGTGCAGCGCGGACTCGACCGGCCGCTCGCGCAACGCGTCGCGGAACAACTGATGGCACACGATGCGCTGGCAGCTCATGCGCGCGACGAATTGGGGTTGTCGACCCGCACCAAATCGCGACCGCTGCAGGCGGCCACGGCTTCGGCGGCTAGCTTTGCGTTGGGCGCGGTCATCCCACTGACCGCCGCCGCGATCACGCCTGATTCTCATGTAATAGTCTCCACCGTGGTGGCGTCGCTGGCCTGCCTGCTGTTCCTCGGCGGCGTCTCGGCCAAGATAGGCGGTGCCAAGGTGCTCACAGGCGCCGTGCGGGTTGCTCTTTGGAGCGCCGTTGCCATGGCCGTCACCGCGGGAGTCGGTACCCAGTTGGGGGCTATGCGATGATGCCCAGCACGGGGCTGCTGCGCGTTGCGCAGATGGCCGAAGCCGACCGGCGCACCGTTCTGGCAGGAATACCTGGAACGGAATTGATGCACAGTGCGGGCCGGGCGGTCGCATCGGAAGTCGTTCGGCGCTGGCCAGTTTGCCGCGTGGCGGTGCTCTGCGGACCCGGCAACAATGGCGGTGATGGCTTCGTGGTCGCCAGCGAATTGAGCTCCGCCGGTTGGCCCGTGCGAGTGTGGCTGTCATGTCCCGTCGAAACACTGTCGGGCGACGCCCAATACCATGCAGCACGCTGGAACGGCGCCGTAGAGCCCTTGACGGCGCAATCGGCCGCCGACGCGCAACTCGTGGTCGATGCGTTGTTCGGCTCCGGCCTCAATCGCGCATTGGACGGCGTCATTGTGCAGTTGTTCGCTGCCGTCGTGGCGCGCGGCGTGCCGCTGATCGCGATCGACGTCCCGAGTGGTGTCATGGGGGATACGGGCGAATCCTTGGGCGCACCGGCAGCGGTCTGCACCGTGACATTCACGCGCAAGAAGCCCGCGCACGTGTTGCTGCCAGGACGGGATCTGTGCGGCGACGTCGTGGTTGCCGACATCGGCACGCCGGCGCAGGTGCTCGAGACATTGCTGATCGACACATGGGAGAACGCGCCCTCGCTGTGGCTGGAACAATTGCCGCATCCCAACCAGTCGGGTAATAAATTCAGCCGCGGCCATGCACTCATCGTCGGCGGTCATCCCACGACGGGAGCCGCGCGCATGTGCGCGCGGGCCGCTGCGCGGGCCGGCGCCGGGCTGACCACCGTCGCCGTGCCGCAAGTGGCCTGGTCGGTGTATGCGGCGGCGCTCACCAGCATCATGGTCCAGCCCCTTGCCCGGCCTGGCGACTTCACGGCACTGCTCGCCGACTCCCGCTACAGCGGCTTGCTGATTGGTCCCGGCGCCGGCGTTACGGGGACCACGCGCGAACGCGCGCTCGCCATGCTGGCCACCGGCCGCGCGGTGGTGCTGGATGCGGACGCCCTCACCGTGTTTGCCGCCGAACCGGCCGCTCTATTTGGCGCGATTCACGGTCCGTGCATACTCACCCCGCACGAAGGCGAGTTCGCCAGACTGTTCAGCACGGATGGCGATAAGCTCGCACGCGCCCGCAGAGCCGCCCGCTCGAGCGGCGCCATCCTCGTGTTGAAAGGATCTGACACCGTCATCGCGGCTCCCGATGGGCGGGCCATCATCAACTCGAACGCCCCGCCCACCCTGGCCACAGCCGGAGCGGGCGACGTGCTCGGCGGTATCATTCTGGGACTGCTCGCGCAGCGCATGGACCCCTTTCTCGCCGCAGCGGCGGGAGCCTGGCTGCACGGCGCGGCGGCGGCCGAATTCGGGCCCGGGCTGATCGCCGAGGACCTACCCGACCTACTGCCGGGTGTGCTGCGGCGACTCGCCTCGTAGGTGTTCGTGCGCGACTGGTTCCCTCGAGTCACCACCCATTCTCTGGCCATCGTCGTCAGTGTGCTGACCTACGTATTGACGACGCGGGCCGAACGCGAGCGCCGCCCCCCATCCATCGCGATCGCTTGGGTGCTTGGACTGATCGCCCTGCCCTATCTCGTCCTGCCCATGTATGTCATGTTCGGCAGGCGGAAACTACCGCGCAAGACCGTTCACTGGTCGGCGGGTCGGTTGCATGCGGAGCATTGGGCCGAAGACTTGATCGAAAGCTTCGGCTTGCCGCCGGCAGCCCCGTCGCGGGTTCGATTTCACCAGGATGGGATCGAATCACGCGCGGGACTGATTGCCACGATGCAGGGCGCGATTGAACGGCTCGACGTGTGCACTTACATATTGGGCAACGACCCGTTCGGACGCGAGGCCACCGGCTTCATGATCGACTGCGTCGCGCGCGGTGTGCGCGTGCGCCTCCTGATCGACGGCGTCGGCGCATTGCAATTGCCGCGTCACTGGCAGCGTGACATGAACGCGGCCGGAATCGAAACCGCCATATTCAGCCCTCTGCTGGCGCGCAGAACGCCGGGTCCACGCAATTTGCGCAACCACCGTAAGTGGGTCGTGGCCGATGGCCGACGCCTCTGGGCAGGAGGCCGCAACCTGGCCGCCGAATACTTCACCGGCGCTGACGGAGCTGCGCCGTGGTTCGATCTATCGTTCGAACTCGAAGGCCCGACCGCGGCCACGGCCGCGTTGCAGTTCGAGGCCGATTGGTCCGCCGCCGGCGGCAAGGCGGCGGCGCCCATACCCGTTCCCGACCAGCACTATCCCGATGGCCGCACGCAATTTCTGCCGAGCGGTCCAGATCAACTCGAAGACACGGTCCATGCATTGCTCATCGACGCGTGCTTCCAGGCAACCCATCGCATGATCGCGGTCACCCCGTATTTCGTCCCCGATGTCAGCCTGGAAACAGCCATGCGGCTCGCCGCGCGGCGCGGCGTCAGGATCGATCTATGCATTCCTCTGAGGTCCAATCACGTCCTTGCGGATTTCGTGCGCAATCGCTCGTTGCGGGCATTGAGCAATGCCGGCGTAGCGGTTCATCTGCTGCCCTACATGAATCACGCGAAGGCCGTGGTGTTCGATGACAGCGTTGCCGTGTGCGGCTCGTGCAATTTAGACTCGCGCAGCTTGTTGCTCAACTACGAATCCGCCGTGGTGTTCTACGGACAGGCGGAGATCGAATGGCTCGCGCAATGGATGCTTGCGCTGATACCCGGCGCGCGTCCGTTCGACAGTCGTGCGCCGGGACTGTGGCGCGACGTTTGCGAGGGATTGCTGCTCACCGTAGCCTATCAACTATGAGAACGCCGGTCGGCCCGGCGCGGTATCGTAGGAGACTGCCTACACCGGATTTGTGATCCGCCCATGGCGGCTCATAGTATCCTTCGCGCACACAGCTCCGCGAACCGATACGAGCAACAGGTGATGGGTGGAATTCAAAGACTATTACCAAGTGATGGGTTTGCAGCGCGACGCGACCGAAGCGCAGATAAAACAGGCTTATCGCAAACTGGCCCGAAAGTACCACCCGGATGTCAGCAAGGAGAAGGACGCCGAAGCGCGTTTCAAGGATCTGGGTGAGGCCTATGAGGTCTTGAAGTCGCCCGAGAAGCGCGCCGCTTACGATCAACTGGGCAAGGGACCGCGACCCGGTGAAGAGTTCAAGCCGCCGCCCGATTGGGCGTCAGGCTTCGAATTCAGCGGCGCGTCCGGTGCCCGCGACGCCGATTACAGTGATTTCTTCGAAGCGTTGTTCGGCGGCGCACGGCGCGAGCGCGGGTTCGCGTCCGGCGGCGGATTTAGCGGTCACGACAACGAACATCATGCCGCCGATCATCACGCCAAGGTCCTGCTCGACTTGGATGCCACGTTGGAAGGCGGCGCGCGGATCCTGACCCTGAAGTTGCCGCAGATCGACGGCGAGGGCCGGTTGACGACGCAGGAGCGCACGCTCAACGTGCAGGTGCCCAAAGGGATTCTGCCGGGCCAGACCATCCGTCTGGCCGGCCAGGGTGCGGGCGCTGGGGCCGTCCGCGGAGACCTGTATATCGAGGTCGAGTTTCAGCCGCACCCGCTCTATCGAGTCGACGGTCGGGATCTTTACCTGGACTTACCGGTGACGCCGTGGGAAGCCGCCTTGGGCGCGAGCATCAAAGTGCCAACCCCGGCCGGCACCGTCGACCTGAAAATCCCGCCGGGGTCTCGGGCGGGCACCAAATTGCGGCTGAAGGCCCGGGGCATTCCATCGGCTACCCCTGGCGATTTCTATGTTGCCCTGCAAATTGCGTTGCCCCCCGCCACGGACGACAAGGCGAAGGCCGCGTACCGAGCGATGGCCGAAGCCGTTCCGTTCAATCCGCGTACCAGTCTGGGAGTGTAAGCTGTCATGGCATATGAAGGGTTGCTGGCCGGCGAGATCTTCGAGGACTTTGCCGTACTCAGCGTTGACGAACTCAGTCGGCTGTGCACGGTCGATAGGACGTACATCATAGAACTGGTCGAAGAAGGAGTGCTCCATGGCAGCGGCAGCGACGCAACCGACTGGCGTTTTCCGGGTGCCGCACTGCGACGCGCGCGTACCGCATTGCGGCTGCAGAGGGATTTGGAAATCAATCTTCCCGGCGTCGCGCTGGTGCTCGAGCTGATGGAGGAACTCGGGCAATTGCGCGCCGAGTTGGCGGGACGCCGATGAGCGCGACCGCTGATTCGGATGCGTTCGTATTCTTCGGAGCGACCGGAGACCTGGCTCGGAAGAAGATCTTTCCCGCGCTGTACGCCTTGGTTCACCGGGGCGGATTCAATATACCGATCATCGTGCTCGCGCGGGCCGGTCGCACGCTCGAGACGTTGAAAGGCATGGCGAAGGAGAGCATCCAAGCCGCGGGTGATTACGAGCCCGCGTGCTTCGAAAAAATGGCCTCGTTGATGCGCTATGCCGATGGAGACTACTCGGACCCCAATACTTACACGAATCTGAAGAAAGCGCTGGGCCCCGCGAAACGGCCCATCCACTACCTCGCCATTCCGCCTAGCATGTTCGGCACCGTCGTTCAGGGCCTCGCGAAATCCGGTTGCTCCGACGATGCGCGCGTCATTGTCGAGAAGCCGTTCGGTCGTGATTTGCACAGTGCGCAGTCCCTCGACGCCACGCTGCACGAAGTATTCCCCGAGCGGTCGATCTTCCGGATCGACCACTATCTCGGCAAGGAGGCGGTGCAAAATATTTTATATTTCCGCTTCGCGAACACCTTTCTCGAGCCGATCTGGAATCGCAATCACGTGAAGGACGTACAGATCACGATGGCCGAGGATTTCGGTGTGCAAGGCCGGGGCGCCTTCTATGAAGAAGTCGGCGCCATCCGCGACGTCGTGCAGAATCACCTGCTGCAGGTGATCGCGCTGCTCGCAATGGATTGCCCGGTCGCGCCGGACGCTGCGTCTATCCAAGCGGAGAAACTGCGTCTGTTTCGCGCCATGCGGCCGCTCGACCCCAAAGAGGTGGTGCGCGGACAGTTTCGCGGTTATCGCGACGAGAAGGGCGTGGCCAAGGATTCCCAGGTCGAGACTTTCGCCGCCCTGCGGCTGCACATCGATACCTGGCGTTGGGCGGATGTTCCTTTCTACATCAGGGCAGGGAAATGCCTGCCCATTTCGGCCACCGAGGTGGTGGTCAACCTGAAGAAGCCGCCGCTCGGCATTTTCGATTCAGGCTCCGACATGCCGACCAATTATTTTCGTTTGCGTCTCAGCCCCGAGGTCGTGATCAGCACCGGCGCGCTGGTCAAAAAAATTGGCGAAGAGATGCGCGGCGAGCCGGTGGAATTGATCGCGCGCCACAGCTCGCAACGTGAGAAGCCCCCCTACGAACGCTTGCTCGGCGACGCGATCCGCGGCGACGTACAACTGTTCACGCAGGACGACAGCGTCGAAGCGGCATGGCGCGTGGTAGATCCCGTCCTGAAGGATCCCCTGCCCGTCGTGGAGTACGCCTGCGGAACCTGGGGACCCGCAACCGCAGCGCAAATCGTCTCCGGCGGCGAGGTGTGGCACGATCCGCAGGTCGAAACGACGCAACCGTGCTGAATGAACCCGTTTCTCGTACCAACCTTCCGACTCCAGGTGTGACCATGAAACCCACTCAATCCTTGCATGACCTAGGCCAGAGTCTTTGGCTCGACAACATCACCCGGGACATCCTCGACAACGGTACGCTCAAGCGTTACGTCGACGAATTGTCGGTAACGGGATTGACGTCGAATCCGACCATCTTCGACGAGGCCATCGGCGGTGGCAGCGCTTACGATGCGGGCATTCAACAAAAGACGCGCGCCGGCCTCTCCGGGGAGGCGATCTTTCTGGAACTCGCGCTCGAGGATCTGCGGCGCGCCGCGGATGTATTCCGACCGATCTGGGAGCGCACGGGGGGTACCGATGGCTGGGTCTCGATGGAAGTGTCGCCGCTGCTCGCGAGCGACACCGCGCAAACGATCGAGGCCGCGCTGCACATCCACAAGCTCGCCGACCGCCCGAACCTCTATGTGAAGATACCCGGCACGCCCGAAGGCGTGCCCGCCATCGAGGAAGCGATATTTGCCGGCGTACCGGTCAACGTCACGCTGCTGTTTTCGCGTGAACATTATCTCGCGGTGGCGCATGCCTACATGTCGGGCTTGGAGCGGCGCGTGGCGGCTGGCCTCGATCCGCGCATCAGTTCGGTCGCCTCGGTGTTCGTCAGCCGGTGGGACCGCGCCGTGAGCGGCAAGGTCCCACCCGAGCTCAACAACCGGTTGGGAATTGCCGTCGCCTTACGCACCTACCGGGCGCACTGCGAACTGCTCGAGACTCCGCGATGGCGCGCGCTCGAGGCGGCCGGCGCGGTCAAGCAACGCATGCTGTGGGCCAGCACCGGGGTCAAGGATCCAAAGGCGGCGGCCGACCTGTACGTCTCCGCATTCGCGGCACCCGAGACTATCGACACCATGCCCGAGAAAACGCTACTGGCTTTCGCGCAAAGCGGTCGCGTCAAATCGGTGATGCCGAAGGATGGCGGCGACGCCGAAGAAGTCTTGCAACGCTTCGCGGCCGCCGGAGTCGACGTCGATGCCCTGGCCAAGCAATTGCAAATCGAGGGCGCCCAGTCGTTCGTCAAGTCTTGGACCGAACTCATGCAGCGAATCGCCGAGAAAGGCGCCGCATTGGCGACGCCGTGACGAGCCGGATCAACCCGCTCGCGGGTCAGCCGGCGCCCGCCGACGTGCTGGTCAACGTGCCGCGGCTCATCACGGCCTACTATAGCGAGCGTCCCGATCCGGGCGTGCCGGGACAACGGGTCGCGTTCGGCACGTCGGGTCACCGCGGCTCCTCGTTCGAACTCAGCTTCAACGAGGCGCACGTGCTCGCGATCAGTCAGTCCATTTGCGAGTACCGCCGGCAGCAGGGTATCGATGGACCGTTGTTCCTCGGGTTCGATACTCACGCCCTCTCCGCACCCGCTTTCGCGACCGCGCTGGAGGTGCTGGCCGGGAACGGCGTCGATGTGATGATTGCGGCGGGCGACGAATACACGCCGACGCCGGCCGTGTCGCACGCCATACTCACCTACAATCGCGGCCGGACCACGGGACTGGCCGATGGCATCGTCATCACTCCGTCGCACAATCCACCCGATAGCGGCGGCTTCAAATACAACCCTCCCGATGGCGGACCTGCCGATACGCAGGTCACGAGCTGGATGGAAACCCGCGCCAACGAACTCATGAGCGCAACCGGCAAGATCAACCGGCTCGGTTTTGCGCAGGCGCGGCGGGCCGCGACGACTCACACCCACGATTACGTGGAATCCTATGTGGGCGACCTCGAGGCGGTAATCGACATGGAAATCATCCGCACATCGAAGGTCCGGCTCGGCGTCGACCCGCTTGGCGGCGCCGGGGTCCATTATTGGCCACGGATCGCCGAGCGCTACCGGTTGGACCTCAGCGTCGTCAATAACACGGTGGATCCGACATTTCGGTTCATGACGCTCGATTGGGACGGAAAAATCCGCATGGATCCGTCGTCAGCCTATGCGATGCAGGGTTTGATCGCGCTCAAGGACAAATACGATGTGGCGTTCGCCTGCGACACCGACCACGATCGTCATGGCATCGTGACCGCGACGAGCGGCCTGATGCCGCCCAACCATTATTTATCCGTGGCCGTCGATTACCTGTTCCACAACCGGCCCGGCTGGAAAGCGAACGCCGCGGTGGGCAAAACCGTCGTCAGCAGCGCTATGATCGATCGCGTCAGCGCCCGCCTCGGCCGGCGTTTGTACGAGGTACCCGTCGGCTTCAAATGGTACGTCGCCGGACTGCTCGACGGCAGCTTGGGCTTCGGCGGCGAGGAAAGCGCGGGTGCATCGTTCAATCGATTCGACGGCGGAGCCTGGAGCACCGATAAGGATGGCATGACGGCGGCACTGTTATCCGCGGAGATGACGGCCCGCACCGGCCGTGATCCCGGTGAAGCCTACCGTGAGCTCACGCGCGCTCTGGGCGAACCGTTCTCCAGTCGGGTGGATGCGCCGGCAACCCCGGCGCAGAAGAAAAAGCTCGGCAAGCTCGATCGCGAGCAAATTCGCACGACCGAGATTGCGGGTGAGAAGATCGAGAATGTCATGACCCGCGCCCCGGGCAATGATGCGGCCATCGGCGGCGTCAAGGTGACGTCCAAGAGCGGCTGGTTCGCGGCACGCCCCTCGGGGACCGAAGACATCTACAAGATTTACGCCGAGAGTTTCCGCGATCAGGCCCATTTGCAGAGTCTGCTCGCCGACGCGCAAAGCGTCGTGGATGCCGCCCTCGCCTAGCCGCCGGATCGATTGCACCCGTCGTCCGCGGCGTTCACCTCACGCGATGGTGTCGGGCACCGCGGGAGCCGGAGCTTGCGGCGCGTCCGACACACCCGGAACTTCGGGTGCGTTCTTGCGCTGCTGTTTGGCATCCTGGCGGGCTTTGCGCGCGGCCTCTTTCTGTTTCTTAGCGTGACGGTAATTCGGCTTGGCCAACTTGACACTCCTCGAGCTTGCTGACGATCTTGATCTTACTCTGCCTGTACTGAAACGCGAACCGATAAGCGGTGCCGGCCGCCGCCGACGATGACCCCGCGCAATGGCGAAACGTCGCCGAAATCCCGGCCCCAGGCGATGATGATGTGGTCGGAACTCGCACGCACGTCGTTGGTGGGATCAAGATCCACCCAGCCGAACGGCGGACAAAACACGGACACCCAAGCGTGCGACGCGTCCGCGCCCACGTAGGCGGCGTCGGCACCGGGGGGCGGAAACGTTCGCAGGTAGCCGCTCACATAACGGGCCGCGAGCCCCCGCGAGCGCATGCAGCCGATCATGATGTGTGCGAAATCCTGACAGACGCCGCGTCGCGCCGTGAACGCCTCGATCGCCGAGGTACGAATGTTGGTGCTGCCGGGTGCATATTTGAAATCTCGGTAAACCTTGCTCATCAAGGCTTCCGACGCGGCCAACAGTGGGCGTTGCGCAAGGAAGCAATCCGCGCCGTAGTCCGTGAATGTCTGTTTGATCCGCACGTAACTGGACTCCATCCGGTAGCGAAAAGCATCCAGCATCTCGCTATCGATGGGCTTGCCCGAAAACATCAATGCGTCCCGCACCTGCTCCCAGGGTTCGCTCGCCTGCGCATCCAGGGCCGGCGCACCGTGCACGTCGACGCCCACTTCGGCGAGCACCTCGAGCCGATCATGCGGAAGATCGTATTCCAACCGGGTCACGAGGTTACCGAAGGCATCGACATCGTCGTGTCGCGCGCTCGGCTGCGGCTTGAGGGTGATCTCACGACGATGACAGATCTGCCGCGGCAGATTGCGCGGGGTCAGATGCAGCAGCTGGTGGGAGTGTGCCACGTCCCCGCCGTAGTGATAGACGGTCTCGTGGCGCACCCGATAGCGCACCACGCGGGTGGGCGCCGGCGCGGAGGTCATGCGGCCACCGTGCGTGTCTCGACGTCGATCAGCGAGAAATGCTTGAGGGACAATCGGTCGGAGAGCCGTCCCGCGGCGCCCGCCAGCACGTCGAGCTGCTCGCCGAGCGCCTGACGCGCCCGGATGGCACGGGCGCTCTCGCCATCGACGGCACTCAGCTCCATCTGCGCCACCAAGGACACCGCTTCATCGAGCGTATCGTCGGGCGATCCGCCGAGCGTCGCTGCGATTCTGACCAACGAATACTCGATGTGATTCCACTGATAAGCGAGCGCGCGCGGGTTCGTCTTGTCGAATACCAACAGGTCGATGGTCGAGCCCAAGAGCGGCGACGCAAGATATCTCGTACGGTAGGTGATGGTGCTGTCGCCGATGTCGAGCAGCCACTCGAGTTCGCTCTGACTGGGCGTTTCGCCGGACTGCAAGCGCAGCGCGAGCAACTCGGACAGGAATTGCAGCCGCTCCAAGCGTCGCCCCAGCATCATCAGGCGCCATCCATCGTCCTGCGTCATGTCGTCCAAGGCGAATCCGGCAAGCCCGGCGAGCGATAAGAGCAGTTCATCCAACGTCTCGCGGGGATCGCTCTTGTTATCGACAGCCTCTTGGAACTTGCGCTGCAGCACGCTGATGGCACGCCAGTTCTCGGCAGAGAGTCGGCTGCGCGCCTGCGCGGCGCACCAACCGAGGCGCGCAAGGTCGGCCTTCAATCCCAACGGATTACCTTCCTCGAACACCGGCAAGGTCGAGTCGCCGCTCTTCGACATCATGATGAAGCGCCGACAGCTGGCGAGGGCTTGCGGCCAGAACACGAGATTGGTGCGCACGCCGAGTGTGGCCCGCAGCAAGCGCGCCTTGTCCTCGCAGCGCTCGGTGTATCGTCCCATCCAAAACAGGTTCTCGGCCAGCCGTGACGGCAGCTCGTCGTGCCGCGCCAAGGGGCCCGGGACGGCAGCGACGCCCGCGGCATCGTCCGTGGACCGGCGGTCGGACGCCAGAACCCACACGTCCTTGCTGCCGCCGCCGCGCTGCATCGAGACGATATCGGCGGCGTCGGTCGCGATGCGTGCGAGGCCGCCGGGCATGACGCGGTAACCGCCCGGCGTCGCAATCGCATACACGCGTATCCCGAGCGCCCGCGCCGCGAAGGCAGGCTCACTGCTGCCCCGCCACACCGGTGCCTGAGAGAATGCAAGCCGTTCCTGAGCGACGTACGCATGCGGCCGGGCGGCCAGTCGATGCACGAGCGCCGCCCGGGCCGCGGGTTCGAGGTCGCGGGCGAACACCGCTTCGAAGTTCTGATTTGGGTAGGCCGGCTTGATGACCAAGCGCTCGATATTCTCGATCACGTACTCGAGCGCGGGTTTCTCGCCGCACCACCACGTCGCCACCGACGGAAGCTGCAGATCCTCGCCCAAGAGTCGCTGCGCGACGGCCGGCATGAACCCCATCCAGGCAGCCGACTCGAGCACCCCACTGCCGAGCGCATTGGCGATGACGACATTGCCCGCACGTACCACACCGATGAGCCCGGGTACACCGAGTGCCGAATCGGCCCGCAGCTCCACGGGATCGCAAAAGTCGTCGTCGAGCCGGCGCAAGATGGCATGCACGCGGCGCAAGCCACCCAGCGTCTTCAGGCACACCGTCTCGCCGCGCACGGTCAGATCGTGGCCCTCGACCAGCGGTAGACCCAGCTGACGCGCGAGGTAGGCATGTTCGAAATAGGTTTCGTTGAACGCGCCTGGGGTCAGCACCACGGCCAGCGGCGTTTGGCCCTCGGGCGCGTGGCGCAGGAGATTTTCGCGCAAAGCCGCGAAGAAGCCGCCCAGCGAGCGCACCCCCAAATCACTGATCGCGTCCGGGAATACGCGCGAGACGATCTGCCGATTCTCCAGCGCATAGCCGGGTCCCGAAGGGGTCTGAGTCCGATCGGCAAGCGCCCACCATTGGCCGTCGACCGAGCGTGATATGTCGACCCCATAAACGTGCAGACGATTCTCGCCCGCGGGCGTCATTCCATGACACGGCCACAAAAAGTTCGGATGTCCGAACGGCAGCTCCGCCGGAATGGTGCCGTCCGCCAACAGCCTCTGCGGACCGTACAAATCAGCGAGCAGCGCATCCAACAATCGAGCCCGCTGAATCACGCCGAGTTCGATCTCGCGCCATTCGGCGGTGGTCAGCAGAATCGGCAGCGTGTCGAGCACCCAAGGACGATCACGTCCTTGCGCATCCGCATAGACGTTGTAGGTGACGCCATTTTCGACGATCAGCCGCCGCGCGAGCTCCACACCGCGGCGCACGGCCTCGGCGCCATCGCCCACCAATCGGTCGACCAGCGGGCGCCAATGCGGCCGGACCGCTCCCGCGGAATCGAGCAATTCGTCGTAGCGATGCGGATCGCTCAAATAGTGTTCAAGGCGTGCTTCAGCCATTACCCGCTTTGCGCAAATCGAGAGTGAAAGGAAACTCGCGCTCGGTGACGGGAGGCGGGACGTTCATCGTTCCGCCCGTGTGCCCCATGCGGAAGAAGCGCGCGAGGCGCCGGCTCTCCGCTTCGAATGAATTGACAGGAAATCGCTCGTGACTGCGGCCGCCGGGATGAACCACATGATATTGACAGCCTCCCATGGAGCGATTCATCCACGTGTCGTACAGGTCGAAGGTCAGCGGCGCATGCACGCCGATCGTGGGATGCAGTGCGGAGAAAGGTTGCCACGCCCGATAACGGACCGCGCCCACGAACTCACCGACCTGTCCGGTCGGCTGCAACGGCACCGCGTGACCATTACAGGTGACGACATAGCGGTCGGGCGCCAAACCGTCCACTTTGACCTGTAACCTTTCCACGGAGGAGTCCACGTATCGAACCGTGCCGCCGGTCGAGCCTTCCTCGCCCATGACGTGCCAGGGCTCGAGCGCCTGCCGCAATTCCAACTGCATTCCGCGGGTCGCAAAGTCGCCATATTTCGGGAAGCGGAACTCGAAGTGCGGCGCGAACCAATCGGTCTCGAGCGGGTATCCAGCGCCTTGCATGTCGAGCACCACGTCGGCCAGGTCCTGTTCGACGAAATAAGGCATCAAAAAGCGGTCATGCAGTTCCGTTCCCCACCGCACGAGCGTGGCGGGCTCGTAGGGTTTTTTCCAAAAACGCGCCACCATCGCCCGCAGCAACAACTGCTGTGTCAGGCTCATGCGCGAATGCGGCGGCATCTCGAACGCACGCATTTCGAGGAGACCGAGCCGCCCCGTGGGGCCGTCGGGCGAATAGAGCTTGTCGATGCAGAACTCGGCGCGATGCGTGTTGCCGGTCACGTCGATCAACAGGTTCCGCAACAATCGATCCACGAGCCACGGCGCGACCGTGTCTCCGGGCTTTGGGAACTGGCGAAAGGCGAGTTCGAGTTCGTATAACGAGTCGTTGCGCGCCTCGTCGACCCGCGGCGCCTGAGAGGTGGGGCCGATGAACAGCCCCGAGAACAGGTAGGACAGCGCCGGATGGTTGTGCCAATACGAGAGCAGGCTGCGCAACAGGTCGGGTCTGCGCAGAAACGGCGAATCATTCGGTGTCGCACCACCGAGCACGACGTGATTGCCGCCGCCGGTGCCGGTATGCCGACCATCCAACATGAACTTCTCGGTGGTCAGG
>Ga0116229_10006524_pt1 | contig 18741 bp, 14 predicted proteins | sample S1TSphgellanicum_3_FD_87313 | JGI IMG/M metagenome (GOLD analysis project Ga0116229, IMG submission 87313) | Host-associated microbial communities from peat moss isolated from Minnesota, USA - S1T2_Fc - Sphagnum magellanicum MG | ecosystem: Host-associated > Plants > Peat moss > Unclassified... | reverse complement strand
TTCGACCTGGCCAGCGGTGCGCGCGTGGCCGACATCGGCCTGCGTGTGCGTATCGATCGCTTTACCTCCGTGCGCGCCATCGCCGAGACCACCGACGGCCGGTACGAGATGCGCAGCGCCTGGGTCAACGCCAGCGGCGGCTGCTCCGCACCGCCAAGCCTGCTGACGGCTGGCACCATGGGGGAGATTCGATTCCGGCCCTCGCCGGACGCCAGGTCGATGTTGATCAGCATCCGGCATCCGAACAACTCCGGATTCCAGATCGATCCGCGCAGCGGCGAGCCGATCGCCGCCCACTACGTGACGCAGCTGCGCCTGAGCACCGCCGGCCGCACACTGCTGCAAGCCGACACCGGTATCTCGCTGAGCGAGAATCCGAGCCTGCGGATCGCCTCCGACCAGCCGCTGCCGGCGCCGGTCGCGATCGATGTCATCGACTCGACCGACGCGCACTTCACTGCCAACTGGGGCGGCGCGCTCGCAGGGAACGCCGCGGGCAGCACGGCGGCGGGGGCTGGCGGCACGCGTTGAGATGCGGCAACGGGCGACCCGATCGGCCAGGCTGCGGGCGTCGTTGCTGCGTACACTGACCTGGTCGTTGTCGGTGGTGCCGCGACCCGTTCTAATGTTGCTACCATTAATGTTGCTCCCAGTCGCGACCCTGGGCGCGGCGCCGCCGGGCTTCCAGGTCCAGCAGGTGGCGCCGGGCGTGTTCGTGCACATCGGCCAGCAACTCGCGCTCGATGCGCCGGGTCACGACGACATCGCCAATACCGGCTTCATACTGGGCACGCACTGCGTCGCGGTCATCGATACCGGCGGCTCGGTACGCATCGGCCGCGCACTGCTGGCCGCGATACGCCAGAACAGCCGCCTGCCGATCTGCTACGTGATCAACACCCATGTGCACGTCGATCACGTGCTGGGTAACGCCGCGTTTGCGCGCGAACAGCCGAAGTTCGTCGGACATGCGGCGCTGGCAGCGGCGCTGTCGCGCAGCCGCGATTTCTTCCTGCAGCAGTACCCCGAGGATCTGGACCAGCCGCCAGACGCAGCGCAGATCATCGCTCCCGATATCGCCGTCGGGCACGAGCTGGTGCTCGATCTGGGAGGCCGCCGCCTGACCCTTCGGGCATGGCCGCTGGCCCATACCGATTGCGATCTGACGGTGTTCGACTCTCGCAGCGGCACGTTGTGGACCGGGGATCTGCTGTTTCGCGATCGGTTGCCGGCCGTGGATGGCAGCGCCAGCGGCTGGTTGGACGTGCTCGATGAGCTGGCGCAGCTGCGGGTGACGCGCGCGGTGCCCGGCCATGGTCCGGTTGCCAGCGACCTGCCGCTGGCGCTGCAGCCGCAGCGCCGCTACCTGCGCGCGCTCATCGACGGCGTGCGCGAGCAGTTGGCACGCGGCGGCTCGATGCAGCAGGCCATCGTGCAGGTGGCGGCCGCCGAACAGCCACACTGGCTGCTCTGGGACAGCACTCATGCGCGCAATGTGGCGCATGTCTACGAGCAGATGGAATGGCAATGATCGGGCGCCGCCGCTGGCTGCAGCTGGCGGCGCTGGCCACCATCGAAGGCGCCCGCGGCGGGCGCCGCGCCGCGGCATCGACGCGCCGTCCTGCGCGCCGCGTGGTGATCGTAGGCGGTGGCTTTGCCGGCTCGGCCTGCGCGCTCTATCTGCGGCATCTCGACCCGGCACTCGACATCACGCTGGTCGATGCAAGCGAGCGCTATGTCACCTGTCCGATGAGCAACGAGGTGCTGGTCGGTTGGCGTGACCTGGCATCGATTACAGTGTCGCCCGCGGGCATCACGAGCGCCGGCATCCGGCGGCTGCGCGGGCGCGTGGCGGGCATCGAGGCGCAGCAGCGATGCGTCCGGCTCGAGGACGGACAATCCCTGGCGTTCGACCGGCTGGTGGTCGCGCCCGGCATTCGATTGCTGTGGAACCGGATCGAAGGCTATGACGAGCTCGCCGCGCAGGCGATGCCGCACGCCTGGCAGGCCGGTGAGCAGACGCAGCGGCTGGCGCAGCAGCTGCAGGGGATGGCAGACGGCGGCGTGGTCGCCATCAGCGTGCCTTCCGGACCGATGCGCTGCCCGCCAGCGCCCTACGAGCGTGCCAGCCTGATCGCGAATTACCTGACGCAGCACAAACCGCGCTCGAAGGTGCTGATCTTCGATGCCAATAATCACTTTCCGCGCCAGGATTTATTCACCGCGGCCTGGCGCTCGCTCTATCCCGGCATGATCGAATGGATCGCCTCCACCGAGGACGGCGCCGTGGTGCGCGTCGACGCCGCTACCCTGACGCTCTACACCGCCCACGACGCCCACGCGGTGGCCGTCGCCAATATCATTCCGCCGCAGGCGCCAGGCCAGTTCGCAGCCGACACCGGCCTGGCCTCCGATCACGGCTGGTGTCCGGTCGTGCCCGACAGCTTCGAGTCGCAGCTGATTCCGAACGTGCATGTGATCGGCGACGCCTGCATTGCCGACGCGATGCCGAAGTCAGCATCGGCCGCATGCAGCCAGGCGCGACAGTGTGCGCGCGCGATCGTGTCGTTGCTCGACGGCCGCGAGCCGCCCTCGGCGACGTTCGACAGCGTCTGCTTCAGCAGCGTCGCCCCGCAGCGTGCAATCGAGATCCGCGGCCGCTTCGCCATCCAGGATGGCAGTATCGTCGCGCTATCCTCGCCCGCGGAGCCCGCAGCGCCCGCCGGTGCCGCGGGCGACGCAGCGCTCACGGCGACCGGCACATCCGCCGCAGGCCGCTCCGGTGCCGACGCGCATCAGGCGCGCGCCGCGCAGCTCTGGTATCAAACCATTCGCGCCACCGCGTTCGGGGCCGGAGACGCGAACAGCGCGCGATTGCCAGTCAGCGGATTTCTTCCTCGAAGCGAACACTGAGCTTGCGATAAAGTGCCTTCGCCAGCGGGTTGTAGCCGAAGAACGCAGCCGCGGCATCCATCCATGTCAACGGACGCGCGCGCGCGATCTCACGGGCGCTCCTCAGCAGCTGCGACGGCATGGAGGACGGAGACGGGTCGAATACCTCGGCCTCGTGATGGTCCTCGTCTTTCTCGATCACGGTCCGGGCCACCTTCGAGAACACATGCATGCCGCCGTCGGTCTGGTAAATGCGATACTCCTCCCAGTGACCTTCGGGCGCCGACGCCGGGGCCGCGGACGCCAACAGCACGCCGCTGAATCGCAGATCCGCTTTGCCGTCCCGGGTGACGATATATTCCTTCTGAGCACCGACGTCCGCATCATCTTCAAGAGCGGGCAGACGAGCCTGCATTTTCACTTTGAGGGCCGACAGCTTGGTGGCCGGTGATGCAGCCGCAGCAGCGTCACTGGTCGTGGATTCCCTGGTCTGGCCGCCTGCAGGGGTCTTGCTGGCTGCAGGGCGCGAGGCGCCGTTGCGCTCAGCCTCGCGTGCGGCATCATTGCGCGTGGTGTCGCTGCCATTGTTGCCATCGCTGGCCACGGACACGGATACAGACACGGGCAGGCTTCCGCTTACCCGCGGCTGGGAAAGTTCCTCTGTAGGTTCGCTCATCGGGTTTAGCCTCGCTGTAGAGCAGTAGTAGCTCACATAGTGCGGCGACAGACCCGCTGCGATCAGTCAGGAATAGGCGCTTGACCTCGTAAGCGCGCGCTCACGCGAAACTGGGCCGAAGCCCGCGCTTGCGCGCGGGCTTCGAACATTGCACACCAACTGCGCTTACTTGCCCGTCACCGGCAGCGTCGCTGCGATCGAGGTAGCCGCGGAACTGCAGGTCGGATGCCCCCAGCCGCTCGCGCTCAGGCCGGACATCTGTCCCGCCTGCGGCGTGATGTCGTACACGATATTGTCCGGACGCGTGGCGTCCCCGCTTACCCCCGCAGGAACGTGATCGAGTCCCAACGTGTGACGCGTGCGCCAGGCGATATTGTGATCGGCGCAGGAGCTGTCGCCGCTCACACCGATCGCCCCAAGCAGCGTGTGGCTCTTGTCGTACAGCGCCAGGCCGCCGCCGAACACGTTCACGCCGCCGATGCGATAACCCACCATTGGATCGCCGGAGGTGCCGAAGTTGCTTGCCGGTCCCAGGTATGCCAGCGCGGGATCGACCGGGTTGCTGGCCTGCAGGCCGAACAGGCTGCCGCCGGGCTGCACCGCGGTGTAGAGGTTGGCGGTCGACAGGGCCAGGCCTGGCAGGCTGAATGCATTCGCGGTGTAAGCCTTCTGCGCCGATATCACACGGCTGCCGGGCCACTGCGATCCGCGATCCGAACCGGTAAAGGCAACCGCGCACACCTCACCGTCGCGGTCGACGATGGTGCCCCACATCTCCAGGCCGAAGCCGCCATTGGCCTGGGCCTGGGCGCTGATCAGCGCGGCCTTGAGCGCGGCGTGGCTTGGCAGCGAGCCACATTCCCATGCGCTGACCGGTGCGGCGGTGGCGATGCACAGCGCGATCGCTGCGCCACCGATGAGTCGCGATGAACCTATCCTTGAGACGAACATGGTATTTCTCCGTGGTATTTTGATTTGCTGTGAGCGGAAAGTTGTGTTGTTCGCAGCCTTGGTCCGCAAGCGCCGCACGCGTCGAGCCGAGAAGGCTCCCGCCAGGACCGAAGCTGCCCCCTGCTATCGATAGTTAGACTTCCATATCTTTCTTTTCATCTGGATCCAGCGATCCATCTGGCGCGACATCGCGTGTTTCCGCAGCCTGTTCACGGCCCGTCACGTTCCGTCGAGCGTGCGTAGCCTACTCCTAGAGGCTTTCCCGCGTCACGCGTAGACATGCTCGCATCACACGGCGGAGTTTTACATATTGCGCTGGGAATTGACGTACGCCATTTGTCGGCAACGCCCGGGCGTGGCACCGTCATTACGCCATCACGGAATCATCCACCTGAACACGTACTGCTGCAGTACCACCAGCACACCCAGCAGCAGCGTGAGGATCACGCTGTGCTTGAAGGTGCGCGCGACCACCAGCCCCTCCTGCCCGCGCATATCGGTGACCGAGATCCCGGTGGCGATATTCTGCGGCGAGATCATCTTTCCCATGACGCCGCCGGATGAATTGGTGGCGGCGATGAGCACCGGATTGAGGCCGAGCTGATTGGCCGCAACCACCTGCAGGTTGCCGAACAGCGCATTGCCCGAGGTGTCGCTGCCTGACAGGAATACGGCGACCCAGCCCAGGAACGCGGACAGCATCGGAAAGAATATCCCCGCCGAGGCAACGCCCAGTCCCAGGGTGTAATTCAGGCCCGAATAATTCATCAGGTAGGCGAGCCCGACGATCAGCGCCACCGTCAGGATGGCGATGCGGCTCTGCCGCCAGGTCATGCCGATGGCCTGCAGATAGCGGCCGGGACCCACCCCGACCAGCGCCGCGGTGATGAGGGTCGCCACCAGGATCGCCGTTCCGGTCCCCAATGGCTGGAACACCCAGTTGGCGGCATAAGCCTTGTTGTACAGCGTGATGAACACCGCGTTGTGCAGGCCAGGCCAGTGAATGGTCTGCGCGCCGATGGCCGCGATCTTGAACCGGGTCCACACGATCACCACCGCGGATACGATGATCCAGGGAATCCAACCCTGCCACGGCGACATGCCCTGGCTCGCACCGCCCGCCGGCACCACTGGCCTGCGGATCTTGAATTCCTCGTCAGACTGCGGCGACCACACCTGCAGGAACAGCAGCGTCACGATCAACGAGGTGAGCGCCGAGAGCACGTCGGTGAGCGAATAGTCGATGAAGTTGGAGGCCGTGAACTGTGCCAGTGCGAAGCTGCCGCCGGCGACCAGCAGCAGCGGCCACAGCGCGCGCAGCGAGCGCAGGCCACCATAGATGCCCATCACATAGAACGGCAGCAGCATGGCGATGAACGGCAATTGACGGCCGACCATCGCCCCGAGCTTGACTGCGGGCAGGTCGGTCACCTGCGCCAGCACCGTGATCGGCGTTCCCAGCGCGCCGAAGGCAACCGGCGCGGTATTGAAGATCAGCGTCACGGTGAGCGCCTCGAGCGCCGGCAGCCCGACCATGACCAGCAGCGCGGTGGTAATCGCCACCGGGGTACCGAAGCCGGCAATACCTTCCAGCAGGCAACCGAAGCAGAATCCGATCACGACCAGCACCACGCGCCTGTCATTCGGCAGGTGCACCAGCACCCAGTCGCGAAACGCATCGAAGCGGCCGGAGATGACCGCGATGTTATAGAGCAGCAGCGCATTGAACACCAGCCACATGACCGGCCAGAGCGCAAACACCGCGCCAGCGGCGACGCTGTTGAATGCCAGCGACGCCGGAAACTGCCACAGCAGCATTGCGATCGCCAGGCCCACGATCAGGCCCGCCAGCGACGCCTGCCAGGCCGGACGGCGCACGATACCCAGTGCCACCAGCACCGTGGCGATCGGCAGCGCGGCTACGATCATCGACAGCAGCAGGTTGCCGCCGAGCGGCGTCAAGATCTGATGAAACTGAACCATCCAATTCTCCCCGGGTGTGCGCCTGTGGGTGTTGCCACACTTGTCGTTGTCACGCATGACAGCCCCATGGCCGCCTGTGGCGGATCATGCACGGCTATATTGGCGGTAGCGGGTGACAGTTTCAAACGCCTGGTGCCGCCCGACGATGAACCGGTTGCGCTGCCGCCATACCGAGCCGCGACTCTACCAGTGTCCCGGTCGATGAGGCACTTTTGGCACTTGCTGTATCCTGCGCGCGCCTTGATCGATGACATAACGACGCCGATAATTGCCGTCGTGGGGCTGCCGGCGCGCCATAGGTCCAGCCGCGGCCTGCTCAATGCGATCAAAATAAAACCTTAACCTGGGGGAACCAAGCAATGCTCACGTACTATCCACGCCGCAGCACGGCCCTGTGGGTCGCCGTCGCGCTCGCGCTGTCGTGTGTGTCATATTCGCAAGCGTCGATGGCGGACGACATGGTGTCTTTCGCCACGGCCGGCTATGCCAGCGGACTGCACTCCATGGCACTCATGCACAAGATCGATACCAACGGCGACGGCATGGTGTCCAGGGACGAATGGCTGGCATTCCAGGAAAAGGTGTTCGCGATGCTCGACAAGGACAAGCAGGGCACCGTGGATGCAAAGGAATTCATCAGCCATGACGGCGGCGCCGACATGGTTCATTTTTCCACGGGCGGCTTTGCCACCGGCCTGCGAACCAGGCAGATGATGCACAAGATCGATACCGACGGCGATGGAACGATCTCGCACGATGAATTCATGGCCTACCAGGCCAAGGTGTTCGACATGATGGATACCGGCCACAAAGGCATGCTCACCAAGGAGCAGTTCGCCACCGGAGGCGCCAGCAGCCAGTGACCGCACGCTGACGCGGCCCCGCTTCAGCGCCCGGCCCTGCGTCAGCGCACCACCATCGCCACGCCGCGCGCACGCGGGTCGGCCGCGGCGATCGGCTCGCGGCCGATCACCTCGATGGCTTCGATGTCGCCGTTGTAGTCCTGGGATTCCAGGCGATAGCCGCGCCCGAGCAGGGCCTGCGCCAGGGCCGCTGGAAACGGCGCGTACGGCTCGGCAAACAGCGTGTTCTCCGGCAACAGCTGGTGATGAAAGCGCATCTGCGCCAGCGCCGGCTGCAGCGGCATTCCAAAATCATAGACGTCCGCCAGCACCTGGAATACCGAGGTGAATATGCGCGAGCCGCCGGGCGTGCCGAGCACCATCGCGACACGGCCATCGTGCAGCAGTATCGTCGGCGTCATTGACGACAGCGGTCGCTTGAAGGGTGCGATCGCGTTGGCATCCGCGCCGACCACGCCATACTGGTTCGGCGCACCGGGTTTGGCCGAGAAATCGTCCATTTCATCGTTCAGCAGGAAGCCGGCACCCTCGACCACTACGCCGGAGCCGAACCAGCCATTGAGCGTATAGGTATTGGAGACCGCGTTGCCCCAGCGATCGACGATCGAATAATGCGTTGTCTGGGGCTTTTCCACCCGCCGCGTCGCCGCCGCCGTTCCCGCTGCGTCCGCTCCCGGCGCCGCCACTCGCGGCGGCGTCGCTTCCAGTCCCGGCATCACAGCCGCCAGTGGCGAGGGCGCCATGGGATCGATCTGGGCGGCGCGTGCCGCCAGATACCCCGGATCGATCAGCTGCCTGACCGGCACCTGCACGAAGTCCGGGTCACCCAGATATTGCGCCCGATCGGCGAACACGCGCTTTTCGATCTCCGAAACCAGGTGCAGGTACTGCGGTGAATTCAGCGCCACGTCCCGGAACAGCGCCGCAGCATCCTGTTTCATCGTGAGCATCTGCAGCAGCGCGATACCCCCGGAGCTTGGCGGCGGCGCCGTGATCAGCGTGTAGCCATGCCATGTGCCCTCGACCGGCGTGCGCCAGACCGCCTGGTAGCGCGCAAGGTCGGCCCGGTCGATCAGGCCGGTGACCCTGCCGCGCCGCATCTGCGCGACCAGAAGACCGGCGGTCCGGCCCTGGTAGAATTCCCGATCGCCCGCGGCCGCGATGCGGCGCAGCGTGGCCGCAAGCTCCGGCTGACGAAACTGCCGACCGGCGGACATCGCACCGAAATAGCGTTCGAAGTTGGAAGTGTCCGGAAACAAAGCGCGGCTGTCGTCGCGCATGCCTATCAACTGCTGGCTCACCAGGAATCCATGCGCCGCGAACCGGATCGCCGGCGCCAGGTCGCGCCGCCAGGCCAGCCGTCCGAAGCGCCGATGCGCCGCCGCCAGGCCGCGCACCGTTCCAGGAACGCCCGTGGACAGGTTACCCACCAGGCTCAGAGCGGCGACCGGCTCGCCGCTGGCGTCGAGGTACATGCCGGGTGTGGCGCCGGCCGGCGCGGTCTCGCGATAGTCCAGGAAGTACGGCTCGCCATGCATGTAGAGCGTCATGAAGCCGCCGCCACCCAGATTGCCGGCCTCCGGATAGGTCACCGCGAGCGCGAACCCGGTCGCCACCGCCGCGTCGACCGCATTGCCACCGGCCTTGAGTATCTCGCGGGCTGCCAGTGCGCCGTAGCGGTCGGGCGATGCCACCGCACCGGCGGCAAGTCCCGCCGCGCCTTCACTGGTCGCCCCGCCAGCCTCCGCGCCGCCGCCCACCGCGGCGCCGACCAGCAGCAGCAGCACAGCCGCCGGCGTGCCGCGCTGGCGACTAGCCGGGCGGATACACTGGCTCCTCGGAGGGCGCCGCTGGGGATGCGGCGGACGGGTTGGCCCTCTGTCCGGGCGCTATCGGCAACGCCGGGGCCATCGGGGGCACGGCCGGCGGCTGGTTCAGCAGGACGACAACATGCTTCTGCGCGGTAAGCACGTAGGTGCGGTCGGCGACGTCATAATCAGCCGGTGGGTTGCGCGAGTTGGGTTCGCAATGCGAGAAATTGACGCACTCGACCACCTGGAAACGCACGCCAAGCCGGAATCGACGTGCGGCGGCGCCCTGCTCCCAGTCGGGCGGCACCTGGTAGCGCAGGTGGCGCGCCAGCATCCGTGCCGCATCATCGAATTCGCGTGCCGGATCCGAATTCACGAGCACCACATCGGTTGGAACTCCATGTGCGTCTACCGAGAATTCCACCAGCGCTCGTCCCTGGCGGAAATGCAGTCGTGCATCCGCCGGATAGTAATCGTCCCTGAGCATGCCGCGGAACGGCGGCAACTGGATGTCCTGGCTGGGGGCGCCCAGGCCGCTGGCCGCTGCAGCCAGCGCGACGATTGCACTCGCGGCGGCGATGACGGTGAGCTGGATTCGCGGGCCGCGTCGCCTGGTCATGGTGATTACCCCTCTCCTTATGTCTTCTACTTGATGTCTTCTACTGGCGTCTTCTTACGGCCGCAGTCGGCGCGGAATTCCGGTCAGCTGCAGGATGCGGCTGGAGATCTCCTCGACCGAACAGTGCGTAGTGTCGATGTGCGGCACTCCAAAGCGCTCATACAGGCGCTCGGCGGCACGCAGCTCGTATTGTACCTGCTGCGCCGAGGCATAGCGGCTCGCGGGCCGGCGGACTTCGCGGATCTGCTGCAGGTGCGACGGCTCGATGGTCAACCCGAACAGCTTGCGCGCGTACGGCCGCACGGCATCGGGCAGTTCGCCACCCTCCAGGTCCTCCTCCATCAACGGGTAATTGGCCGCGTAAATCCCGTACTGCAATGCCAGGTACAGGCAGGTCGGTGTCTTGCCGGAGCGCGACACCCCTACCAGCACCACGTCGGCGCGTTCGTATTCGCGGAACTGGCCGCCATCATCGTTGGCGAGCGCGAAGTTGGTGGCATCGATGCGGGTCATGTAGCCCGCCAGGTCGATCATGCCGTGGGCGCGGCCGAGGGCGTGCGAGCTCTTCTGGCCCAGCTCCGATTCCAGCGGTGCCAGGAATGCATCGAAGAAATCCAGGAACAGTCCATTGGCGCGCTTCACCAGGTCGCGCTCCTCGTCGCGCACCAGCGTGCTGAAGATGATCGGCGGCGTACCGTCGGCCTGCGCGGTGGCGTTGATCCGCTGCAGTACCTCTTGCGCTTTTTCGACCGAGCTGATGAATGGCAGTGTGACCGCCTTGAAGGACACGCCCTCGAATTGACTGAGCAGGCTGTGGCCCATGGTCTCGGCCGTCACGCCCGAATGGTCAGATATAAAGAACACCGTACGAACGGCGGGTCCGCTGCTGGCCACGCTTTGCCTCCGACCGCGGTTGCAGTCAATGAGCGCTAGTGTTTCACTTAGCGGTTGTATACGGCAATACCGGGTCGACTGGAGAATCTCGAGTGAGCGAATACGTGCTGCCCTTCACCGCTCTCGGAATGCACGACGTCGAGCGCGTCGGCGGCAAGAATGCCTCGCTCGGGGAAATGATCAGCCACCTGAGCCGGCTCGGGGTCAGCGTGCCGGCCGGCTTTGCAACCACCGCGACGGCCTATCGCGAGTTTCTCGCCCACGACGGGCTGGCGCAGCGCATCGAGACCGAGCTGTCGCAGTTGGACGTCGATGACGTCGCGCAGCTCGCACGCAGTGGCGAGAAGATCCGCAACTGGGTGCTGGCAACCGAATTTGCACCGCAGTTGGAGCAGCAGCTGGTGGCCGCCTGGCAGCAACTGGGCGGCGACGCGGTAGCGGTCGCGGTGCGCTCCTCGGCCACCGCCGAGGACCTGCCGGATGCCTCGTTCGCCGGCCAGCAGGAAACCTTTCTGAATGTGCGTGGCAAGCACGACCTGCTCGGCGCCACGCGCCAGGTATTTGCCTCGCTGTTCAACGACCGCGCCATCGCCTACCGGGTGCACCGGGGCTTTGCGCACGCGCAGGTGGCGCTGTCGGCCGGCGTGCAGCTGATGGTACGCAGCGACCTCGGCGCCAGCGGCGTCATGTTCACGCTCGACACCGAATCGGGCTTCCGCGACGTGGTGTTCATCACCGCCTCCTATGGACTGGGCGAAACCGTGGTACAGGGCGCGGTCAATCCGGATGAGTTCTACGTCTACAAGCCGGCATTGCGCTCCGGACACGAGGCAATCGTGCGCCGCACGCGCGGCAGCAAGAGCGTCAAGCTGATCTACGCCAATGGCGCGGCCAGCGTCCCCGGCGACGCGAACGCCAGCCCGAACGGCGGCGGTCATGGTGCGCGGCCGCGGGTGCAGACCGTAGCGGTGGCGCCGGCGGAGCGCGAGCGCTTCTGCATCAGCGATGACGACGTGATGGCGCTGGCGCGCCAGGCGCTGATCATCGAGGAGCACTACGGCCGGCCGATGGACATCGAGTGGGGACTCGACGGCGACAGCGGCCGGATCTACATCCTGCAGGCGCGTCCGGAGACCGTGCAGAGCCGCGGCGGCCGCGACCTGCAGCGCTACAGCCTCAAGGATCGCTCGCCGGTGATCGTCAGCGGCCGTGCGATCGGCTCGCGCATCGGTGCCGGCGCCGCGCGCGTGGTGCGCTCGGCGGCGGACATGCCACGCGTGCAGGCCGGCGACGTGCTGGTGGCGGACATGACCGATCCGGACTGGGAGCCGGTCATGAAGCGCGCGGCGGCCATCGTCACCAACCGCGGCGGTCGCACCTGCCACGCCGCGATCATCGCGCGCGAACTGGGCATTCCCGCGGTGGTGGGCTGTGGCGATGCCACCCAGAAGATCCCCGAGTCACAGCTGGTGACGGTGTCGTGCGCCGAGGGCGACACCGGCCATGTCTACCAGGGGCGGCTCGAGTTCGACCACGAGGTCATCAAGCTCGACGCCATGCCGCCGGTACCGGTCAAGATCATGATGAACGTGGCGAACCCGGATCGCGCCTTTGACTTTGCAGCGATTCCGAATCGCGGCGTGGGACTCGCGCGGCTGGAATTCATCATCAATCGCACCATCGGTATTCACCCGCGAGCGCTGCTCGAGTTCAGCTCGCTGCAGCCGGCGCTGCAGGCCACCATCCGGCAGCACATCGGCGCCGCTGATCCGGTGCAGTTCTTCGTCGACCGGCTCACCGAGGGCATCGCCACCATCGCCTGCGCATTTGCGCCGGAACCGGTGATCGTGCGGCTGTCGGATTTCAAGACCAATGAATACGCCAACATGATCGGCGGCAGCCTGTATGAGCCGCACGAGGAGAACCCGATGCTGGGCTTCCGCGGCGCATCGCGCTTCATCGATCCGGGCTTTCGCGCCTGTTTCGAGCTCGAGTGCCGCGCGCTCAGGCGCGTGCGCGAGAAGATGGGACTGGTGAACGTGCAGATCATGGTGCCGTTCGTACGTACGCTGGGCGAAGCACGCGCCGTCTCGCAGCTGCTGGCGGACAATGGCCTCAAGCGCGCGCCCGGTGGATTGCAGCTCATCATGATGTGTGAGCTGCCGACCAATGCGCTGCTGGCGGATCAGTACCTGGAATACTTCGACGGCATGTCGATCGGGTCCAACGACATGACCCAGCTCACGCTCGGGCTGGATCGCGATTCCGAGGTGATTGCGCACCTGTTCGACGAACGCGACGCTGCGGTCAAGGCGATGATCTCGATGGCGATCCAGGCCTGCCGCAAGGCCGGCAAGTACGCCGGCATCTGCGGCCAGGGGCCCTCCGACCATCCGGACCTGGCGCAGTGGCTGGTCGAGCAGGGTATCGAGTCGATGTCGCTGAACCCGGATACGGTGGTCGAGACCTGGCTCAGGCTGGCAGCAAAGAGTTGAGCACGCCGCGCTAGCTGTCTGGGGCCCGCTCCCCGCGTCAGCCGATCTCGCGTACCCAGGCCCTCACGGCGCGACGTGCAAGGGCATTGCCCTGGCTGTCGGTAGAGGGACGCCCAGGAGCTGCGCGATGCTCGGGGCGATTTGGCGCATATCGATGACTCCGAGGTCGCGATGATGGGCGATGCCACTGCCGGAGACGAAGAACGCGGCACGCATTTCGGGATACTCAGGAGAGAATCCATGGCTGCCGTGTGCCCCATGAATGTCGGCGACCATGTCGCCACTCAGGCTGTCGCCGGCGTAGAAGCCAGGCCTCAACACGACGATGAAGGCCGCATCCGGAAACCCGCCCAGCTGCCTGATATCGGCTCGGCTCCGAATAGACGCGATGCCGTTGTTCGGATCCACGGCGAGCTTGCGCAGTAACTCTTCCACCACATGTTCCGTCTGCCGATCGCCCGAATCGCGCAACATGACAGCCGCCATGCCCCCAGCAAGCCAGGGCTGAGCCTTCCACCCGGTAATTCTGACGGCTCTTGTAGTCTCGTCCGTCGTGGTCTCGATCAGTCCCGCCTGCACAAAGGGTATGTACAGGTTGATCGTGTGGGTGATCGGCGTGAATCCATGATCGGAGACCACCGCGACGATGCTTGCCGGATCGCTCGCGTGCGCCGCGGCCGATAACCGGGCGAGCATGGCGTCGATGCCTTCCAGGTCCTGATTAGACTCTCCACTGAAGACGCCATGGGCGTGCTCGGCAGCATCCAGCGAACTCAGGTGCACGGTCATGAAGCCGGGCTTGTGTCGGCGCAGGATATCGATGGCGTAGCGTGTCTTGATCTCATCGCCCTGCAGACTGATGTCGTTGCCCATCATGTATGGACCCGTTGAATCCTGCATTTGTGCCAGCAAGCCGTCTGGGCGCGACAGCGCGGCAAGCAACTCGCGATCGGAAGGGTTCAGCTCCTGGGTCGCGCCAAGGTTTCGCCAGTACTCGGGAATCAGGTAGTCGACATCGGTCGCACCCACGGTGACCGGCCAGCCGATGCTTGCGGTCACCAGCCCCGCGCTGTGTGCCGCGTGCCAAAGCGTGGGTACACGAATCTGCTGCGCGTACCAGAACCACGAATCCCTGAAGTGATGCTGAGGATCAAATTCCAGGTTTGCCACAATGCCATGCTCGGCGGGCCACACGCCGGTCACGAGCGTTGTATGACTCGGATAGGTAATCGTGGGCCACACTCCTACAACGCCATCCGCATGGACGCCGTCGGCAACCACGCTCCTGAGATAGGGAATGTTCAGTCCACTGGCCTCGGCCCCGAGCACGTTCTCCGGCTTCAGGCCATCGACCGAAATCATCAATACAGGAGCCGCAGCGGCTGCACCGGCGATGCCCAGTACCAGCACCGCGGCAACCGTCGCGTATCGCATCATCGTCCAGGCCCGCAGCGCACCAAGGGTTACAGGCGTTCGAGTGCCGCGAGGGCGCATCACTGGCCCGCGGGAGGTTGCCACAGCTCAACCTTGTTGCCCTCCGGGTCCATGACCCAGCCGAACTTGCCGTACTCCGAGTCGTCAGTCTTCTCGAGCACATCGCAGCCCTCCTCGCGCAGCGCCTTGATCAATGCGGACAAATCCTCGACGCGGTAGTTGATCATGAAACTTGACCTGCTTGGCGCGAAGTGGTCGCTGCCAGCAGCGCCGATGGACCAGACGGTGGTTCCTTTTACAGGATTGCCGTCCGCATCCGTCCACTCGAAGGCGGTGCCGCCCCAGTCCTGCACGTCGATCCCGAGGTGCTTCTTGTACCATGCCCGTAGCGCGGCGGGATCCTTTGCGTGGAAGAAGATCCCGCCGATGCCTGTGACCCGTCTCATAGTTGCCTCCCGAAGTGAAATGCGGCACAGCGTAGCGCACCCGGCATCCAATGTGCATACAGTGATCCACGTCGTTTTACTGCACCGACTCAGATGTCAGCCTACCCCATAGACTCCCAAGGCTCATGCCGGTTACATTTCATGGACGCCAATGATCGGTGGCAAAGTATTAATTACCGGATCGAGCGGTCTCATTGGCACTGCCGTCACCCAGCGGCTGATGGCCTTGGGAATTTCCTGCGTGACAATCGATGTGCGGGCGGTCGACCCTGAACATAGAATAGACATCTGTGAGAGTGGGCGGATCGCACCGTTATTGCACGACGTCACAGGCATTATTCATCTAGCCGCTGTATCGCGCGTGATCCATGGTGAGCACGATCCCGTTCGCTGTCATGCTGTGAATGTGGACGCCACGCGCTCAATCATTGACGCGGCGCTACTGCTTCCCAGGCCGCCGTGGTTGATTTACGCCAGCAGCCGGGAAGTATACGGACAGCAGGAAGCGCTGCCGGTGAACGAGGACGCCCCCTTCAGACCGCTCAACGTGTATGCGCACTCAAAAGTGGCGGCCGAGCAGCTGGTCGGAAAAGCGCGAGCAGCCTCCCTACAGACCGCCACGCTGCGCTTCTCCAGTGTCTACGGCAGCGTCAATGATCACCATGATCGGGTCGTACCTGCCTTCACGGCGGCAGCCGTACGCGGCGACATTCTGCGCATTGACGGCACAGAATGTTGCTTCGATCTCACACATGTAGAGGACGTCGCGAACGGTATTATCAGGGTGGTCGAGTTGCTGACGGACGGCGAGCGACTGCTGCCGCCGATCCACTTCGTCAGCGGTCATGGCATCACGTTGCTCGAACTCGCGCGCATGGCCATCGAGATCGGTGGCTTCAGGGCCCAAGTCAACGCCGCAACGCCGCGAATTTTCGATGTGCATAGATTCATAGGCGATCCCGCGCGGGCGCGCGCACTGCTGGGATGGCAGGCGACGACAGATCTGAAGTCCGGCATTTATCGCCTCGCCCAGGACTTCATCGCCCAGGGTATCCCTGCGCAGGACTTGGGTTGATGCCAATGCAGCAGCGTATCCGCGTCGGAATCATCGGTGCCGGACCAGCTGGCCTTACCGCCGCCTATCAGCTGGTGAAAGCCGGCGCCGAGGTGACGGTGTTCGAAGGAAGTAGCCAGGTCGGCGGACTGGCGCGCAGCTTCGAACTGTGGGGACATCGTGTGGACCTGGGACCGCACCGCTTCTTCAGCATGGACGAGCGCGTCAATAAGCTGTGGCACGAAGTTCTGGGAGTCCACTACCGGATGGTCGCGCGCCAGACCCGGATTTATTACCGCCGGCGCTTCTTCGACTATCCGCTGAAGATCGGAAATGTTTTCGCCAATCTGAGCCTGCTGGACCTGGTCGGATGTCTTGCAAGCTACGTCAGGGAACAACTTGCCCCGGAGCAACGCGCCGACGCCCGTGACACTTTTGAAGCCTGGGTGGTGCATAGCTTTGGACGCCGGTTGTACCGGATGTTCTTCAAGAGCTATAGCGAGAAGCTATGGGGAATACCGTGCACGGAGCTGGACGCCGACTTCGCTGCCCAGCGCATCAAGCGCTTTTCGCTGGGCCAGTCGGTGCTAGCGGCCCTGGGAATTGGTAAAGCGCGACACAAGACACTGGTTGACCTGTTCGGCTACCCGACAGCGGGGAGCGGCGATCTCTATGCCCGCATGGCAGATGCGATCAGAGTCGGCGGTGGCAGCGTTCGTCTGTCCACTCCGGTTGCCCGCGTCGTGACCTCCGCTGGGAGAGCGACAGGTCTGGAACTTCAGGACCGCACCACATATCGTGCCGATCACGTCATTTCAACCATGCCACTGACGTTGTTGGTCAAAGGCCTCGACGATATACCCCCTGCTATAGCAGCGGCAGCCGGGCAACTGCGCTTTCGCAACACGATTCTGGTTTATCTGAAGGTTGAGGCTACCGAACTGTTCACCGACCAGTGGCTCTATATCCATTCGGATGATGTCGCCGTCGGGCGCATCACCAACTTTCGCAATTGGGTGCCAGAGCTATACGGTGACCAGGCGTCCACCGTTCTAGCACTGGAGTTCTGGTGCTACGACGAAGATGAACTATGGTCGGAGGCCGACCAGGTGCTCATCGGACGCGCGGAGCAAGAGTGCCGGAGAATCGGGATACTGGGGTCCTCGGTTGTATCAGACGGACATGTGGTACGCGTTCGGCGCTGCTACCCGGTCTACGCGCGAGGCTACCGCAATGTTCTGGCGCCTGTCATAAAGTACCTGCAATCAATCGAAAATCTCTGGCCGATCGGTCGCTATGGCTCCTTCAAGTACAACAATCAGGACCACAGCATTCTGATGGGTTTGCTTGTGGCAGATAATATCTGCAATGGCGCAACCCACAATCTGTGGGAAGTAAACACGGATTACGACAGCTACCAGGAAGCCGCTGTCGTCTCCGAATGAATGTGCCTGCCGCAAGCGCCGCAACGCAACGGCTGCGCGCGCACGGCTTTGGCTTCGCGCTGCTCCTGGTCTACATGCTCGTGACTGGGATCGGGCTTCACAATCATGCGATGTGGGCGGATGAGGTTCAGGCGTGGTTGATCGCGCGCGACAGCATTGACATCCCCGCTCTCTTTCACAACCTGCATTACGAAGGTCACCCTGGACTCTGGCACCTGCTGTTGATGCCCTTGACGCGACTCAGTCGCGATCCGCGGCTCATGCAGCACCTGAACTTTGTGATCGCTAGCGCTACTGTTGCAATCGTACTGTGGCGCGCGCCATTGTCGCCGGTCGAGCGGGCACTGTTTCCGTTCGGCTATTTCATCCTGTACGAATACGCTGTCAAGAGCCGCAGCTATGCGCTTGGATGCCTGCTCATGGTGTCATTCTGCGCCTTGTGGCACCAGCGACGTCGTTCGCCGATAGCGATCGCCCTGATTCTCGCGCTGATGGCAAATGTACACATTTACCTGACGATCATATCGATCGCCTGCTTCACTGCATTGATCATTGACAGATGGGGTATCAGCGGATCAGAGCGGCACCTGGCAATCCCCGGCATGCGCCGTGACGCGCTGGCGCTGCTCATCGTCTGTGCGGGATGGTGCCTGGCAGTCGCTACCGTCCTGCCACCGAAGGATCTGGGCTTCATGCCGGAATGGATCTGGACCCCTTCCCTGGATCGTCTGAACGTCGCGCTCAATGGGTTGAACGTGTTCGCCCGCGCGGGGAGACTGTCTGTGCTTGTTTCGATGGCCATCCTGCTCGTTGCGTTGGCGCGTTCCACGCGATGCACTGCCGTTGCAGGTTTTCTGGGTGTATCGGTAGGCGGTATCTTTGCATTTTTTTACACCAGGTACCCGGGATTGATATGGCACAGGGGCCTGATATTCATGGCGTTGTTTGCCGCTATATGGATCGATCGTATCTCAATGCAGGACTCCATTAGCGGCACCTTGCGCAAGCCACTGGTTCCGGGTCTGATCTTCGGCGCCCTGCTTGTGATCCAGGCAGTAGAGGGTGCTGCTGCGATACAACGCGATCTGCGTCAGCCACTGTCTAATGGCCGCGCGGCGGCGCAATTCATAGGGGCGCAGGGATGGCTGAATGACCCGCTGATCGCCGCGGAAGACATC
>Ga0116229_10006523_pt1 | contig 18742 bp, 16 predicted proteins | sample S1TSphgellanicum_3_FD_87313 | JGI IMG/M metagenome (GOLD analysis project Ga0116229, IMG submission 87313) | Host-associated microbial communities from peat moss isolated from Minnesota, USA - S1T2_Fc - Sphagnum magellanicum MG | ecosystem: Host-associated > Plants > Peat moss > Unclassified... | reverse complement strand
CTCGCAAATTCGAAGAGTTTCCGATAGAGCGACGCGATGTCGACGAGAAGCAAGAGGAGCAGCGACATCGATGTGAGCGTCGCGAGCAGTTTTCCCACGTACCACGCCACGGAGTAGCGCCCCGGAGAAACGGCGTTGAGAACGCCGTCGAGGAGCGCGGCCAGCAGCGCCACGGCAAGCCACGATTGGAGCGACGCCCGCTTCCGACGCGGGCCGGCCATCAAGACGAATGCGACGATGTTCGCGGCCACGATCGCGGGTGCGACGACGTGCGAGTAGAGGGGCGTGAATTGCCCGTGGGCGATCACGATCACGGGCAATGCCCGTCGTGCCGCCCACGCCGCAACCGACACGCCGCACGCGAGAGCGACGACGAACGTCATGCTTGCCGTCATGACGAAACCGATTCGCGGACGGTCGACCGTCGGCGCGCCCGCATGAAAGCCGATCGCGAGCGCGATCGTGAGACAGATCGGAAAGACCATGTGCCAGATCATGAAGAGCCAGGCGGCAACTTGAATCGTCTCGGAGCTCGAGGCGAAGATGACGTCCGGAAATGCAAACAGGTACGGTAAGGAGAGGACGGCATCGAAGACATAACCGGCGGCCACGACGAGAAGCGACACCTTGCCGTCGACGTTGAATTGGCTGAGCAGCATGAGGGCCGTTAGGAGATCCGCTCCGAGCCAGACCGTGACGCAGATGGGAATGAACGCAAGCTCGACCGGGCCGGCTTGCGACCCGAGGGCTAAGCCGATCCACGTGAATGCGATGAGCGACGCGATCAGCGCTCGAGCGGCCAACTCGACGACGGGTTTGCGCTCCTCGCCGATGAGTTGGGGTAGAACCGCGTCGCTACGGTGCCCGATCACAGCAGGAGCCGCGTTTCGAACACCACGATCCAAGCGTATCGCGGGTATGGGCACACCGAAGTAACACGAGCGCTACGGGCGCTCTTGCTGCCTAGAGCTTCCTCACATATTCCCAGAGGCTCGAGTACGCGATCCGTTGGTTCGACCTCCGCTCGAGCTCGCGCGCGATCTGCGACACGCGAACGCCGGCGCCGATTTGCTCCCGAATGTAGGCTTCGTACGCGGCGAAGCGAGACGCTCTGTGGCGCACGATCGGAACGGCTTTCGGATCGGATTCCGCATCGCGATGTTTGCGCGCGGTCTTGCGATCGATCCCGAGATCGGCTGCGATTCGGCTGAGCGACACGCCTTGCGCCGTTCGCATTTTGATCTCCAACCACAGGGACGTTCTCGCCGGAGATTCTGCGATCATCTCCGTTATCTATCACGCAAAGGTAACAACGCAGTTACACGTACGCGGTGTGAGGATTCTATCGACGGAAGCGAGTGCCGAACGTCACGGATGACGAAACGACGTTGATTCGCGTCTAGCGCACATCGATAAATCATACGAGCCATTCAGTCCCGTATTTTTATCATGAGGCGCACCATGCAACTCCAACAATCGCCGGTACTTCGCGCGCAGCAACCGATTGCGAAAACATCCGATCTCCCGCGCCTCAATCGATCGCCGCTCGCGACGCAAGCGGATCGCGTCGTTCCCGCGAGTACCTATGCGGCCAAACGCGCGATCGACATCGGCGTCGCGCTCGTCGGGTTGTGTTCGTTCGCGCCGGTCCTCGCCGTCTCCGCGATTCTCGTCTGCGTCTCTTCGCCCGGCTCTCCGATCTTCGTGCAAACGCGCGTCGGCCAACACGGCCGGCGTTTTTCGATGTACAAGTTGCGCACGATGGTCGTCGACGCGCACGACCGCCGCGAAGAGTTACGGCTCCTCAACGAAGCGACGGGCCCCGTATTCAAAATGAAACACGACCCGCGCGTCTTTCCGGTCGGACGCTGGCTGCGCAAGCTCAGCATCGATGAGGTACCGAACCTCTTCAACGTTCTCTTAGGCAACATGTCGATCGTCGGCCCGCGCCCGCCGCTTCCGAGCGAAGTGGAGCATTACGACGAGTTCGCACTCGGCCGGCTGCGCGTGAAGCCCGGCATCACGTGCCTCTGGCAAATCGGCGGCCGCTCGAACGTCGATTTCGATCGCTGGATGGCGCTGGACAACAAATACGTCGAGACGTGGTCGGTGCTCGGCGACATCGCGATCATTCTGAAAACCATCCCCGCCGTCGTCTTCAGCAGAGGTGCATACTAATGGTCGCTCACGCAAAGAGCAAATCGCAACCGCGCGTCGCGATCGTCTCGGATCCCATGTGCCAAGCCGGCGGCGCGGAGCGCGTGGTCGAGGCGTTGAGCGAGGCCTTCCCCGATGCGCCGATCTTCAGCATCCTGTACTCGCCCGCACACGGGCCGCGCTCGATCCAGCATCGCGTCGTGCAGTCGTGGCTCCATCGCCTCCCGGGCGCCACGTCCTACGCGCGCGCGCTCTTCCCGCTGTATCCCAGCGCCATCGAGAGCTTCGACCTCGCAGAGTACGACGTGCTCGTCTCCTCCCATCACACGCTCGTCAAGGGTCTGCTCCGCAACTCGAACCAAACGCACATCTGCTACTGCCACACGCCGATGCGTGCGCTCTGGGAACTTCCGCACGAAGAAGTGACGCGCGCTCCGGCGATCGTGCGTCCGCTCATTCGAGCGATGCTCTTGGCGCTGCGGAGCTGGGATTTCACGACCGCGGCTCGCGTCGATCACTTCGTCGCGAACAGCCGCCTCACGAGCGATCGGATTCGCATGCACTATCGCCGCGATAGCATCGTGGTGCATCCGCCGATCGAGATCGATCGGTTCGTGCCGGGTAACGTCGAAGTCGGCGATTACTATCTCGTCGCGGCTCGCAACGTGCCGTACAAGCGGATCGACTTGGCGATCGAAGCCTGCGAACGCCTCGCCCGCCGGCTCATCGTGGTCGGTGAAGGCACGGATCGCCTCGCGCGGGACAGTCGTTGCGTCACGTTCCTCGGAAAAGTGAGCGAAGAGAAGCTTCGGGGGCTGCTCCAGGGCACGCGCGCACTGCTCTTCCCGCAAAAAGAAGATTTCGGCATGGCGTTGCTCGAGGCCAACGCGTGCGGCCGCCCCGTCATCGCATACGGTGCCGGCGGCGCGCTCGAGACCGTGCTCGACGGACGCACGGGGGTTCTCTTCCCGGAGCAGTCCGTGGAGGGCATGATGGCGGCCATCGAATCGTTCGAACGACGCGAATTCGATCCGGCGGAGATCCGCGAGCACGCGGAGCTCTACTCCAAGAAGCGTTTCATCGCCACGATGCAGACGCTCGTGTACGAAGCGTTCCACAATTCGACCGAGTCGCGGTTCCCCGAGATCAGCCCCGTTCGGTTGACGGAAGTCGGCCACTGATGCGCGTCGCCATCGTCTCGCATCACGGCCGCGCGCCGGCCGGCGCGGAATTCGCGCTGACCACGTTCGTGGATCGTTTTCCGAGCGACATCGAGCCCGCGTTCTTCCTCTTCGAGGATGGCGCGTTCGCCGACCAAATCCGCCAGAACTACGGCGCCGTAACGATCGTCGAGATGTCCGATCGCATCGCGACTTCGACGCGCGACAACCTGACGGGCGGTGCGGTCTTCGGGTCGCTCGGTCTCGCGTCCCGGCTCGCGCGGGCGCTCATGGCCGAACGCTTCGACGCGGTGCTGACGAATTCGATGAAAGCGCACGTGGTCGGCTCCATCGCCGCGAAGATCGCGGGTATTCCGTGCGTGAATTTCGTGCACGATCTTCCCACCGGCCGCGCCCTTTTCGTCTTGCGCGAGGCGAGTCGCCTGTTCGCGACGGAACGTCTCGCGTGTGCCCCCGCCGTGGCGCGAAATCTCGCGCTGCCGCACACGACGGTCGTCTACACGCCGCTCGATCTCAAACGTTATCGCGACCTGCCGCCGGCCGGCCTTGCGAAGCGTCGCCTCGGTATTCCCGACGACGGACTTCCCGTCGTGGGACTCGTGGGCCGCGTCGCTCGCTGGAAGGGCCAAGATCGCTTCGTTCGCATCGCCGCCGAAGCGAACCGCCGCGCCGATGCGCGTTACGCGATCGTCGGGAGCCCGATCTTCGGGTGCGATGAGGGATACTTCGGCGAAGTGCGAGCGCTCGTCGAACGTGTCGGGTTGAACGATCGCTTTCATTTCATCCCCTGGCAGAGCGATCCCACCGACGTCTACGCCGCACTCGATCTGCTGTGCAACTGTTCGGAGCGCGAGCCCTTCGCGCGGGTGGTCTGCGAAGCGATGGCGTCCGGCGTATCGGTCGTGTGTTTCGACGATAGCGGGATCTGCGACGCGTTCGGCCGTGCCGAGGGCGTCACGCCGATCCCGGCAGGCGACGACGGCGCATTCGCAATGGCTCTCGCGGCCCTCTGCGCGGACACGCTCGGAACGCGAGGCCTCGGCAAGGCCGCAGCCCGCGCCTCGCAAATGCTCGATGCCGACGCGCTCACCGAAACGTTCGCGAACGTCCTGTACCGCGTCGCGGGGCAGACGTCGCGCCCGCCGTCTCCAACCGTGCGCTACGCGAGCTCGACGTAAGTGATGCGCCGCGAGAGCGGACCATCGACCCGAGCGCGTGGTGCACTTGCGACACTCGCGATGCTCTGCGTTGCCGCAACCGCATACGACCTGAACGACGCCCCCGCAGCCGCAGCTCTCACCGATATGAAAGCCGCGCCCGCGGCTGCGTTCGTCGACTCGATCGGCGTGAACACGCACTTCGGATACACCCGCGGACCGTACGGCCGGCGCTGGCCGGAGGTTCGCGATGCGTTGCTGCGCTCCGGAATACGCCACATTCGCGACGCGCTCTTCGACACGACGTGGCAACCATATTACGACCATCTGAACGATCTCGGAGACCGAGGCGTCGGCGTCACGCTGATCACGACCCTCGGCCAAACGCCGCGCCTTCTCGCGGCCTACCCCTCGCGCGTACACCGAATCGACGCGTACGAGAATCCGAACGAAGCGGACTACTACGCCCATTCCGACGACTGGGCCCAGCAACTGCGCGCGTTCGCGCCGGTCGTGTGGACCGCCGCGAAGCAACTCTCGCCACCGATTTCCGTCATCGGACCCTCGCTCCAAACCTGCGAACACGAAGCGACGCTCGGCGACCTGAGCGCCTACATCGACTACGGAACGAGCCACGATTATTTTTCGGGACGCAATCCGGGAACGACCGGATTCGGGCCGCGCTCGATCGTTCGACGCGGCTACGGAAGCATCGCGTATCGGCACGCATGCGCGCAGGCCGTCGCGGGCTCGCGTCCGCTCGACGCGACGGAAACCGGCTACACCACGAGTCCGAACACGGTCATCGGCATCCCGGCCGATGTGGAAGCGCGCTACGTGCCGCGACTCATGCTCGAGCAATGGCGGTCGGGTGTCGTTCGTAGCTTCGTGTACGAGCTCGTCGACGAGGGCGCGAACGATGCCGAGAGCCACTACGGACTTCTCGACGCAGACATTCGGCCGAAGCCCGCCTTGCTCGCGCTCACCACGATGCTCGCCGACCTCGCCGGCCCGACGGCGGCGTTCTCCACGGACTCGCTACCGCTCCACGTGCAAGCGCCGACGGACGACGTCCACCAGGTTCTCTTCGAGAAAGCCGATCGTTCGTTCACGCTCGCGATCTGGCGCGAGGTGCCGTGCTACGACGTCCCGAGCCACACGTACGTCGACGTGCAGTCGGTTCCTACGACCGTCAGACTCGATCGCGGCACGCTTTCCTCCGTTACCGTGAAGACCTTGAACGATCGCGGCGGCGCGAGCTCGAGCCGGTATCCGAGCGGCGCGGCGCTCTCGCTAGGAGTAAGCGACCATGTTTCGCTCGTTACGTTCAAGGTAACCGATGTCTCAGAGAGCAAGTAATATCACTCATCACGCAGTTCCGTCGAACGTTGGAGCTACCATCGCTCAGTCTGTAGCCTCGAACGTCGGGTCACGTGGATGATTCGTTTCGAGACCGGTTCCTCGACGCGATTTTGAACGGCGAGCGCCGCGCCGCTCTTCAAGTCGTCGACGATGCCCTCGAAGCGGGCGCGACCCAGCTCGATCTCTACGCCGATGTTTTCGCCGCGTCGTTGAATCGCGTCGGCGAACGCTGGGACGCGAAGGAAATTAGCAGCGCGCAAGAGCGCGTCGCAACCGCGACGATGCGCGCGACGATCTCCGCCTCGTACGTGCGCTTCCCGCGAGCTTCGATCGAGCGCGGAACGCTCGTGGTCACCGGCGTCGCCGGCGAACGCCATCAGATCGGCGCGAGCCTCTTTGCGGATTGTATGGAAGCCGCGGGCTGGGACGTGCGGCTCGTCGCAGCCGACATTTCAAACGCGGAAATCGTCGCAACCGTCGATGCGTGCTCGGCCGACGTGCTCGCGATCCTAACGACCGATCCTGCGCTGGTGCCCGTCGTCGTCGAATTGGTTCGCACCGTGCGCCTGCGTATGGGCGACCGCGCGCCGAAGATCTTCCTCAGCGGGCCGGCCTATCGCAACTTGCCCAACATCGTCGGCAAAGTCGGAGCGATCGGAGCCTTTACCGACTTGCGAGCGGCCGTCGAAGCACTTTTATAGGTTCGGCGGCCCTTTCGCCGGCAGGTCCTGAGTCGCCAGAGGCCGGCGATGGCGGCGCCGTTCGATCGTGAATGCCGGAACCGTGTCGAGTTCCGCTTTGAGTTGCTCGATCGTGAAATCCGGCTCCATCCCGAGTTCTTTGCGGAGCCGCTCGCCGTAGATCCGATATTCGCGCAAGGCACTCGTTCGATCGCCCGCCAGGACGTGAGCTCGAATCAGAAGTTCGTGAGCGGCTTCGTCGTTGCTATCCTGGCGGCGCAGTTCGTTCGCGAGATCGACCGCGAGCGAGATCTGCTCCCGATCGAGCGCGTCTTTTGCCAACCGCTCGACGATGTCGTGGCGCGTCGCGACGATGGCAAATTCGATCGGCGTTGCCGCTCCGACCGATTCACCGCTTGCCAAGGAGCCCTTGAACTGCTCGTACGTGGCCCGCAAGAGGGTTCGCTGTGCGTCGGATAACGTTTCGTCGGTGGGAAGCGAGCGCAAGAGCTTTTCGACTTCGTCGAGATCCACCACGACGTCCGCGCGCAGCGCGACGTGGCCGCCGCGCACTTCGATGAGATCCGCGGCGCCGAGCTGATGGCGCGCGCGCGAGATGAGAACCTTCAGCGCCTGCACGCCCGAATCGATCGCATCCTCGCCCCATAACAGTTCCACGATCGTTTCGCGTCGCACGCGTTTGAGAACGGCGAGAATTTCGATCAACGACCATACGCGGTTCGAGAGTGCCAGGCGCTGCGTTCCACAGAAGACCGTTCGCGAGAGCACGTTGACGCGAATGCCCCGAGGCGCGATCGGTTCGGGCGGCGCGAAACGCCGCGCGAAGGCGACGAGACTCGGAGCTCCGCTTCCGCCCTCGCGGAGCGAGCTCACCGAGTCGGCGAAGGCTTGTTGCCCGACGTGGACCGCGGCGGCAGCGGCCTCACGGAGCAACGTCTCCTTCTGCTGGGGATCGCCGAGCGCGCGCGCGATCCAGATCAAACTCTGTAGCCAAAGATCGCGCGACACGACGGCACCGCGCTCCGCCTCGACGAGCATCGCGTCGCGCGCGCGAGGCTCCATCACTTTCGCCGCCATCATCAACAGTGCGAGCGCGCGCCGCCGCGGGATCTGCTCGTCGTCGAGAAGTTCGATCGACCCCGTCTGCCACGCCGCCGCGACGCTCGTGAAATTTCCGACGCCGACCGTGGCCGCGGAGCCGCCAAGCGTGGCGAACCGCTCGTCGACCGTCGCGTCGTCGCCTTCGAACCAGGCGATCGTCCCCTGAAGGTGTCTGAGTTCGGCCTTGAGCGCCGACGGGGCCGATTTCTCGGCACTCGCGATGGCGCGGGTCAATGCCGTGCGCGCCGCATCGAATCGTCCGCAGATCAGGTGGACCGTCACCTCGACGCGCACGATGAGATACACCCGAACGAGGTCGTTATGGATCGTCGGCAGGCACGCGCGATACTGCTCCATCACGTCTTTCGTGCGACCGAGAAGACCTTTGCGAATCGTCGAGGCAACCAGAAGTGCGGCATCGCCCGGTACGATCGGCTCTCCCGGAGCGGGCTGCTCGGAGAGGACGATTTCCGCTAGATCGTGACGACCGACGTTGCTCGCGAGCGTCACGAGAACGGCGTCCACTTCCTTCGCTTCAAGGCATGTGGGACGCGACCGCAACGATTGTCGTAGCGAGAGTCCCTCGCGAATGAGGTCTTCGAAGTTCACGAAGCTGCGGCGAACGTGCACGAGATTGGTCCACAGGCGCGGAAATTTTCCCAGAACCTCGTTCGGGATTCGGTCGAAGAGATCGTGCAGTTCGTCGAACGCGTTCCCATCGAGATAGGATCCGAGGAAGCGTTCGAGGCACGCGGCCGCGTCTTCGCTTCGTCCATCCACGAGATACAGTCGAGCCGCCTCGGCGAACATCGCGTCTCGTTCGTACGACGCGGCCGACGTCGAACGCAAACGCTCGAGCGCCCGCAGTCTCGTCCCTTCCAGAAGCGAGACGATCAGCGGATGGGCGCAATATCGTCCCTCGTCATTCTGACGTACGAGCGGAAGTGCTTGCGCGAGTTCGCGCAACGCCGACGGATCGAAATTCGGATCGGTGCGGAAGATTGCGTCGCTCCCTCCGGAACGCGTCGCGACGAGGGCGAGTAGAACGCCGACGAGACGTTCTCCAAGCGAGCCCAGGACTTCATCGAGGAGGTAGTCCCAGAGGTCGCCGAGACCCGACGCATCGCCGAAATCCGCCTCGAGCACCCGCTCGAGCCGGCCCGACGACGCAAGCTGGTGGATGAGCAAGACGGCGATCGGCCAACCCTGCGTGAGCGCCTCGACGCGTTCGAGCTGCAACGGATCCAGCTCGTCCCCGAAGATCGCGGAAATTTCATGACTGGAGAATGCGAGATCTTCGAGCCGTAGTGCCAAATATTCGTTCGGCGGAATATGTCTCGAATTCAAGATCGCGAGCGGCGGGCGCGAACAAAGAACGATTCTCCGCTCGCCCGCGCTCTTGATCAACGAAACGAGGAGCGCGAGGGAATCGGGTTGATCGGCGATCGCTTCGAGGTTGTCGAAGGCCCACGTGCGCATTTCGAGATTGCGACGCCAGGCTTCGATGACGAACGCCTCGAGCTGCCCCGTGCTCGCGCCGGCCTGGATGAGAGCGAAGAGGTCGACCGGAAGCGTCGACGCACCGTCGGGCGCGATCGCCGCCATCGGCTCGACGACGCGGCTCGCAAACTCGAAGACGTTCGTCACGGACGAGACGTCGCACACGACACCGGGTTCCGCGGCGGCAACGATCATCTCCGCGAGCGTGGTTTTTCCGAACCCCGCGGGAGCGACGATCGAGACGAGCCTTGACTTCGACGACGTTACGATCTCGAGGAGATCTCGTCGGATCAAAAGAGGCGTACGAACATGAATACCGTTCAGCGACGTCCGACTTCTCTTGCGAGAGGTCGAATCAACCAGCACGACCGAGACCCTGAGGGTAACAGAGAAGTTTCACGAGCGTTCTATCTTGGCGGAAACGAAACGGTCGGTTCTCGCTTGAGGCTCGAGGAAGCGCGTCGCACGGCGAACGACGGGCGCCCGCGAGCCGTGCGCGCGGTCATCGCGGCGAGCGACATGAAGTTCTTCCCGACCGCAACCAGCGGATCGAACGGAAACACGCCGGCGCTCGCAAGTTTGCTCGCGAACGAATCGTACAGCCCGTTCTCGAAGCCATACGATGCGTTCAATCCATCGCCGCTGACGAGCGAATCGAATATTCGCGTCAATCCGACGTTTTTCAAGACGTTGAGCCACGATCGATCCTCGAACGGCATGTGCTTCATCGCCGCGATTTCCGGAAGATCGAGACGATAGGAAGAGTTCTCGATGACGAACGCACTCGGCAACCCGTCTGCCGAGGTCTGCGCCAATCGATAGATGAGGCGCTTGCCGACGTCGGCAAATTGCGCGTCCTCAGCGGCCTGCGTGAGAACCCCGCGATCGCCTTCGACGACGATTCCGCCGGTCGTGACTTGACGGTACGGGCCGACGATGTGCCCTCGCATTCCGCCGGCGAAGCGGTAGGTAATGACGGATGAATACGATCCAAGCTTCGCTCGCTTGCTGCCGACGACGCTGCCGAGTTCGGCGAACGACCGCAGCAACGCGAGCCCGTGGTATCGGTATCCCGTATTGAAGAGCGTGACGCTTCGGATCGTGCCGAAGAGGCCATCACGCGCGGCGCGTAGCGCGAGTTCGAAGTGCGGGAGATTCATGAAGTCTTCCGCGACCGCGACGGCTCTGAACCTCCGAAGCAACGGTCGTAACTCGCGGTACTGCGCGAACGTCGAAGCGATCGGCGTATCGATGACGAGATCGACGCGATCGTTCCACTTCAAGATCGCAGCCAAGACGGCGGCGTTGGCGTGCGTCGGAACGGTGACCACAACGATGTCGACCGTCTTCGGATCGACCTGCGAGAGATCGTCGTATGCGGGAACGTTCCAGACGATGCCGAGCGAAGCCGAGCGCGTCCGCGACTTGGCCACGAGCCCGACGACCGAAAACGACGCCGGCATCAATGCGAGAGACGGCAAGAAATTATTCGCCGCGCGAAACCCGGCTCCGACGATGAGGACGCGCTTCGGACCGCTACGGTCAATCATACGCGAGCCGGTTTCCTAAGCCGAGCGCCGCTTTGATATCGGACTTCATCGCCGCACCCTTCATTCGAAATTGCCCGAGCGCGAGCGCGCGATCTTCGAGCATGATCGTTCCGGTCGGTGCGATGGCATACGGGCGAAGTGTCGCGGCAGGGCGGTCGACGCGCGGAGGCTTCTTGTCTTGGTATCTTCCGAAAAGCAGATCGGTCGCGGGATCGCCGCTCGGCGTCGCGGCGAGGACGCTCCTGAAGTGCTCGTTGGATAAGTGGATGCTCCGAAAAGCGTTTCGCTGAATCGAGATCTTGGCAATGCGGCGCCGCCGAGGTCCGCGATTCGCGGACGCGCGATGAAAATACGATCGTTGCCACGCGAACGTGTACCCGGCGCGTCCCGTCACGAGAACGGTGGGCGTCGACGATCTCAAGCGCTCGTTCGGATTCTGCGGCACGAACTCGAAGGCCCCATCGCTCGCGCCCACGTCGGAGAGGTAGACGAAGATGCTGACGTGGGTCGGTTCGGCCTTCGAAAACGAACAGTCCCGATCGCGATGCCAGCCCGCGAGCGTGTCGGCGAAGAGATTCGGTTCCGGATCGTTCCCCGCCGTTTCGATGACGAAGCAATGATAGAGTACCGGGTCGGGCATGATCGAGAACAGAACGTCGCGCATCCGGTCGCCGAGCAGCGTTTCGAGCATGCCAAGCTCGCGCAGTTCGTCGACGTGCACGTACGAGCGCTTTTCGAGCGCTCGCGTTCCGAGAAGGTCGTCGACGGCACGATTCAAGCGCGAAATTTCGTCGCCTGAGTAGACGGGGTCCAGGCTGCAGATACCGTTCGCATTCAACATCGCGTCGACTAACATGCGGCGGCCAAGCCTTCCGTGGGGCGCCGCCGGCGCCAACTGCGCAGTGCCGCATCGATGTTCGGACAGAGTTCGACGGGCGCAAAATCGCTCGTCCACGATGCGATGAAAGAACTGATCTTGCCCGACGACTGGTCGAGCGTGGCGTGGGGAATGTCGAGCAACGTGGAGAGGATGTGGACGTGAAGTCGATCCGTGATGACGAATCGCCCGGAGGATAAGAGCTTGATCCCGCGCGAGAGCCGCGCGGCGGAGAGTTTCCGATAGTACCGCTCTCGCCAGAGATCCATCTCGGCATGCGATCGCGGCAGACCGGATTCGAGCCGCATGCGCGTCCACGTGACTTGACGCAATCCCGGCTCTTTGGGGGGAACCCAGTCTCTCACGAGCGTCTTCTCGGGTTTCTGAAATGGGGCGGCGGCCGCTTCGAGTTTTTCGAGGTCTCGTCTGAGCACCATCACGAGCTCGTGACGCGGCGAGCCCATCGGCGAAAGCGGTCCGAGCGCGATCGCCATGTCGGGAACGAGCTCGATGCGGCACGAGAACGACTTCTTCGCAACGGCGAAGCTCTGCCAATCGCGAACGAGCAGCACGAAGTTTCCGTGACGTTCGATGGCCGCCGCCGCTCGGCGCAACGCGGATTTGTCGGCGAAGTGAATCGACTGCGGAAGCTGAACGACGAGCCGACCCGCGAGACGTTCGAGCGCTTCCTCCCGAAAGCGTTGCTGCATCGGCCAAAAATCGCCGAAGCTGCCGCCACCATGGAGGAAGATCGGGCCTGTGGGAACCGCTTCGCGCAGGCGGTCCCAATCGCACTTCGATCGCTGGGCGACGAAGCGCGGCGCGGTTCCAAAAAGTCGCTCGAAACACGCGATCTCGCCCATCCAGATCGCGCTATCGCCGACGTTCGAGTGATCGGGATAGTCGAGAAGTGCGAAGGAGCCGTCCGCCGGCGCGTACGGCGCGAGCGCCTCGTCGATCGTCGCGCCGAGGCGGGCGATCTGTGTCGCGAGCGTGACCGCCTCGCTCGACGGCTTCTGCTTCAGTTCGTTCACGTTAATTCGATCCGATCTCGGTAAGGTAACCGGAGGCTGTATCGAGGACCGTATCCCAGTTCAGCCGCGTCTGAAATTCGTCGAACGTCGAGCGCGCGAGCGACTCGTAGCGACCGTCCTCCGCGAGCACGGCCGCGATGTAGGCCGCGTACGCTTCGGGTGGATCGTCGCATCCGAAAACGCGGCCGTTACGATCGTCGAGAATCACTTCAGCGATGCCGCCGACGCGCGTGCCGAGCGATGGGACGCCGAAGGCGCTCGCTTCCGCGAACGCGATCGGGGAGCAATCGGCGACCGACGGTATCACGACGAAGTGCGAGGCGATGAGGATCTCGGCAAGTTGCGCGCGCGGAATGAAGCCCACGGGCCGAACGAACGCCGGTAGGCTCAGGCCGCTCGGTGGAAGACAGCCCGCGATAACGAGCTCGACGGGCACGCCGAGATCCTCCAAGCGCGCGGCGATTTCGATCGCGACCGCGCCGCCCTTGCGCTCCCACTCGACGCCGATCCACAAGAGACGACAGACGTGGCCCGTCGCCTTCTCTTTCGCGACGATGGCGTTCTGCTTTTCGGTGAGCCCGCTTTCGACGTTCGCCCCAAACCCGAGAATGCGGATCTTCTTCTCCGGAACGCCGTAGGCGTCCATCGCGACGCCTGCGGCCCACCGCGATGAGTACAGAATGAGTTCGGCACGCGCGTGCGCGGCACGCTCCATCGCATGCCCGTCGCGGATCGACGCCTTCGTCATGTTCATGAAGTTCGGATAGAAGTCCATCATGCCGGCGAACGACGTGTCGTTCCAAATGACGATCGGCGCGTCGGACGCGAGTTGCGCGACGGGCATCGCGGTAAACGACAAGACGACGTCCGGGCGCGACTTGCGGAGCGATCGCGAGATCTCACGCCCGTAGTGCGTCAGCATCGCGGGCTCGCGATGCCGGGAATACCCATGCTGCAGCAACCGCGTCATCGCGAACTGTTTGGCTTTGAGCGGCAGCGAGAAGCCCTCGTTGTCGACGTTGAGCCGCTCGACGGCGTGGCCGCGCGTTTTCAATCCGTTCTCCACGGCGCCCGCATTGCCGAGCCAGCTCGCCATGTTGATGGCGCCTCGCAAGCACACGAGCGCGACGCTCGGCCGGCTATGGGCCGCCTCGGGGACGATCGACGAAACAGCGCTCACGATAGGTGACCTCCGCTCGAGCGTGCGCTCGCGATGAGGGTGGGAAAGCGATGGCCGGCAACCGGATCGACGGCCGCGCGGCGCGAGGGCGGCAACGCGATGCCGAACATCGTCGGGGGAGCGATCGACGCCGCGAGCTTGAGGTTCGCCGCACGGCAGTAGTCGATGAAGCCGAGCGACCAGTCCATGTCGTCGGACAAGACGAGCCCATCGGGCGCCATCCGTAACGATGCCTGCTCGCATTCCATCTTCTGCCACACGTACGAATGGTCCGAATCGTGTAAGAACATGTCGAGCGGCGGAAGGTCCGCGAGCGCTCGCGCGAAGTCCGCGACACCGAAGCGTCCCGAAAGCACGCGCAGCTCCCACGCCGCGCGTTCGTCGTCATCGAGCAGCACGCCGACGTCGGAGCTGATGTCGATGCTGTACAATTTCCCACTGCCGTTCGAACGAAGGGCGTGTAGGATGAAGAACGACGACATTCCGTTCGCAACGCCCGTCTCGACGACCGTTTCGGGCTTCCGAATCCGAACCAGTGCGTAGATGAGCAGCGACGAGATGCCCTTGACGTCGAACGGCTGCGGGTGCGAGAGCTTCCGCGTCGCGTGACGTTCGTCGACGATACGCTGCAGCGAACGAAATTCCGACCGGAGTTCGTTCAGCATTTCGAGCGACGGCCGGAGCGATCGCGGCCAAAGCTCGCGATGCGAGAGAAGCAGGTCCTCATAGGACGTGTAGAACGACGCCGTTCCCGGCGGATAGTCGCTAAACTGGGGCCGTCTCCACCTGCGATACGTCGTGCCCGAAGCGGACTTCGCGAACCGCAGGAGCAGGAGGCGCGATCCTTCGGCGAAGCCGTACGTTCGAAAATGGTGATCGAGGGATCGAAGTCCCCAGCGAATTCCACGACGGCCGTCCATCAGCGAAACACCGGGCCTGGAGCCGCGAGCGCGGGCAAGCGTTTTCCCACGCGGACGACCCGAGCCGGATTGCCCACGACGACCGCATGCGCGGGGACATCTTTCACGACGACGGCGTTCGCGCCGATCACGGCGTGATCGCCGATCGTTATGGCGCCGAGGATCATGGCGCAGGCACCGATCTCGACGTAGTCGCCGACGATCGGAGCGCGGTGCTCGCCGAACGTGCTGTTCATACCGATCGTCACGCCGTGCCGCAACACGACGTTGCTCCCGATCTTCGTCTTCCAGTGGATCACCAACCCATATCCGTGAAAGATTCTAGCGGCGGGCCCGATCTCGCAGCTCAGCGGAATATTGACGGTGAGAACGATGTCCGTGACGAGCTTATAGAACGCCATGTACGCGATCGCGAACGGCTTCATGTATGGCGGAGCAAAACGGGCGGCGCGCCCGATGCGATACATCGACATGATCGCGAAGCCTTTCGCGTTCGTCTTGTTGACGCGAAAGTCGCCCTTCACGAGCTCGACGAACGACGCGACCTTACCGGCGTTCACGCGAGCACCACGTTCGACGAGAGGCCGAGCGCGGGATAGCGCGTTCGTGCCCGTTCGGCGCGCAGCGCGAGTGCCGCAAGGATCCACAGATAAACGAACATCAGGCCGCTCGCGTCGAGCGAGAGTTCGAGGACGAGGAAACTCGCTTCGGTCGCGATCGCGACGGCCATGATCGCGCACGCTCGGCCGTCGCCGCGCTTTCTCGCTTCGAGCATCAGTAAGAGCGACGACAGCGCGATGAGGCCGAGCGACGCTGCCATCATGAGCGCGCCCGGAAATCCCATCTCGATGAAGCGTCCGAGAACGCCGCTGTCCAAGTCGGTCGTGCGGGCGGACGCGGAAAGCTTCGTTGCCGTACCATAGAGTCCGAGCCCCTGTCCGAGCGGCGCGCTCGCGAGATCGCCCAAACCGTTCTCGTAGAGCCGCTCACGATCGATCACGGAAACGTCGTGGGAGGGGTCTTGAAACGAATCGAGCCGATCGGTCATCGTATCGAGCACGTGGGTGTTTCCGGTGTAAAACGTCGCGACGCCGAGCGCGGCGACGAAGAGTAGCGCGAGGGCGCCGACCGACCCCAAGAGCATGACGCGGCCACGCGAGATCGCAAAGTAGACGACGAAACCGACGACGAGCATCACCCAACCGGTGCGGTCGCGCGAGAGCCCGAGTGCGACGATCCAGAGCGGCGCTTGAACGAGGATCCAGGGCTTGCGTACGGAGAGGAACGGCAAGCTCGCGATGAGTGTCGCCGCGAGCACCGTGCCCAAAAGGCCGGGCGAGTTGAGAACGCTGAAGACGCGGACCTCGTACGGCATCGGGAGCCCGAAGCTCCGCGATTCGCGCGCGATATTGTTAAGCCACGCCGCATCCCAGGGAGGGAGGCGTGCGAACTGATAGAGCCCGTAGAACGATACGACGGTAGCGGCCGCAAAGAGAAATCGCGTCACGCGAACGATGGCGACGTGGAACGGAACGGCGTCAGCGGCCATCCAGAGCCCCACGGCGATCGGCAAGACGAAGTTCAGGTAGGCATAGAGTGCCGCGAAGCCATTTCCGTCGATCAATCCCAGAATCAACGCGTAGGTGAAGCCGCTGATCCAGAGCGAGGCGGCGATGGAGATCGGCCGAGAGAGACGCTTCCAGCCGCCTCCGTACGTGAGGCTGAGAACGTGAGGCAAGACGGCGAGGAGGGGCAGCGCCGAGAAAAAACTGACCTCGGAGAAGCCATGGCGCCAGTCGTAAATCCGGCGTAGTTCCGGGCTCACGATCCAAAGCGAAATGACGGCGAGCGTGTAGTACCACATACGAGTCATGAGCTGGCGAAGAGCCTCCGGTCGAACAGTGCGAGAACGGGTCGCAGCCGTGCGGGCACGAAGGCCTTCATGCTCAAGAGATCTTGCCGGCCGAGGACCTTCGTCACGCGAAACATGAGCAGCAGCCCGAGCGCGTAGATCGCGCCGAACGCCATCACCGCGAGCGCGCTCGTGAGTCGATTCATATGCGGTAAGGCACGTGCGACGATCGCGATCGCCGTCGACGCGACGGCGACCGATGCGGCCGCAAACGGAAACCACGACCCGACGATCGTTCGGAATGCGCCGATGCCGGCTCGTGCGGAAAGCGTGAAGAAGACGGCATTCGCGACGACGACACCGCTGGCAGAGGCGATGAGGACACCCGGCAAACCGAGTTGCGGCGTTAGGTAGAGCGAGAGCGAAAGCGTCGAGACCGCATACGAGAGCGCCGACCACGATCCGATCCACGGTTTGCCGACGCCGCGAGCACCCGTGATCGCGACGTTGGTAACGTTCTCCACGAGGTACACGCCCGCGAGCACCGCCAGGACTGCGAAGACGATTGCGGCCGAGGGGACGTTCCCGAGCCACACGCGCAGGATCAACGGTGAAAGAGCCGCGAGGAAGCCGACGGCCGCGAACGAGAGGACGCCGACGAAGCGGTCCGCTTTGCCGATCATGTCGACGGTGCGGCGGTCGTCTCCGAGTGCGTGGACCGCCGTGATCGTCGGTAGGAACGCCGTGTTGAAGGTGACGCCGAGCATGCGCACCGCGCGAGCGACCTTCATACCGATATCGAAGAGCCCGACGGCCGCGACGTCGACGAAGTGTCCCAGCAACAGTGACGGCGAGTCGTCGACGATCAGCAAGCTGATCGTATTGATCTGAACCCAGCCGCCGAAACGAAAGACTTCTTTGTAGAGCGAACGCGGTATGCGCAACGGGTTTGCGTAGATGAAACCGTAGCGGCGTCCGATCGCGACCTGCGCGCCGACGATCATGACGAACATCTGCGCGTAGGACGCGACGATCATTCCGCTCAGGCCGAGTTTACAGAGGAGCAGGACGGCCGCGACGATCGCGAACACGGCCGTACCCGCCGCGCTGCAGAACGCGCTGACGCGCACCATGCCGACGCCCGTGAGGGCCGCGTTGAGCGGCATCCACGCGGCGAGGCCGAGCAACCACGAGCCGGCAAAGAGCACGAGAAGCAGCGGCGCGCGTTCGCCAAGTGCCGGCGCCAACTTGATGCCGGTCAGCGCCCAGGGACCGACGAAGACGCACGCCGCCATCATCAGCGCCGCGACGCCGGTATAGTAGACGAGCCCGATCGTTACGAGGGCGCGAATCGTATCCCGATCGTCACGCTCCACGAGGAGCGCGACGTGCCGCACGATGCTCGGATACAATCCGAAATCCGTGAGCAGCGCACAACGCAACACGCGATTGAGCAACGCCCAGAAGCCGTAAGCTGCAAGTCCGAGTTCGCCGAGCATGAGCGGCGTGAGCGCGACCATGAGCAGCCCGGAGGCGGTCTGGAGGACGGTGAGGATCGCGGTGTTGTCGAGGAGCTGTTTGCCGTGTGAAGGGGCCGCAGTCACGGCAGGCTCGATTTTACCCGCACCACCGCGGCGCTCGGCTCCACTCGCGATGCTTTCTTCTGCTTCTGCTCGACGACGAGCGGGCGATACGGTGTGGTGACGACTCCCAAGAACTTCGCATCGACCATCCGCAAGAGTTCGGCCGCGCGCTCGTCTTCGGGCGTGACCTTGCGCCCGTTTGCGAGCGCGAGAACGGTAACGGCCGCCAACTTCGCCACGTGAACGGCGAACTGCGTGTCGAGTAAGCTCGGCGCGTCGATGAAGACGACGTCGTGGACGGCCGACTTTTCAGCAATGGCCTGGTCCACGTCTTTTTGCACGGCGGCCCTTCCCGAGAACGAGAGCCCCGTGAAGTCTGAAAGTGCGATCGTGACGGCGCTATGGCCGGCATCCTTCGCGGCCTTCGTGAGGCCCGCCGAGAGCATCGAGGAATCGTCGCGCGGGCTCGCCGCGGTCACGAGGACGATCGCCGGCTGCGTCACCTTCGCGAGCAAGACGGAGAGAATAACCTGAAGACGTTGGTCGTTGTTCGACATGTTATACGAGCGACCCAATCACGGGAGAGT
>Ga0116229_10006522_pt1 | contig 18742 bp, 19 predicted proteins | sample S1TSphgellanicum_3_FD_87313 | JGI IMG/M metagenome (GOLD analysis project Ga0116229, IMG submission 87313) | Host-associated microbial communities from peat moss isolated from Minnesota, USA - S1T2_Fc - Sphagnum magellanicum MG | ecosystem: Host-associated > Plants > Peat moss > Unclassified... | reverse complement strand
TGGTGGGTGCAGTAGGATTCGAACCTACGACCCGCTGATTAAGAGTCAGCTGCTCTACCAACTGAGCTATGCACCCGTGTCCGGTACGGCACGGTTAGGCCCCGGCGCGCGGAAGCCGGGGCTTATCCGGTATTTGGACAGGCTTGTCCAGGGCTCTCAACAGGCTCTCAAAAAGCCTGGGGCGGGGCGTGCTCCGCAGCGTTCGCCAGAAACTGGGAATCGGGGGTTAACCTCTGGCGCGTATGACCTGCCCCATGGCGAAACGGGATATCACAGGTGCTGTCGACTTCGGATACCTCGACACCTTCTGCGCCGGGGACACGGCGCTGGTGGAGGAAGTCCTTGGCCTTTTCGCCGAGCAGGCCGACCTTTGGAGCCGGTTGTTGGATCCTGAGGTCGATCCAGAAGTCTGGCGCGACGGCGCACATTCGCTAAAGGGCTCAGCCCTGGGCGTCGGCGCTCATGTCGTGGCGAGCGTGTGCGGCGAGGCCGAGGCGGCTTGGAAAGAGCCGCCGGCGGTTAAGGCTTCCATCAAGCATCGGCTCGACCACGCGATCAGCCTGGCCCTCGCCGACATTGCGGCCTGGCGTCATGAGCTGGCTTTGCGGGGCCTCCAGTAGCGGCCGCGCTTACGCCTGCGTGCGCTCCTGCCCACAAGTCCTGCCGCGAAGGGAGATCCGGCTAGATCTCAAGGGCTGTCGTTTGCGGCTTTGGCCCACTTAGGTTCGGCGTCGCCCGTTCAGAGATGCGAGGACGACGTTAGCCCTTGATCCGGTCCCAGACCTCGAATTCGTAGGCGATGCACCGTTCGATCAAGGTGCGCCAGACCGGCTCGGCGATGGCCTCTGAGAGGCCAGCGCTTCGGGCGGAGGTCTTAACCTTGGCCACGACGTCCTCAATGCGGGCGGCGTCATGCACCACCGCCCGGTCCGTCTTGATACGGGCCGCGGCGTCCATGTAGCGCTGGCGTTCAGCGATCAGAGCCACCAGGGCGCGGTCCAGGGCGTCAACGCCAATGCGCACCTCAGTCATGCTGCGGCAGGCTTCCGGCGCGGGTCGAGGGTCGATCGAGACCGTGGTCGGTGAGGGCGGCGGGGCCGCTTCGGCTGCGAGCGTCATGGCGCTTCATAGGATAGCGGGGCGCAGTCGGCTAGAGCAACCCAGGCCAGAGCAAACCCGGGTGGGAGCAGGCGCGCCCCTGTCGTGTCCCAGCGGTGCGGAACGACAGAAAAACACCTCCATCGGGTCGGGCGCGGTCCGCAGGCGATGGCGGCAAAACGATCGAACGCCTTGGTGCGGCGCCTAAGGCGCGATCACGTCCACGGGCGCTGCCTTGTTTTGGCCTGCGACAGGACGTCGCGCCACGAAATGGCCTCTTTATGTCGGTCTAGATTACAACGCGGACGCCTAGACGGGGGCTGCCGTCTATCGGCGGCCTCGATCCTTCCGCTTGGGACAACACGGTCACGAGGATTCAATGAAGATCAAATCCTGCGCTCTCATCGTGAGCGCGGTCATGGTCGGCGCCGTCGGCATGAGCGGCTGCGCCACCAAATCGTTCGTCCGCGAACAGGTGAGCGCGGAAGATCAGAAACTCGACGCCGAAGGTCATCGGATCGACGCTCAGAATGCGCAACTGAACGGTCGGATCGATCAGGAGGACCAGCGCCTGGCCGGGCTCGACAAGACGTCTCGTGACGCACTTGAGCGCGCGACGGCGGCCGGAAAGCTCGCTGAGGGCAAGTTCCTCTATCAGATGGTGCTGTCGGACGATTCGGTGAAGTTCCCCGTCGACCGGGCGAGCCTCTCGCCTGAGGCTCAGGCGCGTCTGATGGACTTCGTAAACAAACTGAAGAGCGACAACCGCAACGTCTACCTGGAGATCCAGGGGCATACGGACGCCACCGGGTCCGCCCAGTTGAACAAGCGCCTGGGCGAGGAACGCGCCGAAGCCGTGCGCCTGTTCATGAACAAGCAGGGCGTGGCGCTAAACCGGATGTCGACGATTTCCTATGGTCAGGAAGCCCCGGTCGCGCCCAACAACACCCGCCAGGGCCGCGCCCAAAACCGTCGGGTTGTCGTGATCGTCCTGGCCTAGGGCGTCAGGGTCTGAAGATGAGAAAGCTCTGGGGCTTCGGGTGCGCCCGAAGGCCCAGAGCTTTTCGCTATAGTTAGAACTGACGCTCAAGCTTGCGGCCTTGAGCGCCGAGGAGATCTGACCAGCGCCATTCTCCTGAGCCCATGGCCAGGCGCGTCGCCCCAGGGCCGTTGTCGAGGGAGATCAGCACCAGGCCATGCACGGGCTCCGCGCGGCACGCCGCCGGGGCGAAGGCCACCTCCCACATGATCGCCTCGCGTACGGCGGCCAATCCCTTGCCGTCCTCGCCGCTGCTCTGCACCCAGTCGCCGTCCCAAACCTTCACGGCCTTTCCCGTCGTCGCTGGCGTTCGCGCAGCCGCCAAGACCAGCTGATCTCGGCGCAAAGCCTCCTGTACGCGGCGCAGCATGTTGCAGGCGCCGCCGCCAGAGCCCGAGCCGTTCCCGCCCCCTCCTGATCCCGATCCGTCCGCGGTGGCTGCGACGGCCAGCTCCGCCGGGCTAAGCACGGTCGGCGGCGCGATCGCGGGGGTCTTTCCAGCGGCGAGCTTCGCCATATCCGGCGGCGCAGGCACGGGGGTCTTGCGTCCGAGGCTCTTCGGCGCGGGCCTGGCGGCCGCGCCCTTGGTCGAGGACGCCGCCTGGGGTGCGGCCGGTGCAAGACGCGGCCCGGCGAGGAGCGCTATCGTCACCGGGGGAGGCTCGCTGGGCTTGGCCGGCGGCGCCATCAGAAGCAAGGCTATGACAAGGGACAGGTGAACAGCGAGGCTGACGCCGATCGCCGCGTAGCGCCGAACGGCGTCAAACCGGCGGCGCGGACTTAAGGGATAGAGCGGTTCAACAAGCCTCATGGGTGAGCGGACCAGACCTTAGGCGCAGGCAGAAGGCTATAGCGCCGCGTCAGGATGATGGCGCCTTTCGGTTTCTCTATTCCTTACGGAAATACCCATAAATCCGCTCGGCCAAGGCCTCGCTGACGCCCTCGACCTTGGCCAGGTCCACCACCGCGGCTCGGCTTACGCCGCGCGCGGAGCCAAAGGCATGCAGGAGCGCGCGCTTTCTGGCCGCGCCAACGCCTTCGATTTCTTCTAAGGGGTTCTTGATCATAGCGGCTGCGCGTCGGACGCGGTGAACGCCGATCGCGAACCGGTGGGCCTCGTCGCGTAGGCGCTGGAGATAGTAGAGCACGGGCGATTTCGGTTCGAGCATGAAGGGCGGCTTGCCGGGCAGGAAGAAACGCTCGAGCCCCGCATCGCGATCGGGTCCCTTGGCCACCCCGATCACCGGGATTTCGTCGAGGCCAAGGTCAGCCAAAACGCCCAAGGCGGCGTCGAGTTGACCCTGGCCGCCGTCCACCAGCACCAGATCAGGTCGCACGGCAGGCTCGCCCGCCTCCTCCTCCTTAACCAGGCGCGCAAACCGGCGGCGCAGCACTTCGGCCATCATGGCGTAGTCGTCCCCAGGGGTAAGCTCAGTGCTCTTGATGTTGAACTTGCGGTACTGGGCTTTTTCAAATCCGTCCGGCCCGGCGACGATCATGCCGCCGACCGCGTTTGTGCCCATCACATGGGAGTTGTCGTAGACCTCAATCCGCTCAGGCGCGCCGTCCAAACCGAACACTTCACCGACGCCGGCCAAGAGCCGGCCCTGAGCTGAACTCTCCGCCATCTTGCGCCCGAGCGCTTCTTTGGCGTTGCTAAGGGCGTGACCGACGAGATCGCGCTTTTCGCCGCGGTGGGGGACGGCGAGCTCGACCTTGCGGTCGCTCTTGAGCGTGAAGGCTTCCTGCAGAAGCCTTCGGTTCGGAACGTCGTTCGACAACAGGATCAGGCGCGGGATCGGCTTGTCCTCGTAGAACTGGCCGAGGAAGGCGTCGAGGATCACGCCGGCCTCGCCGAAGGCCGCTTCGTGCTCGTCTTCGAGCACGGCGTTCACACGCGGGAAGTAAGCGCGGTTGCCCCAGTTCTGGCCGGCGCGGAAGAAGAATACCTGCACGCAGGCTTGGCCGCCCTCGGCATGGACGGCGAACACGTCAGCTTCCTCGACCGTCTCAGGATTGATCTGACTTTCCATAGAAATGGCGGAGAGGGCGCGGATCCGGTCTCTGAGGCGTGCGGCGCGCTCGAACTCCATCTCCTCCGCCGCCGCGGCCATCTCGCTCGACAGCCGGCTGATCACGGCCTTGGACTTTCCGCGCAAAAACGCGTGGGCCTGCTCCACGAGACCCGTATAGTCTTCAGGCGAAATCAAGTCGACGCACGGCGCCGAACAGCGCTTGATCTGGTGCAGCATGCAGGGCCGGGTGCGACTTTCGAACACGCTGTCCGAACACGAGCGCAGCAGAAACGCCTTCTGCAGGATGTTCACCGTGCGGTTCACCGCCCAGGTGGAGGCGAACGGCCCAAAATAGTCGCCAGGAATGGCGTGAACCCCGCGATGCTTTCGGATCTGCGGTGCAGGATGATCTCGGCGCAGCAGGATCTCGGCGAAGGATTTGTCATCGCGCAGCACCACATTGAAGCGGGGCTTGAGCGTCTTGATCAGATTGGATTCCAGAAGGAGCGCGTCCGTCTCCGTGCGCGTGGTGGTGAACTCCATCGACCGGGTGAGGTGCACCATGTGGGCGATGCGCTGGGTGTGAAACCGCCCCTGGGCGTACTGGATCACCCGCTTTTTGAGGCTGCGCGCCTTGCCGACGTAGAGCACCTCTCCCCCCTCGCCGAGCATCCGGTAGACGCCGGGCGTCTCGGGCAGCCGTTTGGCTTCGTCGAGGATCAAGGCCGTGCCCGAAAGGGCGATCGAGTCGGAGCGCATAGGACTGATATAAGACCTCCGGCGTCCTTGGGGGGAGGGGTCACCAGTAGGGGTCGGCCTCGACGCCGTCGAAGGCTTCTGCGATGCGCGCCCGAACCCCTGGCGTCGCGCCCTCCGGCAGGGCGTCCCGGGCGAACCAAGCGGCGTTGAGGATTTCGCCGCGCGAGGTCGCCTCTACCTTGCGCCACTCAGGAACGCGGAACACCAGAACATGATCATTGCGGTGGCGCCGGTGATTGTTGTGCACCGAAAGGAGCCGCATCGGCCCGGTCGTCTCTATCCCCGCTTCCTCCACAAGCTCTCGCCCCAAGGCATGCTGCGCGGTTTCGGTACGCTCGACGCCTCCGCCGGGCAGATACCAGCCCTCGACATAGGTGTGCTCGATCAGGAGCACCCGCCCCTCTTTATCAGTCACCAGTCCGCGCACGCCGAGGGTCATCCCGCGCGAGAGGGCCCACCAGCGATGAAACAGGGGCTTGAGGTAGGGACTAAGGTGGCGGCGCCAGGGCATAGGCGGGGATATAGCGCAACCGCAGCGGCTCCTGTAGTGCGGGTAGTGCGGGCCGGCCGTTAGAGACAAAGCCCGCCCGGCAGCGCAGCGCTTGCCGATCCGGTCCGGTCGGGCTAAGCGAGGGCATCGGCTTGGAGAGACCCATGGCGGCCATTCTTCCTATCTTCTTGTTCGTGCTCGCGGTGGTGGCGCTCAACGTCGTCGAGTTCAAGCGGCCGGACTGATGATCCCGGCCGCGCGAGCGGCGGCGCTGGTCACCGGCGCGGGCAAGCGGGTGGGCCGCGCCTTCGCCCTCAAGCTGGCCGGGGCAGGGTTCCCCGTCCTGGTTCATGCGCGCCAACCTGACGCCGATGCGGCCGAAACCGTATCCCTCATCGAAGACGTGGGCGGACGCGCGGCGGTGGTCGCCGCCGATCTGTCGGACCGGCGCGCGCTGGCCGACCTTGTGGAACGGGCTTCACGCCCGTTCGGCCCCCTCGGACTTTTGGTGAATTCTGCGTCGGTCTTCCGTGACGACCGGATCGAGACCCTCACCCCGGAAGGCTGGGACCTCCACGTCTCCGCCAACCTTTATGCGCCGGTGATGCTGGCCCAGGCCTTTGCGGCGCAGGTCGATCAGCTCGGGCCGGGCGCAGACCCCCTGATCGTCAACATCCTCGATCAGCGGGTGCTAAAGCCCAATCCCCAATTTTTCTCCTACAGCCTGACCAAGGCCGCGCTGCACAGCGCTACGGTCACCCTGGCCCAGGCTCTGGCGCCTCGCATCCGGGTCAACGCCATCGGCCCTGGCCCGACCCTGCCCTCGATCCACCAAACCCCCGAGAGCTTCATGGCCGAGACGGCGGCCACCCTGCTCGGCCGGGGGTCTCCCCCCGGCGACCTGGCCGAGGCGCTCATGTATTTGGTGGCCGCCCGGTCTGTGACGGGCCAGATGATCGCCGTCGACGGCGGCCAGCATCTCAACTGGCGCACGCCGGACATTGAGGGCGCATGAGGGGCCAAATCGCGGGGTTGAGGGTGTTTGTTCGGGGGCTGAAGATCCAAGCCGAGATCGGTCTTAATCCCGATGAGCGCGGCCGCACCCAGTCGCTCCTGATCGATGCGATTGCAACGCTTGATCCTGGGGCGCCGCACCGCCTCAGCGACACCTTCAACTACGAGCATGTCGTCGCCGCCGCGCGGGCGGTGGCCGACGGCGGACATGTGGAGCTTGCCGAGACCTTCGCCCTCAGGGTCGGAGAACTCATCTTGGCGCACAAGGGCGTACGCGAGGTTTGCGTGTCGGTCGCCAAGCCCGAAGCTCTGGTCGCTGCCGAGGTGGCAGGCGCCGAGATCAAGCTTCGCCGTTGACGTGATTAACGCTAGGTCACAAGGTGTCAAAGACTTAATTTCGGCATCTATGGCCGTGGTGGGGTCCCACTCGTATCTATAGGCACAAGGCGCATCTAGCGCCGTACGGAACGACGACCATGACCAACCCCACGGCGACCAGCGAAGACCTGACGCTGCCGATCGTACTCTATGTGCTTTATCTGCTGGCCTTGCCGACCGCCCTACTGTCGCTTCTGCTTGGCGTCATCCTCGCTTACGCTAACCGCTACCAGGCAGGCCCGGCGGCGCAGAGCCACTATGAATTTCTGATCCGCACCTTCTGGCTCAGCCTTGTGTGCATGGCGGTTGGCGTCGCGGTTTGTATTGTCGGCGGCGTCCTCAGCGTCATCTTGATCGGCATCCCGATCCTGATCGTCGGGGTGCTTATGCTGGCCGGGGCCAAGCTCTGGTATGTCGTGCGCTCAATCTTGGGCATCGTGCATGCGGCCCGCCACGAGCCCTATCCGCGCCCGGACGCGCTTTTGGCTTAGCACGTCTATCCCTCGACCATCTGGGGCTGCCCAGGACCAGAGACCGGAAAGCGGTTTGAAAGCCCCTGCCCCGGCGCGGCGGATCAGGATGTTGGATTGAGCGCGGTCAGCCTCTGAAACATCAAGCGCGGCTGGCCAAGAGGCCGGATATACGTCGGAACCTTCGCGGTCAGCGGCCGCCTGAGCGCCGCAGGGCGCCCTGCATAAACCCTGAAGGCGGGGCGGTCTCGGCCAGCACGCTGTCGCGAATGGCCCTGGGTTCGCCGAACAAATGGCCCTGGCCGTAGCCGATCTCGAGTTCCAGTATATCGATCACCTGGCGTTCAGATTCCACCTTCTCGACGATAAGCTCGACGCCATAGCGGCGCATCAGCGCGGCGTAGTCGGAGGCCTGGACATCCGGCAAGGACCGAAGCGCCAGCGTGCCGCCGACCTCGAGCATCTGCTCGAGCAGGACGTCCGCCGCCACCTTCACGAACTTGACGTCGGCCCGCGACAGGTCGGCGAAGTCGAGGTCAAGGTCCGAAACCTTATCCATGGAAAAGCGGAAGCCGAGGTCGGCCAGCTTGGCCATATTGCGGGCCTCGAGGGAGCCCCGGTCTCCGAAGGCGGTCTGGCCGAGCTCGAAGATCAAGGCGCCCGACAGGTCCTTGTTCTGCGAGAGGAAGTCCAAGAACTGCGGGAAAAATACCTCATCCCCTAGGGAAGCGAGGGAGATATTGCAGAATATACCCACGCGCCGGTCGGTCTTGGCGAGACGCCGCACGATCTGCACGCAGCGGAACAACAAAAGATTGTCGATGGCCGACACCAGACCCTCAGGCTCGGCCACGCGAAGATATTCCGCGGGCATCAGGACCCGCCCTTCGGCGTCGCGCAGCCGCGAGAAGCTCTCATAAAATACGGTCCGCCGCTGGGGCAGCGAAACCACCGGCTGCAGATAAAGGTCCACCCGGTTATCGGCTAGGGCCTCCCGCACGGTTTCGAGCAGGGCGGCGGTGCGCGGGTCGGCTCGGCCGTGGCGGGCATCGCCGCCATAGCTTCTCAGCACGCGTGGATCGGTGATGCTCTCGCTGAGCCGCGCGACCAGGTCCTCCAGCATGTGCACCTCGTCCGTAAGGGCCTGGGTGCGGGTTTCGGCGGCGGCCTGCAAGCGGTCCTCAAGACCCTCGAGAGCGTTCTGTGTCGCTTCGATGTGATCGACCATTAAGAGGTGCGCCTCGCGCAGCCGCTCAAGCTCCGCGCGAAGCTTGCTGCTTTCCAAAGCCCGGCCAATGAGATTGTGAAGGGAGAAGGCGGCGGCCAGGGTCCCGATCAGTCCGGCGATGCCCGCACCCCAGCCAGCGCCCGTGCGCCAAAGGAGCACAGCGACCGTCGAGGCGACAAACAGATAGACGCCGGTGAGCAGCGCCATCAAGGCCTTGGACATGGTCTTCGCTTCGGGGGACCGATCAGCCGGCCCGGTGAGAATCAACTGATTATCAGGGTGTTCGTCCAGAAACGCGACCCGTGATTAAAGCGGTCGCTGCGCGCTGGTGCATGGGCCTTCAACAGCACGCCGCACTGAGGCCGAGCGCGCTTGACCTTGGCGGCCGCCCGTGGTGGTTTTCAAGCATGATCCGGTTGACGCGAGCGCTCCAGCGACAAAAACGCTCCGCCACAGGCGCGGCGGTTTCGCGTTCGGATCATCCGCCAGGGCCCCGCTGAGGGCCCTGCAAGGACCGATCCGACCCAACCCCGCCCTGGCGGGGTTTTTTTGACCCTGTCGGCGCGCTTTTCCTCAGGGACTACTGATGCCCGATCCCGATATTTCACGACCTTACGACAGCGATGCCGCGATAAAGCGTGTCGCTGAGGGCCTTCTTGCGCGCACCCTGCCCAAGGCTGAATGGACCCACGCCGCCCACTTTGCCGCCACCCTCTGGCTCCTGCGCCATCGGCCGGACCTCGAGCTTGGCGCGGCTATGCCGTCTATTATCCGCGCGTATAATCTGTCCGTCGGCGGGCGAAATACCGAGACCGAAGGGTATCATGAGACGATGACCCAGGCCTCCCTGAAGGCGGCGAAGGCCTTCTTGGCGCCGCGCCCTTTGACAGAGCCGCTCCACGGGACGGTCGCTGCATTGATGCGATCGCCGCTCGGCAAGCCCGATTGGATCCTGGCCTTCTGGTCGCACGGTCGGCTTTTCTCGATAGAGGCTCGGCTGGGCTGGGTCGAGCCTGATCTCAAGGCGCTTCAATTCGCGTTTTGAGCGTGCAATCGACCGGGTGCATTGCTAGGCGCGCGGCGCGCGCATATTTCGATCCCAAGGCCGCTCCGGCCATTGGAACATCCGAATGAAATCCAGACGCCTCGGCAAGAGCGCCATCTATGTGTCCGACATCTGCATGGGGACCATGACCTTTGGCACCGGGGCGGACGAGGCGATGTCGCTGCGCATTCTCGACCAATCCCTCGACGCCGGGATCAACTTTTTCGACACGGCCGAGAACTATCCGGTGCCTCCTAAGGAGTCTTATGCCGGCGTCACCGAGGAGATTGTCGGTCGCTGGCTGAAGACCAAGAACCGTGACGCCGTCATTTTGGCCACCAAAGTGTGCGGTCCAAGCCATGGTTGGCTGAAGGGCTCCCAGCGCGCCGGGATGACCGCCCTCGACCGGCACAACATCATGCGCGCCGTCGAGGCGTCGCTGAAGCGGCTCGGCACGGACTACATCGATCTTTATCAGACCCATTGGCCCGACCATGGGGCCCGCTATGAAGAGGCGCTGCGGGCCCTCGATGATCTGGTGCAGGACGGAAAGGTTCGTGTCATCGGCTGTTCCAACGAAACCGCCTGGGGCCTGATGAAGAGCCTCTCGGTCGCCGAGGCCAACGGGTTCAGCCGCTATGAGACGATCCAGAACAATTTCAGCTTGAACAATCGAAGGTTCGAGGACGATTTGGCGCAAGTCTGCCGCCAGGAAGGGGTGAGCCTCATCCCCTATTCGCCCCTCGCCGGCGGGGTGCTGACCGGAAAATACCAGAACGACGCGCGGCCCGAGCCTGCCCGGTTTAGCGCTTATCTCAAGATGGGCGGCCGGCAGGAGACGATGGCGAAGCGGTTTGTGAACGACAAGGCCCTCGCCTCCGTCGAGCGGTTCACCGCTATCGCCGATCAGGCCGGGATCAGCGTCGCCACCCTGGCGGTCGCCTGGTCCAAACAGCACGACTTTGTGGCCTCGACCATTGTCGGAGCCACCCATGTCGACCAGTTGGCGGACATTTTCGCGGCGGCCGACGTGGTGTTGAGCCCCGAAACCCTCAAGGCGATCAACGGGGTCACCAAGGAGATCATGTACCCTATGGGGTAGGGCGATCGGCCAAGGCGGTTTCAGCCTCCCTGCGTCGGCCTGAGATCATAGCGCTTGTGCATGCGGTCCACGGGCGTTCCGTCTTTCAGCGTGACGCCCATGAGCCTGTCATAGGTCACAAAGCCCATCTTGTCATAGAAGGGCAGGCCGCTCTGGTTATCGGCTCTGATCGTCGCGTTGATCGCAATCAGACCGAGGGCCCGCCCTGCCGCCTTGGTCCGCTCGAAGAGGGCCGTGCCGACGCCAGGCGTCCGCGGTTCGCGGCGGGTAAAGGTGGCGATATCGGCCCAGCCCTCGGGAAGGGCCGGATTGTGCAGAAGCGCCTGAAACCCCAGGGCCTCGCCGGACGGGGTTTCAGCAAGCAGCGAGGACAGGACGTGCGGGCCGTCGACAAATCCTTCCCTGAACTCGGCCGCGCTCAGGGCGGTTTCAAGGGCGGTGGTTCCGCCGATTCCTATGATTTGGTTGAGGATAGCGCTGAGGGCGGCCGTGTCTTCGGGCCGGGTCTCTCGCACGCTAAGGCCGGTGTTCGCTTTGGTCATGGCGCGGGATAAGCGCCGCTACAGCCCCAAACAAGAGGACCCGCTCGCCATGACCCTGCGGGTCGCTTAAATAGGGCCTATGGATGCGGAGGTTCTTGATCAAAGCCCGGCGCTGGAGAGCGCCATAGCCGCCATGGGGCTGCCCATGGGGGCGCGGGTGGTTGCGGCTATGTCGGGCGGCGTGGACTCGACCGTCGCCGCCGCGCTCCTGAGCCGCGCGGGTTATGAGGTGGTCGGCGTCACCTTGCAGCTTTACGACCATGGGGCTGCGGTCAAGCGCGCCGGCGCCTGTTGCGCCGGACAGGACATCCGCGATGCGCGCATGGCGGCGGAGACGCTCGGTGTGTCCCACTATGTGCTGGATTATGAAAGCCGGTTTCGCCAGTCGGTGATCGAGGCGTTCGCCGACAGCTATCTTCGAGGCGAAACCCCGGTGCCGTGCATCCGGTGCAACCAGACCGTAAAGTTCCGCGACCTTTTGGATGTGGCCAAAGACCTTGGCGCTCGGGCGCTCGCGACGGGCCACTATGTGCGCCGGATCGAGGGCCCCTATGGGCCTGAGCTGCATCGGGCGGTCGACCCGGCGCGCGACCAGAGCTATTTTCTGTTCGCCACCACCAAAGAACAGTTGGACTACCTGCGCTTTCCCCTGGGCGGACTTGAAAAGTCGGTCGTGCGCTCGGAAGCTGAGGGTTTCGGCCTTGAGGTTGCGAACAAACCCGACAGCCAAGACATCTGTTTCGTGCCTGAAGGCAAGTATTCGACGCTGATCGATAAGCTCCGTCCGCAGGCGGCGGGTCCAGGAGAAATTGTGCATCTAGACGGCCGCGTGCTCGGGCGCCACGAGGGGGTGACCCGCTATACGGTTGGTCAGAGGCGCGGCTTGAACGTGGCCTTAGGCGATCCACTTTTTGTGGTGAAGATCGAGCCTGATGAAAAGCGGGTGATCGTGGGTCCCCGCGAGGCCCTGCTGACCGCCGCCCTCACCCTAAAAGAGGTCAACTGGCTCGGCGATGAGGCTTCGATCGAGGCCGCCGCGAAAGCCGGCAAATCGGTGCTCGCCCGGGTCCGCTCAACGCGGGATCCCGCGCCCGCGCGGCTCGTGATGCGGGCGGGCGGGGTCGGTGTCGCTTTTGTTCGGTCCGAAGAGGGCGTCTCCCCCGGTCAGGCCTGTGTACTCTACGACGCCGCAAATCCCAGCCGCGTGCTCGGTGGAGGCTTTATCGACACAACCGAGCGCGCGGGGGCGGTCGCGGCGGCCTAGCGCCCGGACGGGCGCTTATCGCGCTCAGCCGGCGCCGGCGCGGGGGCCGGCGGATGGGCGACCGGCGGATGCTGTAAGGGGTGCGGGGCCGCCGGAGCTTCTGGAGCATGTTGCAATTGAACGGCCCGCGCTTGGCTCGCCTGGGCCTTGGCCCCTGACTGGGCCTCGCGCTGGAGCGCCGCTGCGCCGGCGGCCGCTTGACGCTGGGTCTCGGCCCGGGCCGCGCCTTGGGCCTGCGCCGCCTGACGGGCGGCGGCCTGCTGTTGAGCGGCCGCCTGGGCCGAATGCGCGCTTTGGGCCTCAGCCTGGTGCGCGGCCTGCAGGGCTGCAGCTTGCTGTTGAGCCTTTTCGGCGGCCGCCTGCTGTTGGCCGTGCGCCTGCGCGGCGCGCTGCGCCTGTTGCGCCGCCGCGGTTTCCTGGGCGCTGAGGCCCTGCTGACGGGCGGCCTCGGCCTGCATGGGCCCTCTTGCCGCGCCCGGAGCGATCACAGGCGCGCCTGAGGCGACGCGCGGCTCGCCGGCGGGGCCCGGGCGAGCGGCCTGCTGGGGCGCGGTCATGGGCGCCATCGGCGCGGCCTGCGGCTGTCCGCCGGCAAACCGCTGCGCCGGGGCGGGCCCAGGATTGGACGGAGCCGCTTGCGGTCCTGCACTGTGGTTGTGGTGGCCGGCATTGTAGATCGCGGCCGCCGCGGCGAGGGCGGCGACACCGCCTGCGACCTCGAGCCCGGTCCGGTCCTGGCCTTGCTGATCCGCGCGGCCCTGAGCGTAGGCGCCGTTCAGCGCCTGGTCATAGGCCTGACTCTCCGCAGCGCGGCGTTCCTGAACCCCGGACCAGTAGGCCTCCTGCTGACTTGCGTGGGCTTCATCGTAGGCGCGCCACTCAGGATACTGCGTCTGCTGCTGGCGCCATAAGGCCCGGTCGGCGTCGATCTGACTGCGGCGCTGCGTCCAGTTGGCGACCGCTACGGCCTGGCGCTGGCCCCTGAGGGCGGCGGCGCGCAGGGCGCTGGCGCGGGCCAGATAACGGCCAGCCAGGTCCGCGCGCTGGTCGATGAACCCCGGATCCATGATCCGGCCGTTGCGGTCATAGACCACGACCAGCTGACCGTTGTCGTAGCCATAACTGTAATCGTAGTCGCGGATCAGATAAGGATAATCCGAACCCGGATCATAGTAGTAGTATCGCTCTCCGTACTGGGTAGGCTCGGCGAACTGGTAGGAGCCGTTGGATTGCCAGACGTAGGGACGCACGCCGTCATAGTCGAAGGTGTAGTCGGGCGGCGCATCGGCCAAAACGCGGGAATAGCGATAGGCGCGGTCAGCGTAGGCGTAGCCCTGGGATTGGTCGGCCAGGTGAACCACCCTCACCCGGGCGGCGGAGGGCAGGGCGCTTGCCAGGGGCGCCGGCGCGCTGGCAGGTTCGGCGGCCGTCGTCAGCGGGAGGGCCGGCGGCGCCGCGGCGTCTGACGTGTTCGCAGCCGGTTGTGAAGCCTGATTGCACCCGGCCAGGACGAGGCTGCCGAGGGCGGCGGAGATGGCGAGGGTTGAGGCTGTGCGCCTGACGCTCATAACGGTCCAAGTCATGTCCGGGGAATCCTCAGGCTGCGCGTTTGTTCCAAGATCGACATCTGGTATTTCATGTATGACATGAATGGGGCGCTGTCGCGGCCGCTCATCGGGCGTTCATATCGGGCGTTCTCCTGCGCGCCGCTTGGCCCTATATGACCCTCGCCTCCTGAGGAGAAGGATGTCATGGCCGGCTCTTTGTCTGATCCTGTGGTAATCTGCGCCTATGCGAGGACGCCCATGGGTGGGTTCCAGGGCGTGTTCTCGGGCGTTAAAGCCACGGCCCTCGGCTCGGCGGCGATCGCGGCGGCGCTCGACCGCTCCGGCGCAGACCCGGCTGATGTGCAGCAGATCGTGATGGGATGCGTCCTGCCGGCGGGCCTTGGCCAGGCGCCGGCTCGCCAGGCGGCGCTGGGCGCCGGCCTTCCCCTCAGCGTCGAGGCGACCACGGTGAACAAGATGTGCGGATCGGGCATGCAGGCGGCGATCATGGCGCACGACCTCCTTGCGGCGGGCAGCGCCGACATCGTCGTAGCCGGCGGGATGGAGAGCATGTCGGGCGCCCCCTATCTGATGGCCAAGCACAGAGGCGGGGCCCGCATCGGTCACGACGTGATCTCCGACAGCATGTATCTTGACGGGCTTGAGGACGCCTACACGCCTGGCAAGCTCATGGGCGCGTTCGCGGAGGAGGCGGCCAGGTCCTATCAGTTCACCCGCGCCCAGCAGGACGCCTATGCGATCGAGAGCCTGAGCCGCGCCAAGCGGGCGATCGACGACGGCGCCTTTCTGCGGGAGATCGTCGCTGTGGAGGTGAGCACACGCAAGGGATCAGAAACCGTCGCGCAGGATGAGCAGCCGCTCAAGGCCGACCCTTCCAAGATCCCCACCTTGAAGCCGGCCTTCGCCAAAGACGGCACGATCACCGCCGCCAACGCCTCCTCCATTTCCGACGGGGCGGCGGCCTTGGTGATGACCCGTGAATCGGTCGCGACGGCGAGGGGGCTTAAGATCCTGGCCCGGGTGGTCGCCCACGCGGCGCACGCGCAGGAGCCTGGCCTTTTCACGACAGCCCCGGTTCCTGCGATGCGCAAGGCTCTGAAAAAGGCGGGCTGGAGCATAGCCGACGTCGATCTGTTCGAGGTCAATGAGGCTTTCGCCGTGGTGCCGATGATCGCGATGCAGGAGCTCGGCATCGCCCATGAAACCCTCAATGTGAACGGCGGCGCCTGCGCGCTCGGCCATCCGATCGGCGCCTCGGGTGCGCGGGTGATCGCCACCCTGTTGTCGGCGCTGGAGGCGCGCGGCAAGACCAAAGGATTGGCGTCGCTGTGCATCGGCGGCGGAGAAGCCACCGCGTTCGCGGTCGAGTTGGTCTGAACCCGAGGACGCCGCTAAGCCCCAGGCGCGGCGACGGCGGTTCGGAAGGCGGGACTTGAAGAGGCTTCGCCGTGCGACCTGAGCCTTTTGCGTGAGCCAATTGATCTGCTGAGCGACCCGCGATGAAAGGCTTGGGTCAGCTTTCCTAAGCTTGACCCCCGACCCGGCCGCTCCACGGGCGGGAGGCGAAGAACACCTCCTGCTGGCGCCATAAGCCCTTCAGGGAGGGCAGGTCTGTTTGCGCACGCTGGTGAGACTCGCTCATCAGACCGCCCCAGGCCCCCAGCATGGGGGCCACCATCGGAAGGTGCGAGCCGCAGAAGAGATGGTCATAGGCGTCGAGCTCGGCGTCGGAGAAGCGCACCGCCTCATGTCCAAGGGCGTGGAACAGGACCGCTGCAGTATCCCATCGCCACCAGCCGGGGGGCAGCATTTTGGATTCGAACAGACTGCCCGCCTGGAACCGTTTGCGCTGGATTTCAGCAATGCGGGCCTTGAGGGCGCCCGGCCTGGGAAACCAGAGGTGGGAGGTATGAAGACGCGAGAGGGTCAGGGTGTCGGAGAAAGGGTCGTCGAACTCCGGAAGATAGCGCCCGGCCATGAGCGCATCCCCAAAGTCCCAGCGGTCGATCCGGTCCCAGAGGATGATGTCTGGATCAAGAAAAACGATCGGCTCCTCTGCCGAGAGGGTCAATTCCTCAAGGTGCGCCCAGTGGGGCTTCTCATCATCGTTCAGGCGAACCGTACAGCCCACCGCCTCGGCGGCCGCCACGATTGGCGCGCGAAGGTCTGGCGGGGAGGCGTTCTCGACCACAACGACTTCAGAGTCCGGGAAGCCGACCCGAAGGGTCTCGAAGATCAGGGTCGAGCCATAGAGGAGCTCAGGGGCCCGGCACCAGGTGATGATGTAGACCTTGGGTGGAGACGCCATAAATCGCTCATGACTGTGGCTTGACCGAGTCGCCACTCTACTCCGGGCGCACCGCGACGCCTTCGGTTTTTTACGCTGAGGCCTCCGTGTGAAGCCGATGCCCGACGTAGGCCGGGGCCGTTTCGGCGCCCGGCGCGGCCAAGACCCCAAAGGGACGTTTCACGGCGCGTGAAGCTTTGCATTGGAGCACGAGGATCACGTTGGCGTTGAAACGGTCGTCAACGGCCTTGACCTTGAACCACCTCAGGTTGTTCTTACACTCTGGAGGCGGCGGACATGCGCGCAATCGGTGAAACTCAGTTCAGCGCCGAGGCGCTTTCCCGCTCGATAGCCTTCGACCCCTGCCGTGAGCTCAGAGGCGAGGGCGCCGAAGCCCTTATCGTCAAACTCATGGGCGAGGTCTTGCGCGGCGAAGGCGGTGAAGGTTCATGCAAGGCTCCACGGGATCTGCGCTTTAAAGCGAGCGCAAACGTGCTGACCGCCAATCTTTTGGCTGCGGCGCGAAACCGGATCGATAGCGGCCAGTTTGTCGCCATCTCATTTCGTCGGGCCGACTATGCGGGCAGCGCCCTTAGCTCCACCGCCTTGGCGGCTTTGCGCGACGCCCTTTTTTCTGCGGGCTACATAGAGGGAAAGATCGGTGGGCGACCATCGCCAGAGAGCGGCGCGTCTAAAGGCAGAGCCATGCGGACCCGCATTCGCGCCGCCCCGAAGCTGCTCGACGCCTTCAAAGCCTTCGGGGTCGATCGGGAGCTCATTGTCTGGCGCCAGCAAAGGGACGTCATCGTCATGCGCTCGCCGCGCCCGGGGCTTGGGCCAGAGCCCTTAGAGGTCACGGCATCGCGGCGGGTTCTCCAAACCACCGTCGCGCGCATTGCCTCAAGCGCGGTGGTTCTGCCTGAAGACGCCTGGTCTCGGGTCATCGCCCGTTACCGCTCCGAACGCAGGAGCGAGCCTGAGAGCGGCGCTGAACGTCTGAAGGCTGGCGATGTTTCGGCGACCTCGCTCTATCGCGTGTTCAAAGGCGATTGGGACTGCGGCGGGCGCCTCTACGGGGGCTGGTGGATCAACCTTCCGAAAATCGAGCGCTCACATCTCACCATCCAAGGCGAGCGGGTGGTCGAGCTCGACTATGCCCGCCTGCACCCGACCTTGCTGTTCGCCAGAACCGGCGTCGAGCTCACCTTCGACCCCTACGACGTGCCGGGCTTTAGCGGGCCTGAAGGCCGCGCGCTCGGAAAGCGCACCTTTAATCGTCTCATCAATAAGCGGCTCTTGGCTGGCGGGAACGCGGCGACAGCGTTGTTTGCGCTCCCGCAGGACCGGGCCGCGCTCCCCAAGGGCGTCGCCTACTCAAGCTATCTAGGCCGCTTCATCGAGAGGCTTTCACCCATTGCGGCCTGGTTTGGAACCGGTGAAGGGGTGCGCCTCCAACGTGAGGACAGCGACCTTGCTGTCGATGTGATCAAAGCCATGGACGCCCAGTCGATCGCCGTCCTTCCCGTCCATGACAGCTTTATCGTCGCTCGGTCCTACGAGACGGCCTTGCGGGGCGCCATGATCTCAGCGTTCAAACGGCGTTACGGCTTCAGTCCGCATATTCGGCCAGAGCGCCTGGAGGCTCAGGACCCCGGCGGGTTCCGAACTTGGGACGCCCCGTAAGCGCAGAGCCGGCAGGCTCCAAGCGTCCTTGGCCAGATTTGGGTTGAGGCTCCGCCGCTCCCGACGAACCCCGGGGAGGACTTTGCTCTTTTTAGCCCCGCCGCGTGAGCGGGGCCATCCGGTGGTCAGGCGGCCTCAGCTTGGATCGCCGGCTTGAACTGGTCAGTGGGCGAGGCTGTGAAGACCTCGACACCCGTTTCGGTAACGCCCACTGAATGCTCGCATTGCGCCGATAAAGATTTGTCGCGCGTGACCGCGGTCCAGCCGTCGGCCAACACCTTAACGGCCGGCTTGCCGAGGTTGACCATCGGTTCGACGGTGAAGAACATGCCCGGGCGCAGCTCCGCCCCTTCCCCCGCTCGCCCATAGTGAAGGACGTTGGGCGCATCGTGGAAAATCTGGCCGACGCCGTGACCGCAGAAATCGCGTACGACCGAACACCGCTGGCTCTCGACATAGGTTTGAATGGCATGTCCGATATCGCCGAGCCGAGCGCCGGGCTTAATCACAGAAAGGCCCCTGGCCAGCCCTTCATAGGTGACGTCGATCAGCCTGCGCGCGCGAAACGGTACGGCGCCGACACCATACATTCGGCTGTGATCCCCGTGCCAACCGTCGAGAATACAGGTGACGTCGATGTTGATGATGTCGCCTTCGCGAAGCGGTTTGGGGCCTGGGATGCCATGGCAGACGACATGGTTGGCCGAGATGCAGACTGTCTTGGTGTAGCCCTTGTAATAAAGGCATGCGGGAAGGGCGC
>Ga0116229_10006521_pt1 | contig 18744 bp, 18 predicted proteins | sample S1TSphgellanicum_3_FD_87313 | JGI IMG/M metagenome (GOLD analysis project Ga0116229, IMG submission 87313) | Host-associated microbial communities from peat moss isolated from Minnesota, USA - S1T2_Fc - Sphagnum magellanicum MG | ecosystem: Host-associated > Plants > Peat moss > Unclassified... | reverse complement strand
CAGCTGTAGTTTCAAGAGGAGATTTCTCACAATTTGCATGTGGTTGAAGTTTGTTGTTAGAATTTTTTGAAAGCTTGTTGTGAGCAAAGGATTATATCAACAAAAAAAATTGTTTGTGGATCACTTTGCTCATAGAAACATTTTGGCATTTAACGCCAAGCGATCATGATTTTCATAATTTGGATTTTATGGGTTCGAGTTGGTTGTCTTCTTTGTCATTAGATATTAGGATTGTGCTAGCTTTTGCGACTTTGCATAAGTTTCAAGGATCCTTCACTATTCAACACCAAAATTTTCCTTTCTTTCAATTCCAACTTCACATACTTTTTGTTGATATGGTTTATGTGAAATCCTCCTTACATTATGCTCATTTTGAATCTCCTATGTGGTTTGTAGTTCTAGCCTATGGGACAGATTGACAATTTATCTAGTTTGGCTCAACCAAGTACCATATTGTGCAAGATACAATAACATACAAACATGTCTAACACAAATGCCACATGAAGTTCTTTTTTGTGAAAAAGTTCTCAGAAAGTGTTTTTCAAGATACCAAATGAATTTTCAACAACATATATGCCATTTTTGTGTCACCTATTATATAAATTTTCCAAAATAAATTGTTCAGCATTGTCTTTATATGGGACCATCAACCAATTGAACAAGGGATACCCCAAAGGAAAACACCATTATGTGAACCATTTTGAATGTTGAAAAGTGATTTGTATTGTGTTTGCTTGTGTACACTAATTTTTTGCAAAACACAAGTATCATTAATAGACCCAACGAGTCCAACATAAACGTCCGTGAATTCTTCCAACATAAACAATTGCTTGGGCCATGATTGAATACATGCCTCTTTTAGAATAATACAAGTCTTTAGTGAATGGTGTTTCTGGTTTGGATATGTGCACATGGGTTCCATCTATTGCCCCTTGCATTGAAAGTAATTGACACCACTATTTGAATTTTGTCATTAGCACCTTCATTTCTTTCCCTTTTGGCCACCTTATGAAGCTTTTGAAGACAATGTTCACAAATTTCACAAACTCTCGAAGCATTAATGCAACAATATTTTTTTCAATAATTATGAACTAAGAAGCATGTTTGCACCTTGTGTGAGCTTGTACAATGCACATGACACATGGACCTTTATTGGTATTACTAATCAATACTTTGTGTTTTGCTTCAAAAGGTAAGGATGTAACTTTTAACAATGTCAAACAATGCATTTTTCAACAATATAAACATTTCATTCTATCTATTGCTATCATATTTAAAGAGGAAAAAATGTGAATATCAAGTGACATTTCTTGATTTTACCCAATGTCCCAAGTCTTTAGCAACTAGGAGCATGTTATATGAAATGTAATTTTAAAATTTGAAATTTCATTGTATGATCTAGAGATGTAAATTTTCAAAATAAAATAAAATGACATCATGATTTTCCAAGATCCTTGTAAGTTGTAGCATCATTGGGTTGGCAAGTCTAGCTCCATTATACCCTTGGGCCACATTGCAATTGAACACCATTCCCATGACATTAATTAATCCCACAATGGCCTTCACCATGTCCTTGTTGGTTTTGTTGGTTTCTTTGTCTTGGAATTCAAAATATTCTAGTTGCTTGGAAATTTTTTTTTCTTGGCTTTTGTTTTTCTATTTCTCAATCTCAAGACTAGTAGTTTCAATTTGGTCTATGGTTGTAACCAAATTTTTTGACCCTTATTTTGTTGCTTTGATAAAGCTTTTCCAAACAACATTGGTTTTGAGATGAACACATGTATTCCTTGGTTTTGAATTTTGAAATGATATTTCAACTACTTCTTATTGACAATGGTTTGTGTGAGGTGTCCTTGGAATATGAAATGTTATAATTGGAAGCATTGGAATTTTATTATTAAGCATTAAAGGATTTATAATGGTAGGCATTCAGGGTATCCCATTGTTTAACATTAGAGGATTTGTATTCCTCAATGTTAGGCTTTTGAAGCATCCCACTACTCAACACTTGATCACGTGCATTCAATGGCACTTAAACATTTGAACCAACAAGAAGGCTTGCATTTTGAGGCATTGAAGGACTTGGATTCTATTGTGTTGTAGTTCATGATAGCATTGGTGGTGTACCAATATGTTCATCATAACATCGAGGCATTTGCAACCAAATGCAATAGTTTGTACCAATGGGTTGAAAGTTCCCCAATGGTTTTTTGTAGTTGTTTATACCAGCTAATGACTTATACACCCCATCATCTATTACCATCGAGTCACATGCATGAAAGGGATGAAAAAATTGGTTATGAATTCAAAAATTCAATTATTTCATAGATTTCCTTAAAGTATTTAAAAAGAAAATCTAAAGAACTCTTATTTTGTGTTGAAAGCACCCAATAATCTTCATTTATGCCAACAATGTTGATGTAATTTTTGATTATGTGATAATCACCCAATACGATAATCCATTTGTCTTTACAAGTAGGATTTTTTTGTAATGATGGTAAATTTTAGTAGCCATCACTTTCATGGATATCTTCTTCCATTTTGCCATTGTTGACTTGAATTGATCATAAGAGTCTACAACATTAAACACCTTGAAATGCAACTCATATTTTGCAAATCAAAGCCATGATATTGTGTATTCCCATTTGTGTTGCTTTGGTTTGCGAGGGTGAATTTCAATTGAAAATGATTGATCTAATGCCTTCCATTGGTTTTTCCCTTTAAAAAAAAAAATCATGTTTGATAAGTGTATCACTGATTTCTTGTACCTTTTCAAGTGTATGAAATGAAAATGAAAATACTTTAGTCATAAACAAGGAATTGATTCAATTCATTGAAGAATATTTGTGGTTGAATGTGTTGAAAATAGATGTCCAGAAAATGCATCTGATGGTAAGAATATTTTGTTGGGTGATACTTTGGTTGTTGTAGTCCATGGCATCACAAGAATCTTTTCCAAAAATATCCTAGATTGTCGAGAAGGAGTGTTATGTGAAGGAATTGTAACATCAAGTGGCAAGGAAAATACAAAGAAAAGAATGTTTAAAAAAATGTCAAATAGAAAAACAACAATGTCACATGCAAGAAGAGAAAATGTTCGAAGAGTGTTGTGGAAGGAAATAATAACATCGATTAGAAAAAAAAGAGTGTAGAAACACATATCTCTGACTTAAGTGTCCATTTTTTAAACTTGTAATTATCTCTAACAATTTTTGTCAAATATCTAGTAATTTAAAGATTTGAAGTTATAAATATGTACCTTTTCCTATTTCTAACTTATCTTTAAGCTAAGTTTGAATGCCACATTAATGATCACATAAGATTTGGTGATAGGTATTACTTTAGGTGTGGACACCACTTTATAAGTTGGAGACATATCCCTAACTTATCTTCATACTATCTTTAAGTGTGGGGTGGTCTTTATTCCCATTAGCTTATCTATAAGATTTTTAAAAAAAAGATAATCAAAGGAAGAATGAAAACAATTTTTAGATTTAGAATACCTAATATTTTGTTGTTCTACCTCCCCTAGTATATATATATGTATATATTATCCTTCATCATAATCATTAAAAAGAAAATCTTAGTTTTTTTTTTCTTAACTTGATTTTTCCTGACTGATTCCATTTTCATTCATTTGTTCAAATTAACCCTTAAATGCCAAGTCAAAAAATGGTTTTCTTTGAGTACTTTGAAATGGTTGTGGGTAATGGAAATTAATTTTCTTTTTTGTTGATTGGGAATTATTGCATGGATTTTGGAGAAGATTTGATCAAATAAGTGCATGCCCTAGGCCTCTAATTGGTACATACAATTGCCTAAAATTAAGACTACCTCAATGATGGTGATGGGAATCATAGGTGGTAGAGGGGAGCTAGCTTTGGAAACTTGTTTATGAGTTTGATGAGGAGTTTTAGCACTCGGATCCCTTTGAAGTCGTTGCCAATTTTCAAAGATCTTCACATTCACATTCCAAAAATAACAAGGATTCTATTTTATTTTAAGAATTACATTTCAATTTGAAAATTTAATGAGTATTTATCTTAGTTGTTGTTAGGAGTTTTTTTTGGCCACTTGCTGACAAAAAAAAAATCCAATGTGATGCTTTCAAAGGATTTTTTGTGAAAAAAATGCGCCAAAGTTGCCAAATTTTGAGGAAAAGATTTCTCTGAAATTGCCATATTTAGACAATAGGTTCTAGGAGGTTGACAAAATATAGTACAATCCTTAAAATTTTCTACTTTTCTTTGTGACTTCTAGCCAAATTTGGCTAATTGTTCTCGTAATTTGGTTAATTGCTCTCGTAGATGATCACATGTGTAACTACATCACAAAATTGAAACATGCTTGTGAGTGCCATACTAGGATGCATGCATTAATGTTATGTCAAAAGCAATTTATTGGTTGGTGAAGCCTCGTATTCAACCTTGGGCAACACCTACCACATCTTACATGAGTTCAATCTAGCTTTGTTATCTCATCACCCCAACTTGCTTGATTTTGGTTGCATCATGCATGTAAACTTTGAATCAAATGGTTGGACTTGTAATCACATTCATGGATGAGTAGATTGGATCAACTTTCTAACTAAAGCTTTGAATAGAGGTAAAATGGGCTTAGTCTCCTAGGGGTTAAATAGCAAGCCATAGCCATGATCTCCATGCATGGACTAAGTCAAAACAACATTCATGATTGGCTTCTCCTGACCATGTTAGTTTGATGAAGTTTCAATTGCATTTGGATGACTACCTTTTCTTTTAAATTAAAAAAATAAGGATGATGTGGGAAAGAAAACTGTTACTACAAGAAGACAATCATGAACTTTTCCAATTCAAAGATGAGGATGAAAACATGCCCATTTTCCGGTATACACGTTTTGGGCTTGTAATGGACAACTAGTGTCCATTTCAAGCACATTTTTTGTCCATTACAAGCTCAAAACCTACATAAGGGGAGCCAAAGGGTGTATGGGCAGCACCTAGATGTGGTCTGGGCACCACTGGACACATCTTGAATGGCAAAAGGGCAGCCAGGGATAAAAGCAAGCAGTACTTTTTTGCTGCTTGCAATAACAACTATGTGCACATAGGGTAGATTGGCCCATCACCAATTGCCTGCCTATGACTGAACACTTATTTATATGTTCTTCACATGTGCTTCATTTTGAGTGATTTAAAATGTTATGGGAGTGCTACCTCAAGCTCTAGAAATCATCATTGAATCGCAAAGGAAAAGGAATAATGAAAAAATAACAAGGGAAAAAAAGGGTTTTCAACTTACAAAATGTTTCTTTTTTCTTCTCTTTGGACCCCTTCTACTTTCAAACCTTGTAATTTTCTTATTTATTTTTGAAAAATTAAACTTTTTTCTTCTCTTTGGACCTCTTCTACTTTCAAACCTTATAATTTTCTTATTTATTTAAAAAAAAAAAACACTATAGAGGCACCACCTGAAGTTCTGCAAATCATCTTTGAACTCTAATAGCAACATAACAACATACAAGGAATTTTTTGGGTGTTTAAGAACTGGCTTTACTAGTTTTTGATGGTTTGTTTTTTAAAGTTCTTGACCCCCTTTCCTTTGGGGGTGGTAACTTTCTCATCTCTAATCCATTTTTTATGATTGTCAATGTGTCAATTGCACCAAGAGGATGAGTTTTGTTTGCACGCCAGAAAACAACAGAGCCCTCCCCTTGAATCTGGCTTGCCCTGAGCGTTTAAGTGTTCGATCACCAGCTAGACTACCCTATAATGGTGGGGCTTTATCTTCATGGAATATTTCCTGCTTTAACAGTTGCTGGTTCGAACTTGCCATAAGGGGGCACAGCCATTATGTGTAGTGGTGGTGGGGGCTTTACTGGAATAACGCCCTGCAAGGTAGAGCTGAGCACGGGCCCAAATCCCTGCAGCAGTTTTGTTTAAATTTTTTTTTTCCTCCCTCTGGGCATCATGGAGAAAATAGTAAAAAATGATGACAGCAGGCTTTTGGAAAAATGAAATGGGCACTCTGTGCACATCGTGTTTTTAGAAAAGCCCACCGGCCTACTCCGCTATGTAAAGCTACCTACACCTACAAAAAAAAAACTGTTCAGGTTTTTTTGGGGATGGAAGCCTCTTGTTGGTGCAAAAAGAAAATTCGATAAGAAAAAATAAATTATAATTCCACCACAAGAAAGAAAAAAAGAAATGTGGAAAAGACAAGGAAGAAGAGAGGAAAATACTTCCACAAGAACGAAAGCGGGAAGAAGAAATGCAAAAAGACAAAGAAAGAAGAAATCAGAATTCCACAACAAGAAAGAAGGAAGAAATGCAAAAAAAGACAAGAAAGAAGAAATGAGAATTCCACAACAATAAAGAATGAAAGAAGGAAGAAATACAAGAAAGATAAGAAAGAGGAGATGAGAAGTGCACCACAAGAAAGAAAGAGAAAAAGCAACAGAGAAAGGAAGGAAGGAAGGAAGGAGTGAGGAAGAAATGCACACAACAGAGAAACAAAGGGTTTTAGGAACCTTAAACCCTAATAATAACACCCTAACAGGTAGCATTGTGTGCAACCTCTATATACAATGTTATGTTAATCAGCTTCAACTCAATTGTTTTCTAATTTAGAAGGCCAGTCTCTTGTGTCAATTGTGTTGTTGAGAGGGATTCTTGGAGTGTTATCTGTACTGGGGCCCTACGCTGTGGTAGAACTGCTATTATGAACGTCTGATGCTGGGATTATTTAATGTTCTGGCTTTATGCTCTCCTGATTTATCTAAAGCTTCATCTTCAGGGATCTTCAATGCAGTAAAATGGGAATAAAACCACAGGGCAAGCAATTGGATGCACTGACAAAGATGATAAGTCAACCGGCTGCACATTGTCTAGGAATGACAGCAGCTCCCACAACTCTAAAAGGCACTCAAGTATATACAATCAGGTAGACTTTTAAGCACACATGTAAAGTTTGCTTGAAATCTGGAATTTTTGCTTCCTTGTAAGCTGGGAACTCCATCATCCCTTCAAAAAAGTGGAGAATTCAACTAGCTAATGATTGCATGCAAGATTGATGTGATGAGAAGGTACTGAGGTTACACACCTCAACTCCTTTGTCATGGAGAGACTACTTTGTGGGTATTGCCACCACCCCTGCTCATGTTGGAGACACCCTGCAACACAAACAAAAAAGATGCATTACTGATAGCTGCTTATTGAACTTCGGAGGAATGGAAATGAAATGGAGTTTTCATTTGAAAGAACTTACAGTGCAGTGTCAGAGGTTGGCAAGCTTGGCAAGGATGGATTTGGTCAGAAATGTCTTGGAATTATTTGCAATCTGCTGTAGGGCTGCCTTGTGAACTTTCAGCTTGACACCATGCTTTGTGAGTAGATTCAAGAGCAAGTTTCCAAACTTCAATGAGCCTGAGAATTGGTGACTAGCATTCTCTAAGGAGGAAACCAATCCTTCTAGTGTATCTTCCCTCAATACTATGCCTTGTGCCAATAAATTGAGAATCAAACCCACCATAGCTTCTGTCCAGATCCAATCCAGCTCTTTATGATCTTTGTCCTGGGTACAGAACAGTTTGTGGAACAAGGAAGAAAGTAACTCTGGAGTTAGGCCTTCTTTGATGACACGGTTGATGACATCACACTGGAATGGGGATGCTCCTTCCTTGCACAACAGAAGAGGGAGTAATAAGCCATCCACAGTTGCTCTGGGGTGAGCTTTACTTGCCTGCAACACTGCAGATCCAAGAATGCGTGATACTGGCTGCTTCAGATTTTGCAGCTTTGGAAGGAGGATGTAGGTTAGAATCTGTACAGATCGTACGTATCCTGCATGTTCCCCCAAAAGGGTCCCAACAAGAAGTGCAGTGACTTCATCCTCTACTAGCCAGGGCTTCACCACTTTGAAAACTGGTGTCAAGTCAGAAGCTGAAAAAATGACATCCAACTCTTCTGGAAGGTGGCTGGTTGTAGAGCTTGAGGGCAGCATATCTCTCAGCAGCTTTGCACGAGTGAAGACTGTCTCACCCAGCAACCCTCTAGCTGTTTTGTCATCCTTATCATCTGGAGCCTCAATACTCTCTGGTGCACATGAAGCATCCTGGGTGGTAACCACTCTGTTATCTTGGCTACATTGCAAACCTGTCACATCATCTACTTTCTGATTGCTTATGAGGCCCACATTATCTACTTGTGTAGAGTTGACCTGTATGTGTTTGCTTTCCACTGTTACTTTCTCTTCTTGAGGTTGGTGCTCCCACTGCATCATGGTGTCCTCTCCATCTGAACAAGCATTGCGCGTAGGTGGCAAGTCTGAGCACATTAATGACTGCTGTTCCTTATACTCGTGAAGCCAATCTGGCAAGGCATAGTAATCAATCATTGCTGGATCAGCCTGTAACTGATTCTCCTCTGCACAACATAAACCAGAAACAAACTGTTATTATAGAAAATGCCTTTGGATAATACCAATGTTTCTCTTACTCATGCAAAATGAAAGCAGATGCAGGTATGATTGAAAGCCCCTTTCCCACAATTTTGGTACTTCTTCATTCAGGTGAGCTGTACATGGTTGCATCATCAGGCTTCCTGGTTGGTAACTTCCAGTGCTTCACAGTTCCCATGGATTTGAATACATGCCTGGTGTGGAAGTGAATCCTTCATCCAAGAGGCGATCAGCAATGTGATCAATGAGTGGTGTAGCTTCTTAGCAGAAAAGCTTGTGATTTCTGGCTCAAAACAACAGGACTTGCCCAAAACCTAGCCATTTCCGATCCATGGTTATAAAAATGGGATCAAAGCAGCAGCATAAAGATTTTGATGTAGGTGTAGTCCTCTACTTCTGTTCATTGTACAAAGCAAAGTCAAATTGCTGAGAGACATTCATATACAAAGGCTAGGGTTGAAAGGAGTAGACAGCAACCAAAAAGGCTGCTACCTTTAAACAAAACCATCACACTGCCTGAGCCTCTTAAATGCAGGGTAGGGGAGCTACTTGGGTAGTTTATACATGGCTCGAGGGATTGTACCAGGAAAGCAAGGATACCCTTCACTATTGTGCTGTTGCAAGGTTCGCAGCAAATTTGCTACCCCACACTTCACCCAGAAGTCAACATTGTTGGATGCTAGTAAACAGCTGGCCAATGCATGCAAATCCTTGGACTGAAAATGCAAATGCTCCACACTTAGAAATGCCAGGATGTCTGCCTGCATTGTGTTGGGCAGTGTCTGCATCCAAATGCAACTGTTCCATGAGTGGTCAGGCAATTTTGACATTGCAACTGCATGAATCATCATCATTGATGCAATTGACATTGTGTACTGTATTACTCAAGGCACGTTCTTGAGCATGATTGTTCAGACAGAACAGATCATGAAAGCACGCAACCAAATACACTGTTAGGGGGAGAGAGTAAAATGAGACAAAGAGACACTGCGAGACAAGAAAATCGTAACAGCGTTGACACAAATATTTACAGCAGAAAGAGACCTCTTACTTGCTAACCGAAGCTTTGCGATGCGTATTCCCGGTATCTTTCTCAATAACGACCACTTGCTTTGCGAGTAGCTCCGGCACGAAACGCGACAGCGAATGCAACGTCCGCCTCCCACGTCCGTGCGATGTAAGGCTACCTAAAGCCGCGTTGTACCCATGTGATTCCACCCACTGCACAGCAGCCCCCACCACACAAACAGAGGAGCCTCCGAATATCTCAACAAGAGGAGCCCACTGCTCTGGAACACACCAAGCTCTGGAGCTCATGTCTCTCTTCTAATATTCACAAACATCTACTGCATTGCTTGTGCTTGTGATTCCCACCCACCTTCTGCTCTCAAACAGTTTGCAGCTAACATCATGCACAAGAGTGCTGAGCGTTACCATTGGAGTCTGTGTCCTGGAAATCAGACTCAAACTCCGAGATTCGAACCTGATCACATGCCTAAAATAGACCAACAGGACTGAAAGTCGGGGCAGGGTTTAGGGTTTAACGAACCATCATACCAGTGTCAAAAAGCCTACTGAGTAGAGTTGAGGCCCAACCTGCAATTGGTCCCTTCCAGTCGTCCAGAGGTTAGATTTAAAATATCCTCTAAGGGCTAGGTGATGTAAACGTCAACACATGTTCCAGTTCATTTAGAAAACACGGGAAAAATATAACGTGCAACTGGCAACTTTATTACTGGAGAAACACAAGAGGAAGGAGAAAGCAACAAAGGAAGGAACGAAGTCCTAACTCAAATAGGTTCCTTTGCAAACATATGTCCTGCATCATCCAAATTGGTAAATCAAAGGGTGACGAATTTCTCATACCAACAACACCACTATTTCATTGGAACTCAGACAGACAGAGCTTCCCAGAAAATTTCTATACAACGCTGCTGCTGCAAGCTATACTTTCCACATAGTATGAAGCCGTTTAGAGAATCTTGATTGTTTCAAATTGCATTTTGCTTTGCCAAAAAACTTGCACAAGGACTTGAAGGTCAGAGAAATTACTTCCGATAACCAGGGTCAAGTATATTAGGATGTCGTGAAGAACCCACTCACCTCCCATAAAAACTTGCCCTTCTGCCAAACAATGCTGAAGAGTTCTGCATTGCCAGTCTAACTCACATCTACTTTGGAGTTCTCAGTCATCTGTTTAACGTCCGTTGGACATTTGTAGACCCAATTGATATGTGTTCAGGAGTATGACTCTCGTGGGCTTTTGGAAGAGGAGAAGAAATCATCTAATGGGGTGGTGCAGCACGATACAAGGGACGCAACAGCCGCTTACAGTCAGCTTCATAGCTAACGGTATTCCTTGATCTAGCTAAACCTTTCTAGATCTCCAAAAACCAAGTTTTGTGTGAGCAGGCTCCCCTGAGTTTGAAAACAAGCAAGTTGTCGTGATGAGGTCTCTCTCTTTATGGCATATACTCCTGATAACGCTTTCCCTCACAATTGTCTTACGAGGAGGAGGCTCAAGAGCCTAAGCCAAGTTTGCCATATCACAGTGTCATCAATACTAGGCCAAAGAAGTATTGGGCCTGTTGAAAGAATCCCCTAAGATATCTGTGATCTGTTGTTGTTTATGTACTGCTCCAGCTGAAGATTCACCAAGCCACGTTTGGAGCCTTTGGAAACGTAGCCGAATCCAGATTTCTAGAGGTTCTCACCACGACTGATGCGAATATCGCCATAAGCCTCTGTTTGCTCCACTATAAGAAAGTTGTTGGAAGCCAAAACTGCAATGCAACTCCAACAACGGTTACAACATTCAATTTATGTGAGGGCAAACCAAGTGGTTGGTTATGTGCAGTGTGACCGTGGAAGTTCGGATGCACTATCAGCATCTAATTGACCAAATATTATGGGAAGGAAGAGAGGGATTTTAAGGAGACACCCATCATTGATCCCATGGAGGAGAAATTGAGTACTAGGTGAGGAATCCTACCGCATGTTTCATAGAACAGTCTGGCTGCTTCAGATCTCTCAAATCCTGCGGCCAAATTGTTGAGAGACTCATGTGCTGAAGCTCCAGGTTTGTTGAAGTGCCCTCGCATATACCTGGTGGAGATTGAATTTAAACCGACAGATATCTGTAATAGGAGTCTTACATGAAGCACTAGAGTTGAATTGCATGCAGGATATCAGCTGGAAATAGCATACTGCAATCTTATTCCAAGGACCAAAACTGATGATGGTAACAAAATTGTGAACTCTATGTGCACTTAAGAAAGAACCAGATGTCAGTTGTGGACATTTTCTTGAAGAAGCAGGAAGAATATATGTTGTGAAGATTCTGATTACGGTGAGCTCACTTGAGAAGGTTTGCTGTCACTCCCCCGATTGGGCCTCGTGGGACTTCTGCTTGAGTAAAACCAGCTGTGTCTTCCATCAGCTCTACACAACCCATCAAGAACTCATCATGTCAAGCTATGGTATCACACAGTCCATTCTAGACAAAAAGTTGGAATGATGTTAGGTATCATCTCTGAGGCATGTCTTGTTCTCATCCAAAATAATATGCTGACCACAAAGTGCACAGCTGAGAGCTTTCAGATGGATCAATAAGTACATCTATGGCATCTGTCAGCAGTGAGCACTGCCCATCCTTCCTGAGCTGTGTGTGTTGGAAACTTACCAAACTGAGTAAGACTGCCTTGTAGGCCAGCAGAACCCAAATGTTCAGCCAACTCAGGAAATTCACTTGGTATCTGAGAAGCAAGGAATTTGTCCTCCATTAAGTCATTCAGATCTGGAGGAGATACAGTCCTATAAGCCAGTGAGGGCCTTGAGACTTTTGACCTGCATTCCAATGGGAGAGGAGAAGGTTATGGCAAGACATGAGCAGACTTCTCCAACAACTGAAGATTAGCAACTTCAAAAGAAAGAAGCAGTGAATTGTAAGGTTTTGGCACATCTTTCAGTCTCCAAAGCATGAATGGTCCAGTACTTGACCACACTTGAAAAAGCATCTGTTTGACAGTATATCTGCATAGAGAGCTATTGAGCTGATGTTGAGTGATATGTAAGCATTTTAGCATCCCATACTTTCCAGATGTGGGTTGCTCTCCCTCATTATCAAGCACAAGACCTCCTGTGTGAGGAGTTGATCTTGGATGCTTGAAGGGTGGACCACTGCCTTCAACAGATCCTGCATCCACAATACTCAATCAGTTGGCAACCTTGGTAGCTTGGCCAAGACCCAAACATAAGGAACATATCATATCCAGTCCATTGACTTTACAGCTCAAACCCAAGCCAGTGGTATGGTAGTCTTCAATCACTGTCTGAAATATGTTACCCATGCTTTCAGGCATAACTTGAGCACACATAATGTGAGAGCTTACCAGCAGAAAGACTGGGTGTCAGGCCAATGTGTCTTCGAATGGCATCTTCAACCAAAGGGCTGTCTGGGTTGGGGGTTTGAAGGGCAGTTCTCAGCTTCTCCACTGACCCAAGGCTGGATCGCAGAAACTCCATTGAAGACTGAAATACATTTGTGATGGTAAAATTAGATGCATCATTACTAATTCAGCATGCTCTAAGAGTTCTTTGTGATAATAGAAAAACATGGTAGTACATTCATATCCCATTTTGCAATCCTCAATAAAATTTGCTTGACAATGACTTCATTTGAGTGTTGTCTGATACCCTATGTCACCAATTTCACATGTTCAACCAGATGCCAAACCCCAAAGCAGCACTGCTTGTTAACTAGTATGGATTTTCCAGGTTTCAGCATCACAAGGCAAGCTGGTTGGTGATACAGCTTACATTCTCAGGCTGCACATCAAAGTCTGCTTCCATTTCTGGTTGTGAAGGTACTGATGTCCCACTCTCCATGTTACCTTTGAGGACCCAACACAAGACATTATTGTCTAATTTGTGAAAATTTTGGAATAGCATTGTAAACAAAAGCCTAGCCGGCAATGTCAGAAATCCAAATAGAGATAGCTGCAATGTTTAATGTACAGTCTCTAGTATCATACTCACAGAAGTTTTACAATGGTGCTCTCTGCTGCAACAGGATCTACAAAGTTCAATAGAGTAGTCCCAGTAAATGCATGCAACCTTGGCATTCTCGAGGCATCTGAATGTGAGGCTGTCGGGACATGGTCAAAACCCACAGATCTGTCAATAGGTGACCCCAAGATGACTGGAGTCCAATGATACTATTTAGAGATGCACCCACTGATGGTACATTCCAAGCCTGTTGAGCTTGCCTCACTTTTCTTTGGTGGCTCTTCAATTTCTGACATCCATCAAGAACACATGGAACTAATAACATGTTGAGTCAAATCAAAGGAACTTGTCCACTTTGAGGAGGATTATTACTCCAGGACTTTGCAGAACCAACAAGAACAAGATGAAGAAGACTCCAGGTCTTGCAGATTCTGCCCCCTATGAAAAACTTAGTTGTTACTAAACTCATGCATCTAATCAGGTGCTACAACAGATTTTAATGTCCATTAATAATGTATCCACATTACAAAAAAATTCTATTTCTTTTTGGCAACTTGATCAATTTAAAGAGTGCCACAGAGACACATGCAGTAAGATTAGAAGGGTAGAGTGTAATACTGCCACATACTTTTCTGAGTAACGATCCACCGACAATGTCTGATGGATCCTGGTACCAAATTTTGAATGTCTTTGCAGAAACTTCTGTGCTGCCATCAAGTATCTTGCTATAAGCAGGTTTCTTTGTGGACACCCTTCGCCTCCTTTTCTTGGGACATCCTTGTGGCTTTGGCTGCACCTCACATGCAAACTCCAGGAATACTATATGGTTGCACTCTGTGACTAGCAAAGTCTCAGGAACACCTCATCACATTTGGAAATTGGACATTGTTTTTCCTTTGCTGTCAATTGGATTCTGAATAAGGTAACCCTAAGACAAGGTGAGTCATGAACATCTTGCGAACAGTGGCAAGAACATGGCCTACCAGTGTTTGTTCTTCAGAAGGGTATGTCTGAGGCATATCATCTGCCATAGTATCTTGAGGCAGCTGCTCCTCATGTATGGTGTCTAAAAACTCACCAGTAAGATTGGGTGCAAGTTTATCTGCAAGGCAAAGTAGCAGGCAGACTGCTTGTCAAGTTTGAACTCCTCTTTGGGTTGATGAATGGCAAGGCCCCCATGCATACAAGGTCGACTGTCTACAAGGGGAAACCTACCGTTACAGGTTTTTCCATATGCATCTTGATATAGAATTTTTGCAAGGATATATGAACAATTGATAGTCTGGCTAGGTACAGGTCCAGTTGATTAGACCAGGTGCTCTATCATAAGTGCAAGTCCTAGCTAAAGGTTCAGCGTTTGATTGGTAAAATCATCAGTCCTGTGAGTACAGAGAAATCGGCATTGATCAACATCTCATCACAAACAGCAACAGTGATTACTGAAAAGACAGAATAAAGAGCAACTTGTGTGGACTATGTCAGGGAAAAAATGCTGAACTCAATGTTGGGATGTTCAGATCCCACAAGGAAGCCCAGGAAGAATAGCCATATTCAAGGAACTCTTGACCTAATTAACAGTAAACAATGTACTTTTGAGAGGATTCTCTGACCTGGAAGCTGAAAGTCCGGAAAAATGTCATCCATGGGCTGGGGCAGGTCAGGGGGAGATCCACTGCTCACATCCTCATACCTGCCAACAGATAGATCATTATATCCAATGCTGAGCATTGAGGTTGAACTTGTGCTGCCACTGGTCTGCTGTATTTCACCACCTGAATATAATACTTTGTGCCATTTTAAACATGCCCAAGTTGCTCTTATGGACGAAGACTGTTATAGATTCCAGACTTATGTCAACAGACTTTAAATTAACCTGGTCCCATGAAATTACCTGAATGGATCATTGGTATGGTTTGGGAATTCGTAGTTGGGGTTTTCTTGAAGGGTGATATCTTCATAAGCAGCTGTACAGGGCAATAGATCATAGACCCAAAATGAGAGCAAAATCTTGAGATGTGCCATGTCAGCCTGTGCACTCAAGAAACGATAACAGTAGATGTAGATCATATTGGTGTAGCTATAATACCACCACTAGGTTTTGGCTTCAGGAGCAGCTGATCATGACCTTAGTTACATTGTTTGCCCGAGATTTCAATGTTGGCATTGTAAGGGCTGCCTAATTTACCTTGAAACAGATGATCTCGTGCAGTGGAGTGCAGTTCAGGTTCGAAATTGATATCCACATGCCGAGGGAGGACAAAGAATTTTTCTTTCTGTGAGAAAGAGTAGCAGAACTCATGTTAAATTGTCAGATTTGAACCACAACGTCCATTGGGTCGAGTCATATGCAGTCCACTGTCAGGGGGTTTAGGGTCTAGGGTTCCATAGCCATCCCGAAACAGGCTTCCTGCAGCAATCTCATCATAATTGACAAACAAGCGGAAGAAGTTTGTGGATCAGAGCTATATGTGCACTATAATATTCTACGATTCTACACATCTTGCAGATCCGGTGCACGCTCTAGTGTGAATAATAGAATTCATAGCGCTTGTATGATCACTCGTAATCTAGATCTGGAGCTTACCGGGTCAAGCTCCTCCTCCTCCTCCCCGTCCGTGCACGCCCTCAGCAATGGCTGTTCAATATTGTCTTCAGAGAAACTGAATCGTCCATACTCAATGGTTACTTTCTCAAACCTGCTGCCAACAAATTCCGGCAGAAGTCAAGGACTTCCTCTTGTCTTTCTGGACTGAATACCCGTAAGAAAGAGAACCACCGGAAAATGAACGGGTATATTATGTACTAGAATTGCAGCGTGTGAACTGCTTGCGAAGTCTTGTATCTAAGATAGATGCAACAGATCTCAATTGCTCGGGGAACCTCGGCGCTGTTTTAACAGCTTGCAATATATCGACCATATATTCTTGTTGCAAGCATCATCGCAAGCATAAAGAAACACTCTACATTGCACAATTCTTTGCCAGCACCATTAATCACAAGAGATCTTAACAAGAAAGTCTAACAACTAGGTGTTCAAAGATGATCTAGAACTTACTTTGCATGATATCTGCGCCTTGGGAGGCTGCAAGCCTTGGCAGCGGACTCTAGAGCTGCAAGTGTTCTGATCTTGACCTGTATGTACACAAATACGTGGCCATGCATTTGGTGATGTCAGATGAAATCTGCTTCTCAGATGGCAGATCTGTAGACAACAGAAAACCGAAATAGCTTTCTACAGGTCTCCAGGTGCAGTGCATACCAGAAAGTCGTTCAAATCGTCTTTGAGAAGAATAATGCAATTACTCGTTCACAACACAAGAAGCACAACAATCCAATTACTTCAGTTCAATGAACTGATATTGCTCAAGATCATCCAGTTACTACACATTCATATTGATCACTCTTGCGCAGTGATCTGTAGCTATCTCTTCAATGATCATCAATATGCAGTAAGTAGTTGGATTATAAGCTTCTTCTGCTCAGAAGAATTGGATCTTGAAACCTAGATATGGATCATGAGATCAGTTCTGCAAATGCTATAAGTCTGTTATTGTTCTTCTCTCTCCAGCCTTACAAGTGCCAATTGACAGATTGCACTATATTCCAGATCTGTCCCTGCAGTGAGAACCTGAGTCCTGCACTTACCGTAGAGGAAATTCACCTTGCGACTGTAAACGTTTACGACTCCTCCTGTAAGCTCCATACGAACAAATTTCAGTTCCAGACCATTACGACAGTACACTATTTGCATTTGTTTCCTCTCCTCCTGCCCAGAGGCTGTAGTACGTACCCATGAGGATGCTTGAAAGCCTCAGTGCAAGTGGAACTTGAGGGTGCATTATCTGTTTGCTGCAACATATGGAAAGTCCAAGGAGAACCAGTCAAATTGTGCTTGCGGTACTCGCCCGGCCTGCGCGTATTGCTAATGTAAACCAATATGCTCAATAGGAGCGCGTAATAGTATGCTCAGCTGCTCATTAGGGTCAAAATATTCTTGATTGCAACAACAGACATGCAACGGATCTTCTGCACGACAATGGAATCAAAATTAATTTCGACATGGCGTCTCATGACGGCACGTTAAGTGGAATTTTGTGTTCCCCGATCACGGATTTTCTTGATCGGAGAAACAGGCGCTTAAGGACGAGTTGGAAGGAACTGCAATCGACGACGTCGCAATACAGTTTCAAACTAACAAAGTTGATCTCTCACGAGCTTTTATCTATATTTCAAAGTAACGCATCCCCTGCAGTCACTCTATGCAGACAACTCCTGATCCATTTAGGCAAGCAAGATGTGGCAGGGATTATCAATCTATATACCAGATTTCCTCAATGTCAATCGATGCTGCCTTTCTCCGGTTTATCCTGGCACGCAACGTGGCTGCGATCCTGCGCCATACACCAGAAGAAAAAACATTACGGAATCTCGGTGTTTACGTAATAGAGGAAACTTATTCATTGCGGAATCTCATTGTTTACTGAATGACACTACCAGATCTGTCCCAGAGGCCCCTTCTTGCAGAGTAGCTCATGTGAGTAGAACATGATGTCGACGTCGTCGTTAACCTCCAATTAGCGGTTTTCCCGGACCACTGCACCAGCTCCAAGCGACGTGTAACGTACACTTCCGATCATCCGGGGCCGGCCGCAGATCCGAACATCTATTCCAGCGGCCAGCTACCCGCTCTAACAATAAGCCGAGAATGCAGATCTGTACTACACATACAAGGGGAAAGAAAAAAGAAATGAAACAAAGCTAGAATCAGAATGAGAGCTTCAAAACTCACGAATGTGAAATAAATCTCAGTACTACATATAAAAAGTCCACTTCTCAATGCAACCTCGACATGGTGCGGATTATAATATTCCCATGAATTTTCGTCAGAAGTCATTTCTGGACCTACATAAGCTATTATACTCGCAGGCAGTAATCACGTTATATAGATCAAGATGTCAAAAGCATAGTAGTACTAGTTACGTGTTGTGCGATCCTGATTCCTTACTTGAACAACCGTAGAGCCAAATTTTATGATCAAGAACGTCACGTGATCAGTAAAGTCTTGGTCAGTGATGAGACACACAGGAGTTGTAACAATTATCATTATTACTATTGTGTCCCGGATCAAGCAGCTATATAGATAGACTTGTGAGAGAGAGAGTACATTAAATTACCTTCCACCGATTCCGAGGAGCTCGTGTCGATGAGATGCAAATCGAAAGCCGTGCAGCAACTGGATCAGCAGCTCATAATCTTCGCTTCTGCTGCTGTGATCAGACGACGAAGGCGATGACGACAATT
>Ga0116229_10006519_pt1 | contig 18747 bp, 20 predicted proteins | sample S1TSphgellanicum_3_FD_87313 | JGI IMG/M metagenome (GOLD analysis project Ga0116229, IMG submission 87313) | Host-associated microbial communities from peat moss isolated from Minnesota, USA - S1T2_Fc - Sphagnum magellanicum MG | ecosystem: Host-associated > Plants > Peat moss > Unclassified... | reverse complement strand
TCTCTCTCTCTCTCTCTCTCTCTCTCACAGTTGAACAATTTTCTGTTTCTTTTTTGGTTCGTCAAGTCCAGATCTCTGGGAATTGAAGCTTGGAATTATTTGCTGCTTGATGTGCAGATTTGTGCTTGAAGATTGTGTAGATTTAAGAGCCGCAGTCGGTTTTGCAATCTGCAGGACAAAAGGAGTCGTCAGAAGAATCGCAAAGAGTCGTCATCGCTTTCTTCTTCTCGGCTTTGGTAAGAGATCAGTGCGCCTCTCTCTCTCTCTTTCGCTCTCTGTCTATGTGTCTCTTTCTCACAGAGTTGAGAAGATTTTTGTTTCTTTTTTGGTTCAGCAAGTCGAGATCTCTGGAGAGAACTGGAATTGAAGCTTGGAATTCTTTGCTGCTTGATGATGTGCACAGAATTACAGAAAAGGATTTTCATCAGAAATTCTCGACGTGCGTGTTATTGCAAAATAGCATCACGAAGCTCTTTGCGCATCGGCAGCGAGGTGGAGGACAGACTTTAGTAGAACGAGCGAAAGAAAAGGAATGGCGACAACATGTGCGACAACAACAACCGTGGCTGGAGGAGGAGGAGGAGGAGCTCCTCGATTGCTTCTGAAGGAAACGCCAAAGGCAGGAGGAAGAGGGAAGAAGAAGCAATTCCAAGTGGTGATGAGAACTGCTGCAACAACACTGGAGAACACACGCATCTCTTTGTTGCGAGCACTGTCAACGCAAGCTGCTTCCCAGTCTCGACGCTGTAAGCATTCCAATCTCTCTGTCTCTGTCTCTGTCTCCATCATCATCTGCAAACACATCCTGTAGCCATCAAAACAACTATCACTGACAATTCCACAGAATGGAACTCTGGAACTCTCTCCACTCTTATCATTACACTGAAGGGTTTTTTTCTGCACATCGCAGGATGCAACACATTTTGTGTTTCTTTCTTTTCAGTAGAGTGTTTTCTGTTCCACAATAATGAGGACTATGCAACACTTCTGTGTTTTGTCAGTAGAAAGTATTCCACATCCAGATGGAACAATTCATGGTTTTTGCTGGAGGGGTTTTTTTTCCACATCTAGGTCTGTTTTCACAAGAGAGTTTTTTTCCACATGAGACGAAGGATGCAACACTCTGGGTTTTTTGAGTAGAGGTTTTTCAAATCATGATGCAACACTCGGTAGAGTCTTTTGCACATCAGGAAACTATGTGGGTTTTTCTTCGTTAGGGGTTTTTCACATCAGGATGCAACACTCAGTAGAGTTTTTTGGCACATCAGGAAATGTGACACTCAGAAATCTTATGAAGAGTGTTGCAAGGTTTAATGCACGATGAGAGACTCATTTCTTTCATTCTAAGTTGTCATGTGTACCTCTTGATGGGCACAGCAATTGAAAACTTGGCAAAGGAAGTTGTCAAGTATACGAATCCAAGGAAAAGTGAGGCAAGGAATTTGGAAGAGGCGCTTATGACCGGTGAGTGCAGCAGCAATCACTGTCATGCACGACCACCTTGGTGATAATAATTTTGTATCAAATTTCCTCTGAATTCAAAATCATTGAGGAAATTCTTTACAAATGTTGAGGATTCTTTACTTGAACAATGAGGAGTCTTCTACTTTTTCGGTCAATTGATGCTTCAATATACCTGATATCTCAATGCTTGAACATTGAGATATTCTGGTGGAGGGTTTTGCAGTTCCAGATCTAGAAACAATACCCTACACCTTGATCCGGCAAGAGCAAGATTTTGAAATTCGAGAAGTTGAGGTGAGGGAAAAAGCTTTCCATTTTCTTGCAAGTTCAATCTATGGTTGATGATTCCAATTTCACAGTTTCAATCTCAATCTCCATTGACATTGTGATTTCAATTTCAAACTTTCTATGATTGCTGAGTTTTGGAAGAAACAGTCATATGTGGTTGCAGAGACAGTGATGCCAGGGCGCAGTGGATTTGACTTTGCAGGCACAGGTCAGGCCTTCAACACTCTTGCAGCTTACCTCTTTGGCAAGGTAATTGTCTTTTGTATCTGTTTATGTCGTGCAGTTTAAGGATCTTTAGAATGCATAGTAGCTGTTGATTTTGGTATGGGATTTGTCTGTCATGCTCTTGAATTGGTTGCATCTGGTTTTGGTGAAGAGGGATCTACATCCTGGCAACCAAAAATGGAAGAACCAAATGCTGCTTTGTCTTTTTTTGCCATTCACATTTAACAACCTCTTTAGGTGACGTTCCTTGAACTCTGTTGTTGCTCCAATTCTGCTCTTTCAGCACTCTCCTTGACATGGTGTAGTTGTGGGTGGTGTGTTGTAGAACACAAAGGAAACAGAAATGGCTATGACGACTCCTGTGGTTACACAAAGGGTGCAATCTGAAGGTGTCAAAATGGAGATGACCACGCCTGTAATTCAACAAGTGAGGACAGAATCCAAACATTTGCAGACAGACTCAATGATGCATTTTTGAAGATTTTCTCATCCAAGACCATATGACAAGGAACATGTGCAAAATGAAAGCAACTGCTTACATGGTTATGTTGCTGGCACATACTATAGTACTCAGAATTGCTAGTCTCATAGCAAGTTTAGAATAGCACGTTACAGAGCAAGTTTAGAATTTCAAGTTGCAGAGGAAATTTAGTTGTGTAGAGGATTAACCAGGATGCCTAATTTCTTTGTGCCAGGAACTAAACCATGTCTGAGTGGAAAAGATGGTCTTGATTTACCTCTTGCAATGTATCCTGTATATTGGTGGGTAGGCATCAGGGCAGGGACAATGGCGAATGTCATTTGTCTTACCAGCCAAGTACAGTGAAGACACACCAAACCCCAAAGACTCAACTGTCAGTATCAAGAGGATACCTGCCAAGACAGTTGCAGTCACAGTCTTTTCAGGTTACAGTTCTGAAATTGTTCTGCACATTCACATAACAGATGGTAGAGGAGAAACTCTTGTGGATTCACTGAAAGTAGCTTGGAGCTCTATGTTACAGTGGTATGACATTCAGCTTCATGTTTTTACTGGCACACTTGCATCAAGCTCTGCAGGAAACGTTTAACATTGTTTTGAGCTTCATTCCATTATTGTGATTTGAAATGTGAGGAGCTCTTTGAGTAGATGGATAGTGCAGTGATAAGAGGTGCATTGGTTTGTGGCAGGCTTTGTGACAGATGATGATGTTAGAAAGAAAGAGGAGGGGCTGCGCAGGGCTATTTTGAGGGATGGACAAGTGCGGGTGAAGGCAAATGCACAACCAGAGGTTGCTCAGGTGGGAGGAATGCACACCTTTGTTCCTCACTTTTGTACAAATCGTTTTGTGTTCATACGCTGATGCAATGTGCTGCAGGATTACGATCTGTAGGTAAATACAGAAAGATTCTTGCTTACTACAAGAGCAGCTAACATGAGCATGTTTTTTTGGTGATGTATGTGCAGTACAACCCTCCATTCACACCACCATTCATGCGCCGGAATGAACTTGCTCTCGAAGTAGAAGAGTTGTAAGTCAGTACATGTAAAGTGTATGACATAGAAGCAAACTGTTTTCTGTGTTTATATGTAAAGCTGGGGTTTGTATGAAGACATGCTTCTCTTTTCTACCAGTTTCCTGGATTGGATCTTGATGAAGATGGAACTGTACAGAAAGCACAAAAGATCAACATGAGGTTACCCATTATAGTGATGATTGTAGTGATGTACCTTCACTCTCTTGTTCCAGTTGACCTCCATTTTGTTGTCAGAATCACTAAGTGGCCTCTTAAGTCTGACAAGCACTCTCACATCTCACATTCACAAACAGAAAAATGTGTAAAATCCCTGGATGTGAGTGGTCAATCTCTTGAGCATTACCGCATCAGAGTATATGGCATCATCTATGATGCTCAATATTTGCGTGTGACACAAATTCCATTCAGGCAGGAAAGAAAAACCATGGCTCAAAAAACCTGACACAAAAGTCAGTTAGCACATCAAGGCAAGGCTCCAGAGAATTCCACGTCAAGCTTACCCCTGACAGAAGAAAACACTTTGTTGCCATTTGTTTGCAACTTCCAACAGATTTTGGAGAGAAAAAGACAAGATCAAGCGCAAAATCTGCGTGCTATAAAAAACCACAATTCTTCTTTAGACTCAGATCAAAGACTCTCTGCTGCAGCATCATCTCTCAAACACATTTCAATAAACCTCCAAACCCTTTTGGAGATCCAGAGATCTCTCTTTGTGTGTGTGTGTGTGTGTGTGTGTGTGTGTCTGTGAGAGAGGGAGAGAGAGAGAGAGAGAGAGAGAGGAATCCAACTGAGTACCTGTGCTATTGCAGCTGTTGGGTACCTACCTACAAAGGGGCTTTCCAGTGGGTACCCAAACTTCTTTCATCCAGTAGGTTGCAGGGAGCCATTTGTAACTGCTGGAGCCTGGCATCCAGTAGTGGGGGGGGGGGGTTGTGTTGTGTGATGGGTGCTGGAGAGAGGAGGACGACACTCAGCATGTCATGAGCAGCACAACAGCTATGGCAGCAAGAAGGTAAAAGCCTTACCCACTTTCTTTTATATGCTTCATTTCCATTTGCATCACATTTTATGCTCCCCTGCTCCCCTTTTGTGTTTGCTTGGATCTGCAATGACTACCACTACTACTACTATTACTACAGCAGTCATTCAATCTGTATATCCCTCCCAATAGTAGGTTGCTTGAAATGAATTCTTATCCATCACCCGTTTCTCTCTTCTTATGAAGATGGGTCACCTGGAAAAAGAAGTCCTTGCTTTCATGAAGGCTTTTGTGGTGGTGGAAGTTTGCAGTTTCAGGTAGAGAAAAATGTTTTTGCCCTACTTTTGCTTTCTCCTTGAGGAAGAAGAAGGAAGTTGCTGAACTCCTTCATCATCATTTCTTCTGCTCCTCCTGGTGAAGGATTTCAGCAGAGTCCAAATTTCTGCATACTGTATGTATACCACCATCATGATGAAGGGAGAAGACTTGGGTCATTGCAGATTTCTTGCTTTCTTGAAGGATACCTTCTAATAGAGTGAACTGGGAAATTGGGTTCTTGTTCATGAAAGAATCATGTGCAAAACATAGCTTACATAAGGGGGATTGTGCAGGCGGGGATTCTCCACACCTGCAGAAACTGCGAAGTTGGAGAAGGAGACCAGGGAGAAGATGAAAAGACTGGCAGAAGTTCGGGCTGCAATGGCAACAGAGCGCCAAGTCTGCGAGGAGCTCAGGTACACTCTTGCTTCCTCAACAAACTGTTTGTTTGTTTTGCTGCATTATTTTCAAAGCATATTATTGTGTCTGTGGTTTTCAATGCAAACTCACCACTAAGTTTGAATCTATTGCCTACAAAACACACCTTCAAAGTCCAGTTTTCCAAGAATATGTAAAATACAACACAAAGAATGCCATTTGTAAAGCACACATAGAGGATTTTTCACAGTGGTGATGCTTGTGTTCCTGTGCAGAAGAGAAGCAAGCACAAAAGGCTGGTGGAGTGCAACAATGCCAGTACACCTTTGAGTCCTAATTATCCTTTCACAGCATACATTTTAAGATCTGCATTTGCATCCAAAACACATGAGCTGACTGACCATTTATGCCAATAGAAACTGTGTGTCAATGCAAATGGAGTGCATGATGTGTAATTGCGCAGAAAGGCCAAAAGGAGAACATGCATGAAAAAGGGCTGAAGTCGTCAACAAGGACTTTGCCAGTAGTTCCAGCCACCTCACTCAAGCTCAAACAGAGTTCCAAATCTTGTTGTCCCATTACCAATTTTGTTGGTATCCTGCATTGTCCAGCCTTCCATAACTTTCTCATGTTGTGGGTCTGGATTTGATGACTTTGTTTTCACCTATGGACATCAAGTTGGAGACAGAATTGATCAACACTTCCAATCCAACTTTTGGCGGCATGAGGGAAAACCAAATAGGAAACTTGGGAGAGCCTGTTGGATTTGAGAGCCAACTAATCCACAATGTTTCAGCAAGCAGCACATGCATATGTCCTGTTTTTTCTTCTTCAAGCATGATTCCTGAATAGCTTATATTGTGAAGGGTATTGTGTTGTTTACCATACTCAGATTGCTCTCAAGTTGAAAACAAGCTTGTGAGATCTCTGCCTGCTGCACAAGGCCCTGACATGAAGGCATTCAGAGAGTTTGATGAAGCAGCAAGCAATGCTTCATTTGCAGGAGCACTGGCAGAATGGCGCAATTCAGGCTCCACAACAAAGACAGGCAGGCAATTCATCTGTGAATTTTTCAAGAGTAGTAAGCTAACACTTAGATGTTAAGCTCACAACCAATTTCTACATCAGTTGCTTCAGTTATTGAGCGTCATTTCTGCTCCTGAGTCTGTCGGTGGTCAAAGGGTCATACATACTTCTGTTCTTCTATTTTGCTACATCAGCCATGATGGGATGTTTGCAATTTTGACATAAACTGTTTACAATGGCAGAGGTGCAAACAAGATTTGAAGGTGTGCCATTGCACATAGAAACGCAGCACAAACATCAATCACCCATTTCTGATACAGGTACCTCGACCCAAGCCTACACTTGAATTTTTTTTGGGTATGCAAAGCATACTCAGCAGTAATGCTGCCAACCTAAGCACTTTTTACTGATAAAATTTTCTATGCCTCTTTAGAAGCCAACATCATGACTGAGCCTTCTTCCTGTTGCTTCTGTAAAAGAGACAAACTCAGGACACAGATATTCTATAAAAAATTTCCCATATTTGTTGTTTACTTATCTGGACCCACCATTGGGAGCTGATAACATCAATGGGTAGTAAATGCAGCTAGTTGCTGCCATTCATGATGAAGGTGATTGTCACTAACCATATTGTTGTTCTGAAACAGAGAAGCTGACCCAAAGGATGACTCCCCCACCAACAGATCACTGCACAATGGGTATTCAGACAGAAAAACCGACAGTGGCCAACAGTGAAATTGAGAGTCCTGTTGTTCAACACACCTACTTCCAACATGTATGCCACTGACCTCAACCATTCCGGTTCCTCAAAGGTCTATGCTTGTTAGTGTGTATATCAGCAACAAAATTTCTGTTGCTCTTGTGTTTCTGCACTTTTTCTGAATAAATAATTGCCTTTTGTTTTGTCACTAATTTTTAGGCCAAATTTTTGGATGGCACTTTAGTGATTATAATCCATGGGTTCATATATCCCCACCCAAAGTCCATCTTTGATTGTACCCACTGTGGTGTGGTGTATGTGTGTCAAGGACAATATGGTGTCATGATTCTTCCCATGTTCTTCACATGCCAAATCTCTTGTGCATTTTGTAGCTTTGCATGCAAGACTCAAGGCGGTTTCTGCCTTAGTATGGAGGCCCAAGAACTTGGGTTATATATCAAATCATCGGGAAAATGCAACTGGTATCTGAGTTTTTCACGAAAAGAATTATATCAGTTGTAAAGACTCATTTTTTCTCTGCAACCTGACTTGAGAGACATGTTAATAATGCTTCCGCTCATCTAGATTCTAGTCTGAGTGCATCACCAGCTCTGAGATTTGGAGGGCCAACAACTAGAGGAATTGAGAACTGAGCAAAAATGCCTCATTTGTCGATTGCTGGTACATCAGGATTAAGCCTCGACAAGATTTTTCTCTTTGCACATGACACTATGAACTTTGATGTTCCACTTCCAAACTATGGAGCGTTCATGTCTAGTGTTTACATGGTTTTGTGAGTTTTGGGTTGCCAAAGCTTGTCTAGACTCCTAAAATGATAGATCCTTTCATGAATTTCCCCCAAATTCTTAAATAGTTTGTATATGAAACAACATACAAAATGAAGTTCTTTGAAGGATTCAAATACATTTGAAGGAAACATAACAAATAAAGTCAAGCTTTAAATTAACATGTAAATGCATCAAGTAGAGCTAGAGAATTGAGCACATAATTTGGATTTGAGCATGTTGGAAGATGGGCAATTCATTCTCATTCAATGGATGAAGAAATTGTTTGATTGTCCATATTTCTTTGTCCATAGTCAAATGCACTTCATCCACATTGTCCACTTTCATCCATACCACATGTTTGACAATTCTTTGCTTTAAGAAGGTTCTTTGGATGATTTTTTGGTTCATTACCCCAAAGAACAATTTGAGGGGGGGGGGGGCGTGAATTTGTGGGATTTCAATTGTTCCCAATGTGTTCTCACCAAGTTTTAGTTCCTAATGGCTTCCTAGCATGTTTCCCAAGTTCCCAACATGTTCCCAATACGATCTCCCTTTGTCCCATATGTTTTTTTTGGCTCAACATTGTCTTCTTGGAATGTTTTCCCCTTGGAGCCAATATAGGTGGGTGAATATTGAAACTTAGGCCCCATTGGAGCTTGAAAGCCCATCCATAATCATCAAAATTTTAAGAAATCCATGATTGGATGAAAAATCATTTTATAATCCAAGTTCACTTTAAAACAAGGTTGAAAGACCAAGGAACCAAGGAAATGTAAATGGATGAAAAATTAAGATTAAATGCACTTTGGATAGTATTTCATGGTCTTACAAACTTGCTACCAAGCTCACCTAATAGCAAACCTATTACACTATGATTGGTTAAACTTTGATGGTCCAAATTCAGATTTTTGTTTATAGCTTTCTTTTAGAGTTGTGTTGGACATTTGTTAGACCATGATCTCAAAAGGTCATTTATTAATCTACAAACTTTTTTGTCATTATTTTTCTTAAATTTTTTTTAATATTTTTTTTTGAAGGTGGGTGTGATGTTTATTAGCCATGATTGGTTGGATTTTTTTTACATAATTTTTTTCAAATTTTTTAATAACATTTTCTTGAAGGTGAGCAAAAAAATTTGTTAACCCATTGATCCAAAAACAAATTAATTGGCCAATTTTTTTCCATAAAATTTTCTCAACTTTTTTTAATTTTAAAAATAAAGAAAAGGTGGGTGCAAAGTTTGTTAGCCCATGAGCCCAAAAAAAACCCATTGTTTGGTCTTTGAGGGGTTTCAACATTTCCATGGTCATGGGTCCTCATCATAGTGTAAAGGGGGCCTTATATGCCTTTTATGTTTGGAGTGAATATTGGGAAGTTTCCAAAGTTTCAAAAATAAACAAATTGTGATAGGCAAATCAAAGAGGTTCATTGCAAAAAAAATATTGAACTTAAAAGGAAACCCCAACTTATTAATGTGGATTGCACTATATCACATAAGTGCAACTTAGTAGGTTCATCATTAATTGATTATGAAACAAAAAAAAAATCAGGACTTTTGGAAATTATTAAAAATTACTTAACAAGTAAAAATACACCTTAATTACATTAAAATATTAAGAGAAAATATATTAAACATTCAACATCAAAGTGTCAAACCTAGTAGGCTACTACATTATAGTTTAATTCACTCTTTTCATATTCCTAGTTTGTTCATGTTATGAATTGTAATTCATTTGGATACATCTTTGCCTCCCAAAGTAGGATTGCCCCAATTGTTGGAAAGAAATGGAGAAAAAAGAGCAAGTGTTGGATATTGTTGCATTTTGACTAGGTTATTAATAACCTACCAACTAGTTATTTATTTATCTTATAATTAGTTAAATTGATAATTTCATGATATCAAATTTTCAAATTTTAATAACCTACTTGGATGATTTGATTATCATCTAGGTAAGTTATCAAATTTTATACACTAATTTTTTTTAAACTAAAAATTAATTTTTAATTTACTAAAAATACCCTATAACTAGTGTATAATTGGTAGGTTAACCAATGGTTTTCAATTAGTAATTTGAAAACCTAACTTGAGCATAATCAATAGTTACTAATATACATTTTTTTTAATAATCTACCCAACACCCAATTTTTTTATATTGATATTAATAACCTATGTGATCCCCAAAAAAACAAAAAATAACCTACTCAATGATTATTGAAAAAATAAAATAATTGGCCAACACTATAAAAAAACCATGCACCATAGATGACAACTTTAAATGCCTCCAAGAATTACATTGGAAACCAATATCTAGGAACAAGAAAAATTACGAGAACCTATAAGAATCTATTCCAAGGAAAAAGGAGCAAATCAAAAGGAAGGCAGATAAAAGGAGGCAAAAAATTAAATAAATAAATCATGGTTTCCTTATTTAATTGAAGGAAAATTTTGAAATTGTTCATTGTTTAGCATAACAAAATTGCTAATTTCCGTGTTCAAAAAAAAAAAAAAAAAAGAACATCCTTCACTATGGATCATGAATAAAATATTTGAGGTGGTGATGGGTGAATGGTTAACAAATGGTGGAAGTTGAGAAGTAACCAAACTCACATAATTTTTGGAGGCCTATAATTATTGGATTGCAATTGAAACCTTTTGTCTAAAATTAGCAATTAAGACTAAAAATGGAGGATCTTCAAGGCCTTTTATTCCCCACGCATTGTTAGCACAAAATTATAAAAAAAACATAAACTTGCTTGTGTAAACCATTGAAGACTTTTATTGTTATGAGGGGAAGGAAATGACCTCTTGAGTGATGATGATTTTGGTAATCTTTTTTTTGTTGGTTTGGGCTATACTCTTAATGTTGCAAAACCGCATTCGAAAATGTGCAAGACAAAAAATATTTGCATGTGTGGGATTTGCAATGGCATTAATGTTTGCAAAAATTCAAACCTCATCATTGGAATCAACAATGTCATTGTGACATCTACATGTCTAAAGAATGGAAAAGGAAAAAACAAGTAATTGTTTTAAGAATCTCATGAAAACTAGCTTCCTTTATTATGGATGCAAAAAACATTACAAATGATGTCATGTGTCCTCATGCATCCATTATCATGTGAACATTGCAATAGATGGATACCTAGAGAATCAACGGGTATGAGTGCAAACACAACAAGGGAGGCTTATAATTGAAGGATGGGATACTTTGATTCAAATTTGTAAGGTGATGGAGAAGATTGATGACGATAGACAAAACATTGGTAAGATTAATCAAATAATGAACTACGCATTGTAACTTGAGCATGAAAAGATGTGAGCCCAATGGATGCTTGAGATCTTCGGACAAGAATAAACATTTCCCTCCTTTAGTTTCTCAATCTCAACAATCAAATAAGGTCCTAATGGAGAACCTACTAGGGTTGTAAGTTCCAACCTCTTAAGCTTGCCCACACTCAAGCTCCACACTCCTATCTAAGGATTCAAAGAAGCAAAAGTAACCTGAATGCTTGTAGAAGAAACTCAAAAAGTTTTACTCAAAAAGAAGCCCAACCCTCTAGTGGAAAACTTATAAGGGCAAAAAAATGAAGGTCCAATTTCCTCAATGAGGCTTTAAGAACCTACGGGGGATAAGGCATCAAGAATAGCTACATGTTTAATTCCCATTACAAACCAAACAACCCTAGACTTACTTGCATAAAATTGTGATCAACACCAAAAACAAACCCAAGCTTCTCAAAAACCGGCAAGATGCTCGTTGGATTTACAAAATGAGTGCTCAAAGACCTCAATGCTCATACTTCGTAGTTTGCTGTTTTAGTGACAAGAAGTAGTAGTAGCATACAAAAAGAATAAACATAGCTAAAATCATGTAAATATGCACTACCAGACCTTGAAAACCTTTCAACTTGCTGCTTATTCCACAAATGGGAACACTTTAATAATAATCAGTCTTACACAAGCAGAAAAACAAATTTACATAATGCATGTTTTGCAGGTTTTACAAGAGAAACAAGATACGGTAACACCCAAAGTTTGTAAAGCAAATTTTACATGTCATTTGCTGGTTGTTGTATCAACTTGAACAAAACCTGGAGGGATCCCACCAGACTCTGCACAATTCACATACAGGCCATGGTGATCTAACAAAGCCCATTACTGCATTTGCCTCAAAGGCGTTTTAAGAGCCATGATAGCATCATGTCATTCGCATTTTGCAGTTCTCTCAAAATGTCCAATTATTGCATGCAATCTTTGAAAAGTTTTTCTGGAATTTATAGGTTCAAAAACCAACAAAGGATGATAGGAAAATCCCAACTTGTGCTTCCTGGAAGCTAGAGTACAAAAAACCAATTTGTTTGTGTGCTCCCACTGGGCTCATGAAAATTCCCTTGCACTGCTCCATGTCTTGCCCTGGTCATTTGTTTGCGCCCTCCTTGAAATTTCTCCGTATAACAACTGCCTGTTTTGATATCAAAGAATCACATGGACTTACTTCATCAGCTCCAGATGGTGGGTGTCAGTTGGTATATAATAATCTGGCCCAAATTTAGGTGAAGGATTTTGTCCAGCTACCAAACACTCTAAAGTTCTTTGAAAGTTTTACAACGTGCCACATTTGAGAAAAGGATGCTTGCTATGTATGCAGTATCTTACATTGCCATAGAGATGGTGGCAGACAGATGGATGGACACAGGAGGAATTATTGTGGGTTATGTGGTCGGCCGTTGGCTGTAGCTACACGTGATCCCCACTCAAGGAGCTCCTTGCTGGTATCATCTTTGTTGAGGAAAACCTCAATGAAGCAGAGACTGTCTTTTTCTTTCTCTGCTGCCGATATAGCCGTTATCAAATCTGCCTCTGTCTTCACCTGCAGAAACAGCCAACCAAATTTTCCAGTTTCAAACACCCAGAAGATGCAAAAGGAACTGGAGAAGTCTCAAGATTCCAAATTTCAAAGAACTGGTGTGAAACTGCAAAATGAACTGATTCAGACCAAAAATTGTTGACCCCAAAAAAAGGAGCCAAGTGTGCAAGTTCTGTGTGAAGCTTCCTTTTTTTGTCTGTTGCTGTCTCTGCAGTTGTGCAATCCTTTGATGATGATATCAACTGGCATACATACATACCTTGTATGTGAATAGTTTCCCTTCCCCATTGTGAAAAGCCTCAATCAGTCCGGTGTAATTCCAGTTCTTGATGATGTTGTATGGCCCATCATGAATCTCAACTTCAATTGTGTAACCCCCATTGTTGAGCAGAAAAATGATCGTATGATGCCCATATCTAATCATCGTAGAAACATCTTGTGCTGTTACCTGACATACCCATATGAAGCACTTTCAAGGATTTGAGTAACAACTCCCAAGAGAATTTCATTTTGCTCATGCATTTCAAACTCATCTGCTGCTGTCACTGATCAGAGAACAGAATTGATTACAACTCAAATGCTAGCTGGGATCTTGCTTGAACCCATCATAAGAACGAAATAAAACTGAGGCCATAATGTCAAGTGCAAAAACACTCCACAGCAGATTCGGGTGGCATTCGATTACCAAGCATTACCTGAAAGCTTCCATCCCCAATACAAGAAATAACACGCTTGTCCTTGCCAGCAGCTTGAGCATAACCCAGAGTTGCACCAACGGCCCACCCAATTGATCCATACTGCATTTGAAATTCAAACCCACATCCTTCAGGTAATCGTAGTTTTTGACAGTTGAACCATGAGTCTCCCGTCTCTGCTAAAACCACATTCTCGGGTGTCAACATCGCCTGCAAAAAAAGAAAATTTGACACTCAATTTTGTAAGCCTGAATAATACACTTCACTTTGCTCCACAATAATTCTTTTCCCAAAGAAAGGGATTTGCAATTAGGGCTGCAGAAAATCTAAGGTCTTGAGTCTTGATCACATCTTTCCTTTTTCCAACAGTTTTTTTCTGTACAAGTGATGATGGTAGAGACCTGAATGTGCTTGAAGAGAGTCAGGGTTTTGATGGGCTCCCCTTCTTGCTCCTTGCGCAGGGTGCCGGGCGGAACATACATGCGCTCATAGTTTTCAAATGATGTTGTGTTTCTTTCAACCCTCTCTGCTAACGCATTGAAAAAGTCTCTCATCAGAATGCACCCAAATGACATACCCTCACCAATTGTCACTCGATCTGGTTGCACAGTGATGGATTTTGATTTATGCAGCAAGAGTGAATACCCCACTGAGCTGAAACACCCCCCCAAAAAAATTCACATCTGACATTAGCTTTCTTGATATATTTGTACTCCAACATTTACACCTTAAGGCAAATGGGTGTGTTTGAACTACACTAGTAGGAACATACAGAACTATACCCACAAAAGGAGGACAAAGAGCCTAAAGCAAGGTAGGTAATCTAACATGGGTATACCTATAATCGTTGAAAACAGGTCCAGCAAAAACGTAGCAATCAGCAGACTCAACGATTTCCGATGTGCAAGAAGAGCTCACACATCCCCAGTATGTTCCAATGAAATGAGGTAGTGCTTCAGAAATCCGACCCTTTGCATCTGGCATCATTGCAACAGCATACCCACTTGCATCGGCAAGCTTCTCAAACGCCGGACTTGCTTTTGCTACATGCAATTTAGACCCAGCTACGAGAACTGGTTTCACAGCTGCATTCATAAATTTGGCTGCTGCTTCCACCGCCGCATCCAAGCTGCTTTGGTTAGATTTCAAGTTACCGATCCCGTAGTTCCTGGCACATATAATCATTTATGATTATTAGACTTAAAACCACAAAGCACAGTGGGGGTTTGGATATACCATAGGAATTACTGTGGCTCTTTATTATGTCTTTGCTTGTACAGTTTGATACCTATGCAAGTCAACAAAAGGTATGTATGATATTTATATCTTCAAAGGTTTAGAATTGAATCCGAGCTGCCAGAAGTGAAGTGACAAAGATAAAACCACACAGACCTTTTGAAGTCAGGGCCCTGCGTGACGGAAAATGGGATAGGGTCTTTGGAAAAAGAAGGGTGTGCAACATTGGCAAGATTACAACAAACACTAACATAAACTGGCTTGCTTTGGAAGATCGCTGCTGAGACAGCTCTGTCAATCAGCTCCTGTGCATCGTCCAAATTCTGGATTACCACCTGCAAGAACAACAACAATGATGATGAGCCCTTCACAGTTTGTTATACAAGTCATCAGGAGGATCTCTCCCATCACCAACCCAAAAAACAAAAAGTCTCCTCAGTCGAGATCATGAATGGCATCAAGAATTTCCATCTGAGATTTGCAGAGAAATAATCTCCACAACAAACACTTCCAAGAATACAGTCATAAGCAACCTTTTGAGAGACGATTGCTCACAGTGTCAGACCCATCATCACCCTTCTTCATCATGTCTCAAAGAAAAGCAGTAATTGATAGACAAGCTGCTGCCATGAAGATTGAAGATTATGGTAGCATGGAGTTAGCATCTCCAGTGGTGCTCAGTATGTGGCTCTGGACTAAAAATCTTGGATGAGGAGCAGGAGTGGATCCACTGGAAGACTGCTGTGACACTGGAAAAATGCACGGTTTTCAGAGCCCTGGAACAGTCTAATAAATACAGTCAATTTGTATTTATTGACTACTCCTTGTTTGTGATTCTCTAGATAGTCTGATTGGTCCAGGTGGGTTGCAATAAGTAGTCTCCCACCAATTTGCAGTCCCAGTTTTAGTCTTATGGGCGGGGTTGGAAAAAAGTAAGTAACTAAAACTTGGATGCGAGAAATACTTTTGCAGGGTCATATACTGAGCACCACTGGAGATACTCTTAGTTGAGCTTCTCAATCTGCTGCAAAATCCAGAGAATCAAGTTCTACAACCGAAGAGGGAGGGAATTGAGAAAGTTAGATGGGATGGAATGGGTCATACCTGAGCACATGTGACCTCCTTGAAGCAACGATATTCTTGGCTGAAATCTGGCAATCCCAAGGTGTGATGCAAGATGTGATTGGTGCCATAGTCATTGGAATTTGGACCACCCACCAAGCAGATGAGAGGCAGATTCTCGCTGTATGCACCAGCAATGGCATTGATGACACTCAAACCTCCAACTGTGAATGTGACCACACATGCTCCCACTCCCCTGCACCTGGCATAGCCATCAGCTGCATAACCTGCATTGAGCTCATTGCAGCAACCCCGTAGCTGAATCTCTGGGTCTGCCAGTAGCTCATCCAGGAGCAGCAAGTTGAAATCCCCCGGGACCATGAACACATCGCTGACGCCTATCTCTGCCAACCGTCGAGCTATGTATCTTCCCAGTGTCCATGTCTTGGCTGGGTGCAGGGGCTGCTGCTGCACTTCTTTGGTTGTTGATCCCATTTTTTGCCTGAGGAGCGCTACTACCCCAACACTTTCCTTTTCTTCAAGTACTTTGCAGAGGTCCACAGATTCCTGTCTTCTTAGCAGTTGCTGCTGCTGCTTTTGCACAAAACCCAAAAACAGAAACAAGCCAATTTTCAATGACAACGTTGCAGCTTGCAAGAATCTCTTCTCCCTCTCTTTCTCTCTCTCTCTCAGTGTGTTATTTTCCAGCTCTAGCTTCTTCCCGACAGCCATCAACTTTGTGGATAGTGCGTGAATTTCACGAGAGATTCCCTCCAGCTGCAAGGAAGCGCAAGATCAGCTCATCGCCACTGAATGACTTCAGACAACAAAGGAATTCCAAACCCGAAGCTCTCATGCTCTGTATGTGTGTGTGTGTGTGTGTGTGTGTGTGTTTCTGTGTTTCTTTCACTCTCTCCATGTGCAGAAAACACAGAAGAAGACGATGTCAAGTGCAAAGCTAGATGTAGAGAAAAAGAAACAAAGGGCTTCAAAACCAAACCTGAGATTTGGGTAGTTACTTTGCAACAGGAGAAGAAGAGAACGAACGTCTTGATATCGATCTCTAACAAGAGAAAAACAAAAAACAAAACAGCTTTGTCAGCAGTACATACCGGAAGAACCCAAACCTTTTTTTCCTTCATACACACAAAAACCACAAAACAGACACACACATACATACATAGTAGTGTCCACAGAAGGATGCAGACAAGAGTTCCAAGAAACCCCACCTCGTTTACTTCAGCTCAGTTGCTGCAGCATACGTCTGAGCTTGTTGTTTCTGCTCAGTTGATGTTCTTTCAGTGGAGGTGGAGAGATCAACTGCCTTGTTGTTGTTCTTCTTGTTCTTGTTCTTGTTCTTCAATGGACTGTACAACGAGAGAAGAAGCTCACAGAAAGAAAATCAGTCCAGCAACTGAAGAAAATCTGTTTTGACAACAACAACAACAACAATGCAACAATGCAATGCAATTCGATGCAGTTAGGAAAGCAGAAAGGGTTTGTGAAGCTGCATTTTTGTCTGGACGGAGGAAAACAAGGGGAAAAGTGTTGGGCATCGATCGATCGATCGATCACAGATTTTTGTTTTGTTTCTTTTCTTTTTTTTCGGGGTTTGTGTGAGTCTTTTTTCTGAAATGCCCACACGCATAACATGCTGCCAGACGGCAGTATCCTAGTGCAACAGAAAGCGCGAGCCAGAGCGCCAGCGCGCAAGAGAGAGAGCGAGCGAGCATGCAAGCGCGCAGCGTTGTGGAAAGCTCTCTCTCTCTCTCTCGCTCTCTCACATGGATGAATGACTCTCGTCAACTGAATGAACAATAGATGGATGAATGTTGTTGTTTCTAGCTGCTTTTCTTTTTCCTATTTAAATCTCTTTTTTTTATTAACTCCCAATTTTATTTTATTTTTATTTTTTTAATTTTCAATCTTTAGAATGGACTTCAAAATTATATTACAGAAATCAAAATTTTCTGCTGCCCTACTGAAAAAAATTAATGAAAAAAGTTTGGGAACCACCAGAGTGAACCAGCACCACCCACCAGCGTACCATCCACTCACTGGATGAATGGATGCCCATCATGACTCAGTTGTGGATGAACCTTACCCACCAGTGTGGCATCCACTGGATGGATGTCCAGTATGACTCAGTTGTGGATGAACCTCACTCACCAGTGTAGCATCCACTGGATGGATGCCTGTTGTGACTCAGTTGTGGATGAACCTCACCCTCCAGTGCACCATCCACTGGATGGATGGATGGATGGATGCCTGTCATGAGTTACTACAACTCAGTTGTGGATGAAATTCACCCACCATGATGGTTAGGTATGGTTAGGTAGGGAACTGGAACCCAACAGAAAATAGTTTCATGTCCACTTATCATCCATGCTTGATGCACTGGTGGGTGCTGGTTCATTCTGGCCCAAAAGCTTCTTCTTCACCACTAAGCTACCACCCACAACCAAATTAGTTATCAAAAACTTAGTCAAATTTACACTAGTGAAAAAATAATAATAATTTTCAAAAAATCCAAAATCATCCAAAAACTTTTGTCAAAAAAGTAACCCATAAATAAATAAATAAATAAATAAATAAAAATCTGCATAGAATGTGAAAAATTATTATGTAATGTGTAGTTATTTAGTGGTTTAAAAAACCCCAAATGTGAAAAAACCAATAACTAAAACCAATAGTGTTTATCACTTGCATTGTGTATGGATGACAAAGTGAACCTTTGTTTGAGAATAGGTAAGATGGGTTGGTCCAACTCCAAAGTACTTGTAAAGTAGAAGGTAGCTTGATGATATCCATTCATCCATCCATGTAAACAAGTGTCTAACCACAACACAACTGGTCTGGTGGTATGGTCTTAGGTTTAAAATCATGCATGGGTATGATGATGATGATGATGATGATGATGGAGGAAGTAAGCACCCACCAGGGAAAAAAAAAAAAGCTCAAGAGGCAAACTCAAGGCTCATCATTCATGAGTCATCATCATCATCACCACATGAAATAATAATTGGGAAAGCTTTTGATGATGATGAGCCAAGGATTTATTGGAACTTATTTGGTAAGATTTGGATTCAAAGAATTGAGTTTGATGCCTCATTTTTAATGCTAAGTAAGTTCCCCCAACCAAAAATTAGGGCAACCCAAATGCAACAACATTCAAAGGTATTTTTGGCTTTAGAGTGTGTGT
>Ga0116229_10006518_pt1 | contig 18747 bp, 20 predicted proteins | sample S1TSphgellanicum_3_FD_87313 | JGI IMG/M metagenome (GOLD analysis project Ga0116229, IMG submission 87313) | Host-associated microbial communities from peat moss isolated from Minnesota, USA - S1T2_Fc - Sphagnum magellanicum MG | ecosystem: Host-associated > Plants > Peat moss > Unclassified... | reverse complement strand
GCTCGGTGCGGCCGGCGTCAATTTTCTGATCGCGGTGCCGGGCGCCGACGACGTCATGCTGAACTATCAGAGTCTCTCGTTCCACGACGTGCAAGCCTTGAGGTCCTTGTTGAAACTCAAGGTCGCGCCCGAATTCGAGGACTGGCTCGCGCGCTTAGGATTGCTCGATGATCGCGGCCGTCTTGCGGCGCCCGGCCCCGGAAACGCACTGTTGCAGCAAAGATGACGGGCCCGGTCGCCGATCATCTATGGGAGCGCTTCCGGCGCAGCACGCGTGCGCGCATCGGGCTCGGGCGTGTCGGCGATTCCTTGCCGACCATGCGACTGCTGGAGTTTCAGTATGCACATGCCAGCGCGCGCGACGCCGTCCACTCGGCGCTCGATACTGAAGCGTTCGCGGTCGCAGTGGGTCCGCGACCCTGCATTCGTGTGCGCTCGCAGGCCGGCGATCGAACTGCTTATCTGCGCCGACCCGACCTCGGCCGTCGGCTCGCGCCCGAGAGCGGCGCTGTACTGCCCCCTGGGCCGTTCGACGCGGTGTTCGTCGTGGCCGACGGCCTGTCGGCGGGCGCGGTGCAGACACACGCTCCGGCGCTGCTGGCCGCGCTCCTGCCGCTGCTTGCAGATTGGCGGCTCGCGCCATTGATCGTCGCAAGCCAAGCGCGCGTCGCGCTCGGCGACGACATTGCAATCCGCATGCAGGCCAAAATGGTCGTCGTGCTGATCGGCGAGCGCCCCGGATTGTCGGTCCCGAACAGCCTGGGTGCCTACCTGACGTACGACCCGCACGTCGGGCGGCGCGACTCGGAACGCAATTGCATCTCCAACGTCCATGGCGACGGCCTCTCGTATGCGGCGGCGGCCGACAAACTGCACTGGCTCATGTCCCAGGCCCGCCTGCTACAATTGACGGGTATCGAACTCAAAGAAGACGCGCCGCTCGCGCTACCTGCAGGACCGCTCCCTTGACCAGCAGCCCCAGACCGAATTTCATCGAATTGCCGGCGCGCGACATCGAGCGTTCGAAGGCGTTTTATCGCAGCGTGTTCGCCTGGGAGATGACCGATTTCGGTCCCACTTACGCCTGCACGATGACGGGCGATGTGGACGTCGGCCTGCAGGCTGACGCGACCGAGGCGAGCCGATCGCCCCTGCCCGTCATTTGCGTGCAAAACCTGGAATCCGCATTCGCGGCCGTCGTCGCGGCCGGTGGCCGGATCGTCAAGCCGATTTTCGAGTTTCCGGGAGGCCGGCGCTTCCAGTTCCTGGACCCGTCCGGCAACGAACTGGCGGTCATGGCCGTGGCGGCCGAGAACGGCGCCTGACCGGCTCGCCGCAGGTGCCGGCGCCGGTGCCTGCGCGGGCGCCTGCGTCGGCGTCGGCCTTTCTGATACACGACGACGGGCGGCGCCGCTGCGATTGGTGCGGCACCGACCCCCTATACGTCGCGTATCACGATACCGAATGGGGTGTGCCCCAGCACGACGACGCGGCGCTGTTCGAAATGTTGTGCCTCGAAGGGGCGCAAGCGGGATTGAGCTGGCTCACGATTCTGCGCAAGCGCGAAGCCTATCGGCGCGCCTTCGACGGTTTCGATGCCGAGAAAATGGCGCGGTATGGCGCGGCGCGCGAGGCGCTCCTGCTGCGGGATGCAGGCATCGTTCGCAACCGTCTCAAAGTGGCCGCGTTCATCGGCAATGCACGCGCCTATCTCTCGGTCCGTGCGCGTCACGGGTCATTCGACGATTATCTGTGGCGGCACGTGGGTGGCCGTCCACTGCGGCGGAGGCCTGCGCGCGGCGCGCCGCCGCGCACGCATTCGCCCGAAAGCGATGCCTTGGCCAAGGAACTGCGCGCCGCAGGTTTCCGGTTCGTCGGCACGACGATCTGCTATGCGTTCATGCAGGCGGTCGGCATGATCGACGAGCATCAGCGCCATTGTTGGATCGGCAAGCGGCCGCGCGGAGCCGCCGCCCGGGCTTAAGGCGTCTTCGTCGCAGCCGTCTGACCGAACAGGATCCGCCGCTGTTCCTCGGTGATCGGGTTGTTCGTGGCGAGCGCGGCGCCGCGCTCGTACGCCTTGACCGTCGCGGGGCGCTTCTTGATCGCCTCGAACCAACGCTGCAGGTGCGGGAAATCGGCGAGATTTTGTCCCATGGCCTCGTGCGGCACGATCCAGGGATAACAAGCCATATCGGCGATCGAGTAGCTGCCGGCGAGAAAATCCCGCGACTCGAGGCGCTTGTTCATGACGCCGTACAGGCGGTTCGTCTCCTTGAGATAGCGATCGATCGCATACGGAATTTTCTCGGAAGCATATCGCGAAAAATGCGCGTTCTGTCCGGACATGGGTCCGAGGCCGCCCATCTGCCAGAACAGCCACTCGGTCACCGCGATCTTCGCGCGCAGATCCTTCGGGATGCAGAGCCCCGTCTTCTCGGCGAGATAGAGCAGGATCGCACCGGACTCGAACACCGAAATCGGCGCGCCCGCGTCGGGCGGCGCGTGGTCGACGATCGCCGGCATGCGATTGTTGGGAGAAATCGCGAGAAACTCAGGTTTGAATTGCTCTCCCTTGCCGATATTGACCGGAAAGATCGTATACGGCATCGCCGTTTCTTCGAGAAACATCGTGATCTTGTGGCCGTTGGGTGTGGGCCAATAGTAAAGATCGATCATCACTTCACCTCCGGTGGGTCGATAGGCGTTCCTTGCTGCCTCAAGATCGCGATGAGCACATCATCCTCGCGCGCCAGCCTCCGCATGTGCGCGACGCGCCAGCGGGCGTGCGCATTCTTGAGCCACGGCAGCACGGGCGTCGCGAACGGCGCGGCGCTCGCGACGCGCCACTCGAGCGTACGCCGCCGGTCGCCAAGCGTGCGCAGTTCCTTGCCGTCCGGTACGACGCAGCGCTTCTCGAGGTCCAGTCCCCCGATCTGCGCGATGATCGTATCGCCTTGTTGCATGCTCTTGGCGATTTTGAGACACGACTCGCGCCGTTCCGTTCCGAGCGATGAGTCGCGGCAGGCGTCCATGAGCGGCCGGATCGGCGGCAGGAGTTCGCCCGTGGCGAGTCCGGCCACGAAATCCAAACGCGCCGCATCCGAACCCAGCGCATGCGTCGGCAGAGTTCGCGACACGGCTTTCAGCGCGTCGAACATCAGCGCTACGCTTCGATTCCAGTAAAAATCGAAGCGTTCCCCCTGCGCCATGTCGGCGAGCACGCGATCGACTTCGGTGCCGTCCTTGTCGCGCTGCGCCACGGCCAGCGTCGGCAACCACGCCGCGGCATTCTCCGGATCCAGCCAGCGCACGGCGGTTGCGGCATCGCGCACGTCGCAGCCAGGTGTATTCGCGCAGATGCGCACGCGGATCCAGCCGATCGCGGGGTCATTCGCGGCCGCGTCACTCGCGCGCACCGCGAGCTCCAGCGCTGCCGCGGGTTCGGTATCGCCGTGGAAGAGGCTCAACACGGCCGCCGTCGCGAGCGAGTTGGCGTCGCCGCGACGGGCGAGCGCGGCGACCGTGGCGGCCTGCCAGGCCGGACCGCGGTCCCACTCATCGAGCGGCGCGCCGCGCGCCAGGGTTCCCGGTCCGAAGAACGGCGCGGCGAGCAAGAAGCAGAAAAGCGGGAGACGCAGCAAACGGTCTAGCCGTCGTTCGTGCGCGTGCCCGCCGCCGTGAGCCCCGCGGTGATCGCGAGGCGCATGGCGTCCTCGACCGAGATGTCGAGCGGCTTCAAACGGTCGCGCGGCACGTAGAGGGTGTAGCCGCCGAACGCGTAACTCATCGGAAAATAGACCGTGACCCACCCGTGGCCGCCGTGTTCGTTCAACACCATCGGCACGTCCTCGCGCGTCACGAAGCCGATTGCGTGCACACCGCCGAAACTCGCGACGACCACGCGCTGCAAGTCACGCTTCTCGCCGCTGCCGGAGGGCAGCAAGGACACGACGTCGCGGAACCCGCCATAGAGGGTTTTGACGAACGGAATACGGCCGAGGAAATCGTCCCAGTACTTCAGGATGATCCGCCCGGCATACGCGTTCACGAGAGCGCCGACCGCGAGCAACAACAGAAATCCGACGATGAGGCCGAGTCCAGGCCAGTAATGCTCCGGACTCACGATCCCAAGTGCGATCAACGCGCGGCGCAGCCAAGACTCGACAGTATGGACGACCCACCAGATCACGTACACGGTCAAGGCGAGCGGCAGAATGGTCACGAGGCCGCTCATGGTCAGGGTCAATATCTTGCGCATATCCGCATCATCGCACACCGAACCGCCGCCCCGTGCGCGGTAAACTCCCGAACATCTCCCACAGCATCCGCAAAACTCGAGAGCCGCCCCCATGCAAGCGACTGCCCTACGAATCGAACCGGCGACCCCTGCCGACGTCCCCTTGCTGCTCGCCATGATCAGCGAACTTGCGGTCTATGAAAAGCTCGAGGATCAAGTGGTCGCCGACGAACAGAAGCTGCGCGAAGCCCTGTTCGGCACGCCGGCTCGCGCGGAGGCGGTCATCGCGCGCAGCGACGATCAGCCGGCGGCGTTCGCGCTGTACTTTCACAATTTTTCGACATTTCTCGCGCGGCCCGGCCTCTATCTGGAAGACCTGTACGTACGCCCGGCCTTTCGGGGGCGGGCGATCGGCAAGTCGCTGCTCGTGCACCTCGCACAACTAGCCGTGCAGCGTGGTTGCGGCCGGTTCGAGTGGGCCGTGCTCGACTGGAATCAACCGGCGCGCAGCTTCTACGAATCCTTGGGTGCCATGCCGAATTCCGAATGGATCAATTACCGGATCGCGGGCGAAGCGCTGCGGCGCTTGGCGGAGGGACCGTGAACGTGGCGCGGGGCCTGCGGGAAGGTGGCGCGGGGCAGGCGCTAACGCGGCGCGCTATTCGCGAGGCAACAGAAAGCGGATGCCCTGGTAACTCAAAACGACGCCGTCTCGGCGGATGTGCTCGACGACCGGGCCCTCCTGCATGTGGGCACCCTCGTGGTACTTGCGGCCGTTGACATAGACGAACCGATCAGCCGGATTCGTCGCATAAACGTGGACATCGAGATGCAGATCCGGCAGCGCTTCGGGGCCGCTCAAGTTCAATTCCGCGATGCTCGGCAGCACTTCATCGTCGTCGGGGTCGGCGGCACGCGCCGTTTCGGTGACCCTGCTGCGTTCCGGCGCATCGGCGCGACGCGAGGGGGTCTTGGGTTCGAGCGTCGGCGCCTTGGCGTCGTCGACCGGCGGAATTTCCGGGGCGTAAGTCGGAGCACCATCCATGGGGCTGAAGTGATCTGGAGCCGCGGACGGCGCCGCTGTGGGACTCACGGGCAGCGGTACGGCCGGTGCAGACGCTGCGGGGATTGACGCGACTTTGGGCGCGGCGGCCGGAGGCGACCTGAGCAGCACGAACGACAGCACGCCGAGATTGATCGCGAGCAGCACGCCGAGAGCCACGGCCCAGCGAGGCAGGCGCGGCTTTGTGGGCACGGCTCCCGGGTCCATGAGGCCCGGGACGAGTTGCCGCTGCCGCTCCATTTCCGATTTCTTGAGAGCGTCGAGAATGAAAGACATGGTCCCTACCCGCCGCGCGCCGGCAGCGGCTGCAGCAACGGCGAATCCGGGTCGGCCAGAGCCGTCTCCAGCACCATCTGCGTACGAATGCCCGCGATCCCGTCGACGTTCAAACGATGTTCACGCTGAAAGTTCTCCACCTGTCTGGCCAGGTCCGTATCGAACTGATCGCCTTGATCGGGATCCGCGGTCGCCCCTCGCAGCGCGTTCAGGCTCCGGCGCAGCCAGCGTACCTCATCGCCGCTCATGCCTACGGACAATTCCCGCGTCCGCTTCGTCTTGGGTTTCCAGACGACCGTGAACTCCCCGAACCAGTAGCGAGAGACCTCGTCGAGAGGCAGTTGTTCCGTGTGATCCCCCAACACGATCGTCGCGGTCTTGTCGCTCAAGGCGGTGAGCACGACGTGATGACGCTGCCCTTGATCGTCGGTGAGCGTGAGGATCGCGGGTCGGTTCAGCATGTGGACCTCCGCCCAGGAGCCGCGTTGATCGAAACAGGCGAGTCCGGCGTTGCGCGCCTGTGCACAGGGGTTCTTGTCCTCGGGCATCGTGATGCCCCAGAGGGACAACAAGCGCCGGTAGGCGGAGGCTTCGCTGGTTGCGCCTGCATTCGCCTGAAGCAGCAGGTTCAGCGAGACGGCTTCCGGCGCCAAACTCGCCGCGCGGGTTGCCGTCGCCGCCGTCGCTGCGGGTGCCGCCGGTGTGGCGGGCGCCGCGAGTGTCGTGAGTGACGTGGGTGTCGTGGGTGTCGTGGGTGTCGTGGGTGCCGTAGGTGCCGTAGGTGCCGTGGCTGTCGTGGGGCCCGCCGATGCCGCGACGTCCGGTGCGGCCGGCGGGACAGGTCCGGCGATGGCGTCCGCTGGGCCGTTCTGCGCGACCGAACTCGGCATGACGTCCGCCGATGGCGAGACCGCGGACGCCGCGGTCATTTCGGCGTCCGTCGTTGCATGCTTGACGCCGGGTAAATGCCAGGCCCAGTAGTGCAGGCCGCCGAAAAGCAACACGCCGACCGCGACCACGGCCGCACTGCCGGCCACCCAGCCGATCCAAGCCGGCGCAAAGCGCCGGCCATAAACCTCGCCCGCGGCGCTGCGTACCAAGGCAGCGCTGATATGGCGCGACTCGCGCGTGAATGCGCCCAGCAACGCGCGGTCGCAGCAGACGTTGATGACGCGCGGAATGCCCGAGGACAGGCGATGCACCTCGTGCAGGGCACGCGACGAAAAAATGTCCGTGGTGACGCCGGCGACCCGCAGTCGATGGCGCACGTAGGCCCGTGTCTCGTCGGGCGCCAGAGGGCTCAGGTGATAACGCCCCGTAATGCGTTGCGCGAGCTGGCGCAGCTCGTTGCGGCCCAACAGTTCACGCAGCTCAGGCTGGCCGATCAATATGATCTGCAGCAGCTTCTGCGTAGGCGTCTCCAGATTCGTGAGCAGACGAACCTGCTCCAACACATCGGCCGACAGATTCTGCGCCTCGTCGACGATGACGATGACGCGCCGGCCTTCCGAGTGCGCCTCCAGCAAGCGTCGATTCAGCGCATCCACCATTTGCTTGACGCTGTCGCGATCCGTCGGCGCGATCGCGACACCGAGCTCCTCGCAGATCGTCAATAGAAATTCCGCGGGCGTCACGCGCGGATTCATGATCACGGCGACGTCCGCGTGCTGCGGCAACCGCGACAACAAGGTGCGTACCACGGTCGTCTTGCCGGTGCCGACTTCGCCCGTGAGCTGGATGAAGCCGCCGGACTCGTTGATGCCGTAAAGCAGGTGAGCGAGCGCCTCCGCGTGGCGCTCGCTCAAATAGAGGTAGCGCGGATCCGGTGTGATCGCGAACGGCTTTTCCGTGAGTCCGAAGAAACTCGTGTACATAGAACTACCGGCATTCTATCAAGACGCGCCACGTTGCAGCCGGCTCGCCCGCGTGAGCACGCCGGCGCCGAAACGGCGCCGAATGTCGTCCACGGCCGCGTCGAGGCGCGTCGCCGGTGCCGCCTCCGCCGCCGTCTGTGCGAACAAATCCGACTGCCCGCCGGCCGCACGCAGGCCGCTGCACCCTACGCCGAGCAGACGCACCGCGGCGCCCGGCTCGGATCGCAGCCATTCCGTGAGCAGTGTCAGCGCGACGTCGCCTACCGTCGCGCTGTCCTGAGTGGCAGGCTCAATGCTGCGTTGGCGGGTGTAGGTCTTGAAATCGGCGCGCCGGATCTTGACCGTCACGGTGGCCGCGACCACGCCGCCCGCGCGCAGACGGGCGCTCGCGCGATCGGCCAACTGCGTCAGTTCCGTTCGCAACGCCGTCACGTCGCGCAAATCCACGCTGAAGGTCTCTTCTGCGCTCATGGATTTCTCCTCGCGATCCGCAACCACGGGTCGCTCGTCGATGCCGGCGGCGCGCGCCTGCATCGCGCTGCCGTGTTTCCCGAAAGCGCGCCACAGGCATTGTTTGTCGGCATGGCGCAGGTCGCCGACCGTGCGGATACCGGCCGCATGCACGGCAGGCAGCGTCTTCGGACCGACGCCGAACAATCGCTCGACCGGCAGCGGATCGAGCACCGCATGCAGGTTGTCGCTGCCGATGCGGAACATGCCGTCCGGTTTGTTGAGATCCGAGGCAATCTTGGCGAGCAGTTTGTTGGGCGCGATGCCGACCGAAGCGGTCAGGCCCGTCTCACGCAGAATGCGCCGCCTGACGTCGGTGGCTATGGTCACGGCATTCCCAAGCAGGCGTTCGCTGCCGGTCACGTCGAGAAACGCTTCATCGAGCGAGAGGCCCTCGACGAGCGGCGTCACGTCGTTGAAGATCGCGAAGACCTGGCGGGAGACCTCGGCGTAGCGGGACATGCGCGGGCGTACGCAGATCGCGTGAGGGCAGCGGCGCAGCGCTTCGCGGATCGGCATGGCCGAGCGCACGCCGAAACGACGCACGGCGTAATTCGCGGCCGCGACGACGCCGCGGCCCTGGGTGCCGCCGACGATCAGGGGTTTGCCGCGCAACTCAGGGTCATCCCGCTCCTCGACCGACGCATAAAAAGCGTCCATGTCGACGTGCAGAATGGCCCGTGTCATGGCGGCAACGCCGCTCGGCGTGCGGCGCTACCCAAGCTTCACCGCACCGTGATCGTGATTTTCTTCGAGTGCAGCGGGGGATCGAACGAGTGATGCGTCGAGTCCGCGAACAGAAGCTCGAGCGTGTGCTTGCCCGGCGGCAACGAGAGCTGAGTTTCCGTCTGACCCTTGCCGAAGTGAATGATCTTGTCGGTCGACGGCAATGGCGCCTGCAGATCGACGGCGCTCAAGTCCGTGTCCACGAGCAAATGATGATGACCGGTGTTGTCGATCTTGCCGGCGGCAGCCGGTGAGACGCCCATGCCCTTCAAGCCGAAGCGCACGACGAAGGGGCTTTGGACGGTCTCGTGGTTACGAGGATAAATGATGTAGACCTCGGCACCGGGCGCCGGTGCGGTCGCCGACCCTGCCGGCGGCGTCACGGGGCTGGGCGCTGCGGCGGGAGCCGGGGTGGCCGCGGGTGCGGACGCCGGCGTCTGTGCGAATGCGGTCATGCCTGCCAGGCTCGCGACCAGCAACCAACGCGGATGGATCATGACGCGAACTCCTTGCCTGCCAAAAAGGGATGCGCGCAAGTCTACACCTGCATGACCGCATAGATGAACACCAGGGCGCTCGTGAGCCCAAACGTGATCATGTACACGAAGAAGAGTCCTACGGCCTTGATCAGCGTGTTGAACCAGCCGCGCGCGAACACGCGTTTGATGGCGACCACCGTATAGACGGCCATCGCCCAACCCAGCAAGGTACCCACGACGTCGGCGGTTCCCGCGGCCGGAGCCCACGCCGTGGCCACGCCTTTGGCGAGCAAAATGGCTGCGATCGCCGAAAAAAAGAACGCGTGCAGATGCACGAAGAACAGCAGGTGCTCCGCATACCGGTGCCGCGGCCACCAATACACGAGCATGTGCAGCAACGCGATCAACGGTAGAAAGATGAACATGGCTTTCGGCAGCGTGGAGAGAGCGACGTGCAACATCGACTCGCCCTGGTCGTGCACCGTCGTCACGCAGCCGTGGCGCAGGCGCTTCTGCAACGCGGCGTTTTCGACCCCAAACACGTCGACCTCGATCTTGTCGCAGAAGCTCGCCGGGTCCGCGCCCGCGGCGACGTCCTTATTATCGTAGCGGATCATGCCCGTCTCGGCCGGCTTCACGAACGACGCGATCAAAAGCAGGACCACGCTGAGCACGAGATACAGACGGAATGGCGGCAGGTAACTTTCGCGCCGGCCCGCGATGAACTCGAGCGTGAGCTTGCCCGGCTTGAACCACAGCAGTCTCAAGGTCCGCCAAAGCCTGGAGTCCGAATGTGTGATGCCCTCGAGGGCCTCGTGCACGAGTTCGTGGGTGCTCGGCACGTGGACGTCGGCTCGTTGCCCGCAATTCACGCAAAACTTGCCGGTCAGCGTGGTCCCGCAATTCTTGCATGTCGCGGCCGCCGCGCCATGCGGCGCGATCGCCGCGGCCCCCGGCAATGCCGTCGCAAGCTCGCGCGGCGGCGGCGCCTGTGGCGGCCGTATGGGAGCATTCGGCGCCGATGCGGTTTCGTTCAGATGAGGTCCTTCACTCCGTCGCGCTCCTCGAGCAGTTCGCGATAAGTCGCGTCCATCTTGCCACGGCTGAACTCGTTGATCGGCAGTCCCTGGACGATTGTATAGGTGCCGTTCGCGCAGGTGACCGGAAATGAATAAATCACACCCTCAGGGATGCCGTAGCTCCCATCGGACGGCACGGCCATGCTGACCCAGTTGCCGGGCTCCGTGCCGAGCACCCAATCGTGGATGTGATCCAGGGCCGCCGCGGCCGCCGAGGCGGCCGACGAAGTGCCGCGCGCCTTGATCACGGCCGCGCCACGCTGCTGCACGGTCGGGATGAATGTGTCCTTGAACCAAGTTTCATTGACGACCGAAAGCGCCGGCTTACCACCGACGGTCGCGTGATAAAGATCGGGATACTGGGTGGCCGAATGGTTGCCCCAGATGATGACCTTCTTGACGTCGGTCAACGGCACGCCCGCCTTCTCCGTGAGCTGCGCGAGTCCCCGGTTGTGATCCAGGCGCGTCATGGCCGTGAATTGTCCCGGTGACAGCGACGGCGCGTTCCGTTGGGCGATCAGCGAGTTGGTGTTCGCAGGATTGCCGACCACGAGGACGCGCACCTCGCGACTCGCGACGGCGTCCAATGCTTTTCCCTGCGCGGAGAAGATCTTGGCGTTCTCGAGCAACAGATCCTTGCGCTCCATGCCCGGGCCGCGCGGTCGGGCGCCAACGAGCAGGGCGAAGTGACAGTCCTTGAAGGCAAGCCTGGCATCGTCGGTCGCCGTGACTTTGTTGAGCGTCGGAAAGGCGCAGTCGTTGAGTTCCATGACGACGCCCTGTACCGCAGCCTGAGCGGCCGGAATCTCCAGCAGGTTCAGATTGATCGGCTGATCGGCACCCAGCATCTGACCGGACGCCACGCGGAAGGCAAGCGCATAACCGATGTTTCCCGCGGCGCCCGTGATCGTGACGGAGACTGGCTTTTTCATGGATTCCTCTCCCGGCGCAAAGGTCGGGAATGTTAGCCGAATTGACCGGGGGCTGCTTACAAGCCCAGTTTGAGCGGCGCCGCCTTCGCGGTCGGCATGGCCACACCGAGCAGCCCCGCGATCGTCGGCGCGATCTGCCGCATGTCGACGACTCCGAGATCGCGGTGCGCCGCGATGCCGCGGCCGCCCGCGAAGAACGAGGCGCGCATCTCCACGAAATCGGGTGCGAATCCATGCCCCCCGTGGGCTTCGCGCACCTCGGTGATGAGTTCTCCGCTCAAGTTGCTGCCCGCGTAGTAGCCGGGCTTGAATACGACCAGATAGGCCGCGTCGGGAAAGCCGCCACGCGCCGCAACGGCTTCGTGATCGAGGACTGCGGCGATGCCGTTGTGCTCATCGGCGGCCAGCCCGCGCAAGAGGCCGCCCACTTCGGCGCTGGTCGCCGCATCCTGTGGGTCCTTGAGTACGATGGCCGCCATCCCGCCCGCGAACCAGGGCTCAGCGCGCCAACCGACGACCTTCGGCGCTTTCGTTTCCGGATCGGCCGCCACGTCGATGAGACCGGCTTTCAGGAACGGGATCGCGAGGTGGATTCGATGCGTGAGCCCCGTGAAGCCGTGATCCGACACGACGACCACGATCGTCGCGGGATCGGCGGCCAGCGCCTCCGCGGCGAGTTCCGACAGCATCGCGTCGATGCTTTCCAGCGTCGCATTGGCCGCCGCGCTGAACGGCCCGTGAGCGTGCTCGGCATCGTCGAGCGAACTCAAATGCAAGGTCATGAGCTTCGGATGCCGCTCGCGAAGGATGGCGCGTGCAAACCGCGTCTTGATACGATCGCCCTCGATGCTCGTGTCGTTGCCCATCATGTAAGGACCCGCTTCGGCGGACAGCTGTTCGAGCAGACCCGCCGGTCGCGCGAGTGCCGCGAGCAAATCGCGATCGAACGGGTTCGGCGCATCGTCGGATCCGCCGCTACGCCAGTACTCGGGGATCAGGTAATCGACGCCGTTTGCGCCGACACTGACCGGCCAGCCGATGCTTGCGGTCACGAGACCCGCATCGTGGGCGCATTGCCAGAGTGTCGGCACGCGGATCTCCGCCGCATACCAATACCAGGCGTCCGAAAAGCGATGGAAGGGATCGAACTCGAGATTGTTGAAGACGCCGTGCTCGGCCGGTGTGACGCCCGTGAGCAAAGTCGTATGGCTCGGGTAGGTCACGGTGGGCCAGACCCCAACGACGCCGCTTGCGTACGTGCCGCGTGCGAGGAGACCGCGCAAATAGGGAATCTTCAGCGAGTGTTGGTCGGCTTCGAGCACGTATTCCGGTTTCATGCCGTCCACTGAAATCAGGAGCACGGGCGCCGCATCCGCGCCCGCACCGGCGCCGAGGGCCAGCACAAGATAGGCGCAAAGACGCAGGAGGGGGCTCATTTGGCGAGTTTGGCGGGTTTTTGCGGCTTCTGCATGACAGCGGAAAATAATTGGCGAAAGTGCTTGCATGTCCTAGTGTTCTATCTTAGTATATCACCAAGTCACCGAAACACCTCGATGACGGAACGAACGAACCACTTAAGGAGATCATCATGAAGACCAATTTCTCAAACAAACTCGCCGCTCTCGCAGTCGCCCTTTCGGTCAACGGCATGTTGTTCGGCAGTGTGGCTTACCTGTTCACGAGCGAAGCACATGCGACCACGGCCGTCGTCGCGGCTGCACCGGACGCGACCCAGACCACGCAGCGCGCCTGAGCCACAGCATTCGGCTCGCAGGCGTTATGGTAGGATAGCATGCTAGAAGGGCACTACACCGGAGGCGGCAGTCGATCGAGCGGTCCCATGGAAGCAAACTGGAACGACAATCAGCCGATTTATCGCCAACTGCGCGATCGCATGGTTGCGCTGATACTGGAGGGGGCGCTGCTTGAAGGTGACCCCCTGCCTTCGGTTCGCGCCGTGGCCGCGGATTATCGACTGAACCCGCTCACGGTGCTCAAGGCCTACCAGCAGCTCGTCGACGAGAACCTCGTGGAGAAACGTCGCGGTCGCGGCATGTATGTCAGCGACGGTGCCCGCAAGCTGCTGCTCGCCGGCGAGCGCCAGCGGTTCCTCAACGACGAATGGCCCCAGATTCTCGCCGTGATCCATCGGCTGGGCTTTTCCGCCGAGGAACTGTTCGCGCAGACGCCCGCAGTCACCCATCCCGCGCCGCCACCGCGCGGCACCGACCCAAAAGAAACATGAGTGTGAAACCTTATGCCGCCCCTAATTGAAGCGAAAGACCTCACCAAGAGGTATGGCTCGCACGTCGCGCTCGACCGGGTCAACTTTTCGGTCGAGAGCGGCAGGATCGTCGGCTTGATCGGGCCGAACGGCGCAGGCAAGACGAGCGCGCTGCGCTCCGTTCTCGGCCTGACCAACTATAGCGGGTACCTCCGCGTGCTCGGGAAGGAACCCCTGCGCGAGCGCACGCAACTCATGCGCGACGCCTGCTTCATCGCCGACGTCGCCGTGCTACCGGGCTGGCTGCGCGTCGACCGGGCCATCGACTTCGTCGCGGGTGTGCATCCGCGCTTTCGCCGGGAGCGCGCCGCGGCGTTGCTGGAGAAGACCACGGTCCGTCAGCAGAGCCGCATGCGCGAATTGTCGAAGGGCATGAAGACGCAGGTGCATCTCGCGCTGACGATGGCGATCGACGCGAAGCTGTTCGTGCTCGACGAGCCCACGCTGGGGTTGGACCTGCTCGCGCGCCGAAGCTTTTACGACGCGCTCGTGAACGACTACATGGACGAGACCCGTACGATCCTGATCACGACGCATCAGGTCGAAGAGGTCGAAAATCTGCTGACCGACGTCATGTTCATCGACAAGGGCCGCATCGTGCTCGATTCGTCGCTCGAGCGCATCGCCGAACGCTACGCTGCCGTGGTCGTCGGGCCCTCGGACCTCGAGGCGGCGCGGTCCTTGAGACCTTTCCATGAGCGTCGCATGCTCGGCAAGACCATTCTGTACTTCGAACAACCCGACTTCGAGCGGCTGGCCGCGTTCGGCGAAGTCCTGACCCCGAGCGTTTCCGACCTGTTCGTCGCGAAGCTGTCGGGGAGCCTGGGAGCCGCCGATACGGCCGCAGATGGCGAAACCTTGGCGGGAGTGCCGCATGAATAACTTCACCTGGTTGATTCGGCGCGAATTTTGGGAAAACCGCGCGATCTGGCTCATCCCCGCGGTCATCGGCGGCTTGCTGACCCTCGGCATCATCTGGGGACATCTGCATTTCGACAACGATTTCTTCGACATCAACGGTGCGACGAAAATCCCATTGGAAATCATACCGTACAGTTTTTTCATTCTGTCCGGGTTCGTGACCGTGATCTTTCTCGTGATCATGCCGATCTATTCGGGCTGGTATCTGCTCGACTGTCTGTACTCGGACCGCAAGGATCGCAGCATCCTGTTCTGGAAGTCGCTGCCGATATCGGACACGGAGACCGTGCTCGCAAAATTGGCGGTCGGGCTCGTGATCGTTCCGTTGGTCTACGTCGCGATCGCGGACCTGACCACGATCGTCTTCGGATTCGTCATTTCCTTGCGCCTCGGCGCGTGGGGCTCGAGCGGGCTGTGGAATCCCGCGGCCTGGCTGGAAACGCAGGTTCTCTGGCTCTATACGATCCTGACCTTGGCGGTCTGGTATCTCCCGATCGCCGGCTGGTTCATATTCGTGTCGGCCTGGGCCACGCGCGCAGTCATCCTGTGGTCGCTGCTGCCGCCGCTCGCGGTCTGTCTCGGCGAGCGCTGGGCCTTCGGCACGCATTTCTTCGGCAGGATGCTCTTGGACCGCCTCGGGACAGGTTACGCGCGCGCTTTCCACGTGCTCGGCGATGGTTCGACCTGGCGGGAAATCACGACCGACGGCGGCCAGAACCACATGCATGTGCCCGTCAACATCTGGAACCTCATGGATCCGGTCGGGTTCTTCAGCAGCCCGGCGACGTTGATTGGAATCGCCGTCGGGGTCGCCCTGATTCTCGCCGCGATCGTGCTGCGAACCCAGCGCGCCGAGATCTAGGCGCCTTGCGGCCGTGGCGTGCGCGACGTGCATCGCGCCGACCGGCATCGCGCGTCCCGCGTCGCGCCGACCGGTTGGTGTCGCGGCGCGCTCGGTGCAATATACTGCTCGGGAGCCGCGCATCCGCGGCTTCGCGAAGGAGCATCCGATGTATAAGACCAAGATCGATCTGCCGGAAAAGGTCCGCCGCAACGTCATTACCGTGCTGAACAATCAGCTCGCGGAGGCCATCGACCTGCAAAGCCAGGTCAAGCAGGCACATTGGAACGTCAAGGGGCCGAACTTCATCGCTTTGCACGAGCTGTTCGACAAGATCTCCGATGCCGTTCTGGAGCAGATCGACGATATTGCCGAGCGTGTGACGAGTCTCGGCGGTACCGCCGAAGGAACGGTCGCGGTCGCCGCGAAGCGCAGCAAACTCAAGAATTATCCGCTCAGCATCACGGCGGGCAAAGACCACTTGTTCTATCTGTCGACGCAGCTCGCGTCCTACGGCAAGGCGGTACGCGCGGCGATCGATGAAACCGGCAAGCTCGGGGATGCCGACACGGCGGATCTGTTCACGGGCATTTCGCGCACCGTCGACAAGTATCTATGGTTCGTCGAGGCGCACCTGCAGGACAAGGCCTAAGACCAAAGCCTAGCGCTCACCCGAGCAACGACGCAAAGTAACTGTTGTAGAGACGGTTCAGCGGGTCGGTGCGGTGACGCAGCGCGCTGAACAGTCGGGCGCGATCGGCAAAAGCCTTGGCGATGTGCTCCGCCTTCAGCGCGCGCGTTTGATTGAACGTGGGCACGCCGCCCTCGGCGGAGGCGAAGTCGTTGAAGTCGATCAGGAAGTCGGCCCAGCCCTTTTCGCCGTCGGACGAGGGTTCCAGCGTCATCATCGGACCATCGTAGCTCACGCTGAACAGTGAGCCGCGATCCTTGTGCAGCCGGCTCGCCGTCGTGACGAGGTTCGGGCGGAAATGGTTTTGCTTGTAGTAACCGCGGCAAAATGCACCGTAGGCCTTGAGCACCCGCGGAAAATCGGCCGCAGGGAACGCCCAGAGCGTGCGCGTGTATCGGGCCCGCCATGGTTCCGCCGGCAAGTCGCGCAGCCATTCGTGTGCATGCACGACGACGCCGCGCGTGCCGCGCAGTTGCGTCGCGTTCAAGGCACGGTGAACGCCGGACAGCACGGCATTGCGCAGCCCCGGCGCCGCGAGCACGCTGCCGACCGAGGAGCCGAACGCGGGCAGCACGTTGCGCATCACGGAATTGCGAATCTGCCAGATGCCGGAACGCGTCGTCGCTCTTTCCGAATCCAGGATGCGGCGCTCGACGGTGACCCGGTCGCCGAACGGCGCGACGTGCAGTCGCAGAGCACCCGGCGAGCGCAGCAGCGCGTCATGACGTCTCACATACTCGTCGACGGAATGGACCTGGTAGTCGATCTTGACGGGCTGCAGCGGCGCGACGCGCAGTACCACCTCGTGGACTATGCCGAGCAGGCCGAAGCTCGAGCGCAGCACGCGCATGAGTTCGCGGTCCTTCTCCGCGATGACCATCTGTTTGCCTTGCGGCGTGACCAGCTTGAGCTCGGTCACGCACGAGGACATCTGTGCGACGCCGTCGTGATAGGAGGGCTGCGGCAGCGTCGTCATGGCGACCGCGCCCACTGAGATATTGCCGATCTCCGGCGTCAAGGGGAGTTCCAGGCCCCGTTCCGCGAGCGTGCGCACGAGCGTGCCTAAGCGTACGCCGGCCTGCGCGCGCACACAGTCCTCGCCGATCTCCAGAATCTTGTCCAGCCCCGCCATGTCGAGGACTGTTCCGCCATCGCCGCCGACGCAACGCGCCTGCGAGTAGTCGGCGCCCATGGCGCGCACCGGCGTCGGGTAAGACTTCGGCTTGGCCAGGATCGTCGGCAGGTCTTCCGCGTGCCGCGGACGCAGCATGAGGCGTGGTCGTCGATACCCGAACGTGCTTTCCGCGCCAGGCGCCGCAGTGACTTTTGATACCATGAGCATCCCCGAACAGCTTGCGAGTCCCAAAGACTCAAAAACGCTGGAGCTTACGCAAAACGGGGAGGTCTTACCGTCACGCGACGCGAACGACGGTGAACTGGAGACCCCGCTATCGTCGGATTTTCCCGTGAAAATCCCTTAGACCGGTGGTTTTGCGTCCCCGCCTTTCGGCGGGTTTGCCCTTGTACAGCACCCCTACTATGCAAGCATCGCCGCGCCTTTGTAAAGGGGTGCCGCAGGGGCGGCCGCACCCCGGGATTCAGCCCATTAGGAGCAGCGTTTCCGCGTGCTCGACGGCCTCCGGCGTGCCGCATACCACGACGACGTCCCCCTCCTTGAGCACCGTGTCGATCGCAGGTTCACGTCCCACGATCCCGTCGCGTCGCACGGCGCTGACCGACGCCTTGGAGCCGCGTATGGCGAGTTCCGCGATGCTGCGGCCGACCGCCCAGGCATGCGGTGGCAGGATCACGCTGTGCAATTCCTCGCGAAATGCGTGGCTCGCATCGAGGACCTCCGCACGCTCCGCAGGGAAGAACTGCCGCAACATCCCGTAGCGGTGGCTGCGAATGTCGTTGACGGTTCTCACCACGCGCGAGACCGGGACCTTCAATAGCAGCAGCAGATGCGAGAGGAGCATTAGGCTCGCCTCGAACGTCTCGGGCACGACTTCGGTGGCCCCGGCGGCCTGCAGTTCCTCGAGCTGGGTGTCATCCTGGGTGCGGACCAGAACCGGGACGTCGCTGCGCAGCGCCCGCACGGCGCGCAGGATCCGCAGACTGACCGGCGGATTCGCGAACGTGATCACGACGCAGCTGGCGTGCTGCACGCCGACATTCTGCAACACCTCCTGCTGGCCCGCGTCGCCGTAGACGATCGGATCGCCCGCCTGACGGCCGACCCTGATCCGGTAGGCGTCGACATCGAGCGCGATGTATTCGAAGCCTTTTTGCTCGAGGACTCGTGCGATGTTCTGTCCGACACGGCCGAAGCCGCAGATCACCACGTGATCCCGCTCGGCGACTGCGAGCGTCGCCTGGACCTCCTTGCTGGCGCCGGAGCGCGGCGGCCCGTCCTCGCGCAGCAGCGCCCGCGCAATACGCCGGTTGTGCCGGATCAGCAGCGGCGAGAGCACCATGCTGAGCACGGTCGCCGCAAGCAGGGGCTGCACGAGCGCGGGAGCGAGCAGTTCGTCGCGCAGCAGCAGCGTCAGCAGCGCGAATCCGAATTCCCCGCCCTGAGACGTGATCACGCCGGTGCGCAACGACTTGAACCAGCTGTGTGTGACCGGCTTCGTCACGAGCGTGATGATCGTGGTCTTGACGATGAGCATGCCGAGCAGCACCACGGTGACCAGCAACAGGTGCCGCAGCAGCAGCGCGATGTCGAGCAGCATGCCCACGGTGATGAAGAAGAGACCCAGCAGCACGTCGCGATAGGCGCGGATCGTCGCCTCGATCTGATGCCGGAATTCGGTCTCGGCGAGCATCAT
>Ga0116229_10006517_pt1 | contig 18750 bp, 15 predicted proteins | sample S1TSphgellanicum_3_FD_87313 | JGI IMG/M metagenome (GOLD analysis project Ga0116229, IMG submission 87313) | Host-associated microbial communities from peat moss isolated from Minnesota, USA - S1T2_Fc - Sphagnum magellanicum MG | ecosystem: Host-associated > Plants > Peat moss > Unclassified... | reverse complement strand
GATTGTGATATGTGATATGCAATCTAAAAACACGAAGGTTTAGTGTGTAATGTGGCGAAATCCAATAATGGTGTTCCCAATCCAAAGTTCAAAGGATTCATGGTCGATATATAGTGTTCATGCCAATTGGAACATAGTTCAAATTGTCTATGGTAGCGAAGATCCAAGTGAACCAATTGTTGATAGATAATGAACTTGTTTTTTTCATTGGAGTCAATCCATGAACAAGTACACAAAACAACATAGCAAGCCAGAACTGCAAGACAAACATAAGACATTGTGTTATGAATACAGAAATGTCATTTCTTTGGAAGAAGCTAATGCTCAATATGTAATAATCTATTGTTGGTGGTATTCTTCGGGTGTCATTGATGAAGTTAGACTTCAAAAGTTGGAGAATTGGTTCCCTTTTTTGCCCACCTTTTTGACAATATCACATCTACATTACCAATTGTTTTAATATTACATAACAAACTTTCTTTTTTTCTCGTAGAAGCTCTCTTCCAAAAAGCTTACAGACATGCCCATGTGTAACCTTTCAGAGATAGTGCACAATGTATGGTTTTAATAGTCTAGCAAATGGGGAGCCTATTTGTATGTTGTGACATTGGATGTTACATTTGAGTTTTCAAACAATCGATGTTGTATTTTCAGTTCATGCAGGGTGGTCAACCAGGTCAAGGGCTTGAAAAGAGTGAACTACTTTTGCGTATAACAACCCAATCTAGAAATCTAAAACAACTTGCAAACATAATTTTGAAATATTCCCCAAGATCAGCTTACAGAGTTAGAATTACACATATGGAAAGTGAGGAGATCTTTGGCTCCTACAAACAAAAGACAAACCTAGCCTTTAGATTAGAAGGGGATTCACATAGGCATAACTATGTGAATTTTTTTCATTTTCATGTAAACCATACAATTACCAAATCAACTCATGGAAATTGAGCAACTTGGGGCAAATCAAATTTAAAGAGATGTTGAAGTCCTTGAGGCTCCATGTGGAAATGGAGTTTGACATATAGAAATATGCCCCCTTATGTTCCATGTTGAATGTTCTGCGTTGCACAAATCTACCAAACATTTTTGTGCTACTAGGATAATTGCCAACCCAACTTCTATTGGTGTCCCTAACCCAACTTATTCAAGGTTGTCGTTTCAATTCCCTAGTGCACCTTTAAAGCTACATAAGTTCTGATTCTATGCAGATGATATGAATTGTTATGTTGGCAATACGAAGTGCAAATATGCATTGGACAAACCGACTGCTTTGGAAATTTGGCCACTTCAAGCTGAAACCATTCACCCAAGATGAAATCAAGTCTCTTGAGGAAGCAAGATTTGTTCTGAATAAACAACATCTGATGTTTCCTCAAAGTCTATTCGAAAGGAAAAACTCCATTCCTATAAATAGGCCATTGGATGAAATGTCATGGCCAACATCACATAATTGTAAGGCTATTCATCGTACGGTGCCATTCAAGATGTTAAATCTACACTATAATCATTGGGAGGTTGGTCAACTTCTTAAAGCGACTATAAACCCACCATTGGAGGTTCCCCCTCTTGGATCTAGATGAATCTATAAGATTTTATTTGACCAAAATCCAAACAAGAAACAATATGAAGTTAAAATAAGGAACTTCCCAACTTGCACTTGTTTGGATTTTGTAACAACAATGTCCAGTTTGTTAGGTCGGCAAAGGAAGTGGGTGCCCTGTAAACACATGCACTATGTTTTACAACATGTCATGTTTTGTGGGCAATTTGAAAGTTTCATCCATTTTCCAACTTTGAGTTGTGATGAAGTTCATCGCTTGTTGGATTGTGATGTAATTTTGGTGTAGGTAAAAGTATTATTTTGAATTGGCAATTTTAGCGTTTGTGATGATGCTATGTGTTTGGCTCTTAAATTAAAACTTGCAAGTGATGTTAGCACTCCAGGTTTTTATAAACATTTCGATAATTGTTCATTCAACATTTTGCATGTATGAATTCTGAATTGTTAGATAGAAATTAATTATTAGAATAAGTTGAATCTTCACTAGTTATTTAAAACATTATTGAAAGATTATGGGAAATAATTCCTAAATGTCAAACTCACCATTATGTATATTTGGATGAATATTTTGTATCATCCAAAGAATATCTTGGCACGTCAATAGGATATTATATCCACGTGGATGAAATATTTTTGTTTACATGGAAAATATTTGGTTTACATGGCAAAAATATTTTAAAGAGATTATGTGTTGTTCACAAAAGTTCTATTCACGTGCTTGTTATTCATCATTCACAAGCTCACCGTTCATGTTCACATTCCCACACAATAATTGCATTGATCCTCAAGTATATCAACCATGATGGCTTCTAGTTGGTCAATGATGTTTTTTTATGTCCTTGAGGTAGCTAATTTGCATAATTGTAGTTTCTTTCTTCTAAGAATTTACAAGCTTCCTCAACAACATGAGCCTCCATGAGCCCGTGTTTGCTTCATATCTTGTTGTGAGATGTTGCCAACATTCATAAGGATCAATGTAATGTCTAATGATGAAAATCAAAGAATTTCGAATTAATTTTGACATGGCATCCAAGTTAAGCTTCCTACCTTCATGTTCAACCTTTGTAATTACGCCTTATGTCACGAGAATGATGTAGCATGTCCACACTCAATACCTTTCACATATGTGAATCATCCTAAATGACCATACTTGATAGTTAAACTTTCCTTTTAACTAGCTAAAATTTAAAAGAAAAAAATTAAAACCTTTATTCTATTGAACAAGAGATCACAAGATTTCTTTGTTGATGACGGTCATGGTCACAACACCAAATGCATCAAAAACACATGAAGTAATGTCAATTATCTATCCTCCAACAATTGTACCACCTACCACATTTTGTCTGCCATTTGTTTGTCTGTTGGTTATGTCTTCTTGGTCATCTACCATGACTTACAAACTTATAAATAGACCCACTCTAGAAAACTAATCAAGTTCACTCCCAAAGTGTTTGAAAAACCCACTTTAATACCATGTTAAATATGATCAAGTTTTTTTCATTATGTAAAAGTTGTGCATAAAGACAAAATCACAAAAGCCTAATTGGTTGCATGATCAATGAATCCCATATCACATGAGGATTGGTTAAAAAGATTCAATCTTATTTGATTACTAAATTTAAAAAATGAATGTGAGTAGAGTTTCATCCAATTTCAACATAGGTCTTCAAAACATTTGACAAAGGATAATTCCTAAATTTCAAATTTTCAACACTTTGTGAAATGAATTTCTCAAAAAGTTGACAATTTGATGAAAAAATAAATAGTTAATAATGAGCAATTAATTTCCCATATCATTACCAAGGCAAAGAGCCCTGATTATATACAAGTTTATAAAACATGATCAATTAAAAGAGAAATAATGGCTTTACATTGATTACAAGATTTTAAAAATTAACTCAAAATAACCATCTCCAATCTAACTAGCAAATTTCAACATCATGACCTTGATAAATATGATGTCAAATTCTTCTAGATTTTTAGAAACAAAGAGTGTTTATTTCCAACACCCTTCCTCACTTTGCAATATTGCTCCCATGTCTATTATGTCATTTTGAATTCAAAATAGGAGAAAATAATTTAACTATTGTGAACTTGAATTATAATAATTAATCAATTTTATGTTAAATAACATATTTAATTATTAATAAGCTTGGAAACTAAGTGTAGAATCTTCAAAGGGAAGGCATAAGTTTAAAGCCCAATTTGTCCTTATTAATGTCACTAGCTTCAACTCGCTCTCTAATAAAGAGATGAAGTATTTCAATATGTTTTGTTCCAGCATGTAAAACTAGATTATGAACTAGTTTTATGGTTGATTGGTTATCAATAAATAAACAAGTAGGCATCACCACACATTTCTATATTGAAATGAAATAACAAAATAACAAAATGTTGAATTGACACAACAAAATAATGAAACAATATTGCAACAATGAGAAGGGATGCAATAGAGAAAAACAACATATCAACCATCTTGGATGAAAAGTTATTAATGAACATCATGAAACTTGGAATTCATTGACGAAAATCCATTTTTCATCCATAATAAATCAATTTTATTCATTTTGCATCCATAAAATATTTATAGATGTGTCAAGAATGCCATTTAGAAGATGGGCTTTTGTCATGAATGATATTTGAATACCAATTTCAAACTAAGTCATTAACCATATATTAATATTTTTTAATCAAATATAACATATTTGATATCACAAAACTCATTGTTCATTTGCAAAATCTCATCCATGAATGTTCATTTTTCATTCCACATGGGATGAAATTCAACAATCATCATCCAATTCATTACACATCATTGAAATTCATTCATAATGAATAAATTTCATCCATCATCAGTTAGTTCATCATTCATGAGAAAAATGCATCTACAAGCATGTTTTTAATTTTATTCTATTATGAATAAAATTATGTTTGAGCAATTTTTTACATATTTCATGATTTTGTTTCATATCATGATTTTTTTGGTTGGACTTGAGTTCATGTTTGTTTTGTTAAAACCTTTTGTGCACATTGAAGTTTTTTTAGTCATCATAGTTTTTGTGCTTGCGACAACTTCATGAAACCTCATCTAGCTTTCAAAGATCGATATGTGAAAGCTTCCATCCAAATATACCACAATGTCATTAGCCATTTTTTTCTTTAGTTAAAGAAATACAATTATTTTCCTTCACATGTCAAATGTCCAAAAATATTGTTTCATATGCCCACAAATGTTCATCATTTGAATGTTTTTTGGAACTTGTGGTGTAAAAACATGTTTGCCAACTCCTTCACCTTTGCAATTTGTTGGACCAAATCCCCCATCAAACAAAATATGTTGTTTCCATATCCCATCCTCTTTACTAAGATCCTCTTTATTACTTGAAGCAGATACGTATTTCAACACCCTCATGTAATTCTTCACTTAAACTTGAATATTCCTCGTGAAACCTCATCAATACAACTACTACTTTTTCATGATCCTATATCATGAGTAAGCTAGCTCCTTAGCCAAGTATAAATAGAGGTTTCCTTCATTATGATTTTCATTCTATTCAACATGACCACCAAGTATTCTTTTACCTTATTTGATGTTTCAAATCCTTCATGTTACAAATGAGATTTTGTTTGGATATTTAATTGCATACTTTTGTGTTCTTGTTCAATATCATATTTTGTGCAAGGTTGGACTTAAGTTTGGGTTTATTTTGCATGATTTTTCATAGCCATTGCCATTGAAAAATCTTTTTAATCTTGGTAGTTTTTATGCTTGTGGTCATAACAAAAAAAAATGATGTAAACAACAAATAGAAACAATGATCAATAAAAAGTGATGTATTAACCCCCAAAAAAAAACACATTGGTGAAAAAAATGGCAAAGGAAAAAAAAACATAACATCAAAGGAAAAAGAAAAAAAGATGAAATAACATTGATTTACCTCTCACATGAACACAACATAAATGCGAGAATGAGTGAAAGGAGTCTTTGTGATGTTGCCACATGTCATAGATTGTTCACACACAACTATGAATCAATTGGAAATACTAAAATGGTGATTCAATGTTTATGGCCACTAAACTTTCAAATGTTCACTAACTTTAGCTTAATTAACTTAATTTTAATGAATTCCTTAAAGTAACCTTTACTTTAGTTGTGGCTAGTTTGATCAAACATGCATGAATGTGAATCCATGGATCGGGTTTGCCAAAAAAAAACTACTTTAGAGATAACTTATAAGTTAGTATGCACCTACATTAGAACATTTATTCAAGGTAAGTTATAATCTTTTAAGTTACCAAATTGATACTACAATAGCTTAGTAGGTTCCACATTTTGATGTTGAAATTTTAATATATCTTTTCCTAAGATTTTAACATAAATATTAAAAATTTATTAAGATGTATTTTTTACTTTTAATTACACCTTAAAAAAAATTCCAAAAGTTTTGATTATTTCTTCTTGTAATTATTTGGTGTCAAACTTGTTAAGTTGTTGCGTATTGGAAAATGGGCAAACCTTGGAACATTTTGTCAAGTAAGCTTGTAGACAAACCTAGTAGGGGTGAGCTTATAGCTAGGCTCACTTGGCACAATGAAGCATGCCCATTTTGTAACATAAATGATTTGGACTCCTTTGAATCATTAGGTTTTTGAAAAAAAGGTAGATTATAATTTGTTTTAAAAGAAGAAGAAGAAGATTACATTATGAAAAAACAAGATTATGGTCCTTAACAAACAACTACTAACCATTATGTCACATTATAAACATGATATATTCAATGATGACCTTGGGTGAGAGATTTACTATTTAAGGGACCTTCAAAAGTGGCAAAAAATCTTTTCACAAAATTATTTACAATATTACTAGAAGATTTATTTTAATGGATGCAAGGTAAGGTTTTAGAATGGAAGCATCCACCATTTTCTTAAACCCATGTTAAAAATTTTGAACAACAAAATATGGGGAACAAAGAGGATCCACACCTTATTATTAGTGACGAAAACTCTATTTGTAAGCTAAGTTACCCTCTTCTAATAATAATAAAAGTTTTTAGCTAGGGTTTTACACACTCTAGAATTTGGTGGTAAAGCACCGGACAAGCATACGGCAATCTTGACATGACATGAACATACTAACATGTTTCCAATGTAGTAAAAAATAAAACATGGTCCACATGATGAGTTGGTTGGGGATTTAATATTTATCAAGCTTCTTTTAATTCTAGGGAAGATGACAATTGGACTTAGTTTGAGTGAAACATGTATAGGGTCTAATAGTATGGTCATCAACTTGACAATATATGATTGTTTTGACAATTATGAAAACATTCTATAGCTACCTCATTACATCACTCCCTTCACCAACCCACCTTCGTGCATATGAAAAAAACGAGTTAACATGTACTTTTTCATAATTGAATTTTCGTAATTTGATTCAATTCAGCCAAATTCAATGAAACTGAAAACATTAACCTTCTTAAATCTCAAGGAGAAAATTGTTGTGTTATGTTCAATTCAATTTGGATTTAAAGGAATATGGATTCTTTTAAATATTCAATTGAATTCAAGGGAATCTACGTTCCTTTTAATTTGAATATGCCAGGTCTGCCAATTCTGCAAGAGGCATGAAACAATGAGTGTCTCTAATATGGCAGAATATGCACCTTTGGTGCTCTTAACGGCTTCTTGACACCAAAGAAGAGATGCAACCACCTGACTAACCTGGGGTAGGTAGTTGGGTAGCAATGTAGGTGATAGCTAATAACCGCCCTCTCCCTTGCCCGCTTGAATTTTCCATGCGTTCCCTCTTCGCTTACAGTTGTAGTTTTCCTACTTCTCCCAGGTTCTCTCAGATCGGGCTACCATTGAAGGAATTTTTGCTGTCATCCTCCATCATAAGCGGCCGCAGCAAGTGACCGATATGGTCTATGACACGATGTGGTTCGGGGACGAGAAGACCAGTGACATCATCTTGCAACTGCTGCCAAACCACGACTCAGAATCGCCTGCCAGCCCTGCAAGTGGCAAACCCTTGCATTCTGTAGCCAATGAAGAAGTCTTGTTGCTCAAATATCCCAAGCACAAACAAAAGTCAGGCCACAATTCTCCTCGACATGATGAGCTTTCCAATCATGGCGATAGTCGTGGCAGACCTTTATCAATATCCAACCTGGATGCTGGCCAACCCAACCACAAAAGAAGACAACCCTCTAAGAAGAGAAGAAAAGTGCACGTCCATTTGGACATCACGACGCTGCATGTTCACAGCGCTGCTCTATGCCGCTGCCAGGTGCCAAATATATCATTCTTCATGCTCAATTTTCCTGGGTGTCACTTACGGAGTTGATCGGGTTCAAGATGCGTTCTTGATTTCCAGCCACCTCAAGATAGCGAGGCACTCAAATTCTGCCTAGAAAAATTATACCCGCATTTCCTGTCCTTTGCTGTTCTCCCTTCTTGAATAATGTTTGTGAACTCGTTTCAACTGAATATTTGACAATTTTATTGTGTTGAGTTTTTCTGTGAACACCCAATTGTGCCTTGGAAAATTAGAAGTTTGTGTAGGTGCTCTTTTGCAAATTATGACCAAATAAATAGGTCAAAAAACTTGGGTGGAATGCATGTGTTGAGCAATTTGATGAAAGTGTGTTCAACAGTTGTGTGACAAGACAATCCCAAATCTAGAAAATTTTCCTTCCAAGACTTGTGTGTTACAAAAAGAAAATTTGGAATTGAACAAATTTTAGTCCAAATCAATGTTCTCACCACAAACCTAAACGAGGGAATGCCATCCTATATGTTTTGGTTGACATGGGCAGTACTTCAAGGCATGCTTGGGGGATAGATGGTCTGAAGATGCCAATGGTACACGCACTATGGAACTTACCATGGAAGCTCATAGCAACCCCAATGTGTATATCAGTTGCATTGAGCTTCTCTACAAAGAGGACCTTTCACCTGCAACTTCATTCCAGTGTGTGGGCCATGCTCTCAATATCTTGCGAGTAGCAGCCCAACTCCTTTTCCAAGATTGCATCATGTCTTCCATGCAATACCTTGCAGCAATGCCTTGGAGAGCTGAAGAGCAACTTGCAATTCATACAGTTCTTACAGGTTTTCATCTTCCTCCCACTCCTGATCTAGTGGCCAGACTTGGCACCTTCAGTCCAGCTGGAGCTATGAGCATAGAGTTGCCAAGCTTGGTGAAGAGAGTTCTGGAAAATCTACTGTCAACAAATACACAAGAATGTCTAAGCTTCAAAGATCGACGAGCTGTATGTGAAAAAGTTCTGAGAGGAAACATGCAAGGTCCTTTGTCATCTTGTGCAATGGTCCATATCACCAAATCTGCAATGTATGGAGAGTTACACAAAATTTTACACAGGTTTAGAAATGAGGTGCATTTCCAATCTTCAGTCTAAATTTTAATGAATCCTTGTCAGTAAGTACTTAATCCATTCTTCTTCATTCTTAATCTTGAGTATAACTGTCTCAAGGTTTTTGACAATTATCTAAATCAGTCCAGGATAAATAGTGTGTATACAAAGTCTACAGAAACATAGGCTTTTCACCACCTCACCTATACCAAATTCTTAAAAATGAAGGATGGAGTCCAAATGAAGGGTGTCATTCACAACACTAATGACCAGAGAAAAGTCATCTGATGAGTACCATGCCTTATAAACCTCCTCTCACCAAGAGGACTCCTGATAAATTGGAAGTTCCAAGCTATGATTTCTGCTGAAAGCGCATGATACTAAAAACATTGCACATTGGAAAACTTATAAGGACACATAAGAGGAATGCACAAATTGTGTACAAACAAGATGTATGGTAAGAACACTTAAAGGAAGACCTTTTGGATTTGGAATGTGGACAGGTCGAATGCAGCTGCTGGTTACACGAAGATGACATTCCAGATCTCAGCAAGGCAATGGTGTGGCTACTCAACATCATGTTGGAACTCAAAGTGGCAGACGATGCTGTGAAAAACCTTTCTAATGACAAAGAGCTGGCACAAATTACTATAACCCTTGTAGAGCAAATGAAGTCCAATATTTGCAATGAATTCTTGGTTGAGTTTTTTCAAGTTCTGGTGCGTATGTTACATGCAGTTGGAAAGGGGGAAATCATACTTGAAAATGCCACTCGGCTTGCACTTATAGACACATGGTTACCTATCATCAGGGAATGTGAGTATGTCATCAATGGTGAACTCCGAGAAAGTGCAGAGCAGGCAGTAAATACAGTTCTGAAGACTCTACCACTATTTGATCAAGAGTGTATCTTAATATCATGGCTATCAAAGGAGCCTGATCTGGACTACAATAGTATTTGGCCTAATCTCTCTGAGGCTTTTGATGCATGGTGCCACAACTTCCGATCAACTATGCATCTTCTTAGTGGTTCTGCAGATGTGAAATACCACGCTTTCACTACCAATGATGATTCGTTAACCCAAATGTAACTCAAAAACTCCAAATTTGGATACTGCAAAACATAATGTCTACAGTAATGCCCACACAGTTCCATGGTAAGATCTGTAGCCTCAAACACGCCCAACATTCTGGCTGGCCATTGAAGGGCATTACTAAGAGATCATCACCTCCCAAAATTCTTTATTGAGCAGTGGCTAAAGTTAAACTGAACTGTAAGTTCTCCTCCTATTGCTGATATTGGCAATTGTTACTCCTTACCGGATGTCACACTAATGTATAGGGTTTGAAATTTAGTTCTCCCTGCCATGAAACCATGACCTGAAATGACAACAGGAGACATGACAAGAATGTGCAGAAATCTTAGAACTTGAGTACCCCAATGGTGTGCTTAGCACCTGAAAATTTTCAACCTAATTAGGATTAACTTACTAAACTACAGGGCCCTTTGTGCCTTGTCTTTGAAGAACTTGACACCAACAGACTTTCTGAGGGCAGACTTTGAGAGGGTGTACCTACTTATTCCTTTTACAGCAGGTCTACCAGCAGCAGTAGAATGCCCTGTACACTGTACTTAAAACCTTCAAATAATGGGCTGCTGCTCTGGTCTTTAGTTTTGCAAAGATAAGAGGTGTATTATGAGGGCCAACTTTAAGGCTTACTAATTACTCCACCTCAGGTCTATCATGCCTGTTCTAGAGTTCAGATACTGTGCATAAAAGGAGCTTTCTGTTTCAGGGCTTACTGGTTTGTAAACCTCAGTGGGATCAACATAGGAGACAAATTTAATCTTTGAGATGAATTGGGGATTTCAGGTTCCTGTCATGCAGGGTACAGAAATGTCCATAGGTCCACACTTTTCCCTGCATAAAACATCAGTAGATTTGTTTTTTGTGACAGCCTGGTCTCAAAATACAATGTACATGAAGCAATTTTGTTAGCTTTCAGCAGCACTGCAAAGAAAACTGATCAAGAACATAATAATGGCAATCAACATGGGCACCAAATTGAGCAGTTAGAAAAAGTGATAATGACCACCACCCAAATTTCAAACCCACACACATGTGACTAGGCAGAGAGTCAAGAACATATAATCAATCTCAGGAGTTCAAAGTGACCTGCCTCTAATCCAAATTTGTTCTGATACAAGATGGATTTGATCTGGTGGCAAAACAGATCTACACTAAATCTTTGAGCCATCACTTCAGCATGCACACCATTGGCTAGTATTATAGTTTCAGCAATTATATTCTTCCAAACTTGTAGCTCTGCATCTAGAAGCGACTGGGCACCAGCAAACTCCTTACTAAATCCCACAATGCTTTGAGCATGCAATAGACTGGAATGAATAGATGGGCCAAGCATGGAAGTTAGATTCTAGAAGTTCATGTAAGTCAACAACCAGAAGTACATCATGCAACGAAAGGAGGTCATATGTTGGAAGATGGATTGGATTAAAGACTGCACATTCTCCCAAAACATTGAGCCCTTCACATGGAACCTCAAATCAGGCAAACCTACATTTACTGAAGTACAAATGAAGTAAAGCAGAAGTCTGGATCTTTATCATACACTGCAATGGATGGGAGCTAGCTCTGATCCTCAACCTCGGGGGCTACTTCTCGCTCTTCTGCAGCTGCTGCCATTAACTCATCAAACTGCCCTGACTTCACCAGAATTATCTCCACCTACTCATCACAACCAAGTGCTTCAACTAAGTGATGTAGCCTGAGATGAACAGAGCCTAGCGGAAGATGTAGATGGGAGTAGGCAAACCCACAAAGTAACCCAATAAACATTTCAAAATTCACCACAATCTGAGACAATGAGAGTCTTAAATAAACAAGCACAAGCATCTGATAAGAAATTGGACAATTGCCATTACTAATCATCTAACAAATAGTACCTTAGCTTTTTGAATGGGCCGACCTCTGGCCTCATCTCTCATGTCCACTGTTGATGTAAGAATCCCTGCATGCAGGAAATAGAACAATTGTATTTGAAAGTCTTCTAAACCAATCTATGTGCTTGCTTACTCAAAAATCTTGTAGCATACAATAAATAGAAGACTTGAACTCTATGCAGGTAACATATTATCAAAAAATAAACTGGTTTGACAAACACATGGTGGACAACTCGAGCACCCTCATGAAAACTTGTCCATGCAGGCCTTCAGTTATGAATTGAACAAACTGACAAAAAATACTCCTCTAAAGAAGAGGGCTGGAAGACATACGCTTCTCAACAGCCAGACCGTTATTCTTCAAGATTTCAGCAACTGTAACAACAGTTGCAATGGCTGTAAGAAGTACACAAGAATCAAATGCAAATCATCAGACAGAAACTCCAGTCATAGTATTGAATTGAGAGTTTCAATCTGCCAAAGTATTTAATGACTAAATTCTGTAGAACATTCTCTGGAGTGCCCATGATCAGAGAACTTGGAACAAGCCTTTTGAGGATACACTGAGAACTAATGCGAAGACAAATCGGTGTCCATCTGAGCAGCACAGTACCAACATACACACAAAGAACAAAATGCAAGGCCACTTACCCATTCCCAGGGCTGATAACTCCACTTCTTCATGTTGTTGCATATACCTCTGCAAAACAGAAAAATCACTCCAAAACCCTGTGAAAATGCTGTCAGCTGGACTTGACACCATACTCAAAGTGAATACAACCAGGCATCTAAGACCCATATGCTACAAAGATTTTGTGCACCTTTGCACACACTTAACAGACTCATCTCGAACTAAGGCAATGTATGCTAGTTTTTGTGGATGCCCACAGGAGAGCACCTTTAGATGTGGCAAGCCTAGCATGCAGTCATGATATTCTCCAACAGTGTCAGTGGGAACAGAAACCATTAGGATCTGATCACTCACAATAGAAAGGACTGCACAAAAACTTCAGGCGTGCTTATATCTAAGAAATTTTCTGTTCATGACTTGACCTTATTTGCATCACTAGCTCTTCTTCAGGTAACTTTGCTCATAGATGGATACAAAGGCAGGTCATTGTAAAATAAAAGGGATTTACTGCCCAGCCTTTTATTTAAGATCACAGCAGTTCCTTTCAGCAGTTGCAATCAGATGGTTTAGCTGACCAACATCTCTCCAATTCCAGTTCCCAGACACTGCACTACCACAAAATTTATGTGAACATGGTTGTGGAGACCAAATAAGGTCATGTCTTTCTTAACTATCATGCTCCACTCTGATTACAAGAACCACAACTTCCCACATTCCAAAACCTTACACTTTACTTTTGCTGAAATTGAGAATCTTTCAGGACTCAGTAGTGTGGACACTCTCTACCAGATGACCATACTACAGATGTACTAATGTGCTAGTGGGAGGCTTCATATGCAAAACTCATGAGAGTGCTAAAACCCTAACAGATTAACATCATTTTCAGGCCCTCTCCACCATACATCTGCTTAGATGAAGGCAGGTTTTCATCTCAGGAAGTAACAAAAGAATAATCTTTAAAAACAGGAGAATAAACAAACAGGTCCATACATCAGGAATTTAATCAGGCTCCCAGCAGCCCTAATCTCCAAAGACAGAAGAATAAACAAAGGCTTATGTCTGAAGTCTGAACCAATATCCGGTTATTGCCTTCACAAGAAGGAACAGAAATTTCAGCATATATTCAAGGCAATAAGTTCTGGCAGTGGTTTGCATGCAAAAAAGACCTTTGTAGTCCATCAGCTTCCGACTAGATTTTACATTCTTTCATACCAAATACGGTCTTCACATAGATGGTTCATGTCTTTGAAATGTCCACAAGGTAGGACATGAAGGAACCACAGGACTCGTCACTCTACAATGTAACAAGGAACAGATTTCCCAGGTGGATGGGAGAAGGAAAGTACCTTGGCAAGGTTGACATAGAAGAATAAGGGCTTCTTTGTATTAGATACTTGAATCCGATTCTTTTTGTGAATATCATTCAGTGCCAAATTTGCAACTCGCTCTGTGACTTCCTCCATCCTTCCGTTCCCCGGGATCTTCTATATTTTCTCCCCTTCAACACCAATTTCTCCAGATGAAAATACCAGATCAAGAAGCAAGAAACCACTTTCTGATCACTGCTCCTGTCTTCCCTTCGCAACACGTCACAGTTAATCCAACCGCTTAGATTTATCTTCCTTGACCTCCTCTATGGTGTACAAATAATATTGATCAAGAAACCCAACAAACAGTCTACACAAAGCCTCCATGTCGACTACACGAAAGAATCCCCCCTTCGACTCCGCCCCTCTAATGGCAGCCTACACTATCTTCGTGCAATGCTGAAAGCAACCGAGAAACAAATCACCTGGAGAATCGTCTCTTTACTCCCACGGCCTCAAGCTCCACTCCCTTGCAAGGATTTACAGAGCACGCCGTCCTTTTTTCCTTCCTAGTTCACCGAAAAAGAAGGCGGTCTCGCCGCTTCGAGGTCCACGTTCGCACTAAAAGACAGCACAATTCCGCAAGAGGCTTTTCCACGCAGCTCGAATCCAATCAGCTATCACAGACGTGGCTAAAACTCAAGAGAAAGCGAGAGCAGCAAAAGAGGGAGGGTTGAAAAATACACGACATAATAAGCCCGGTAAAGAGCCAGAGAAGGGAGGGAGGGACACTCTAGAGTAACCCAGGGTTTAGGCTTGGTAACTTCCTTGAAGCCTGGGGTTTGAGTTCATGGTATTGCCAGGGTAAAGAGGACCAACCCTAAAAGATAGGAAAAACAAACACTCTTTACCCAGTCCTGAACTAGGTATACGAAGCTTGCACCCCGCCACCATCTTCATTTGCGCTTGCAAAGTATGCCTTTCACAGCTGATACTTGAAACTCTTTTTTGCGGCGTTCCTACGTGATTACCCTGCACCACCAATCATGCAAGCAACTTCAACACTCTTTTAGATATTGTTGAAAGGCTGAAACTAGTTCAAATTCGTCCATGCAGATTGGTCAAGACTATTCTTCCCATTTGGCTAATTTTTTTTAAGTACCAGTTCAAGATCATGATTATTGATTGAAACCGTTTCCCTCTCAAAATTACTGTTACTTGAGTCTGGAACATGAGTCATGATGGGTCGTTGGATTATTTAGTTCGGAGATCGATAAGCGGAGCTTTACACGGTCACTTGGTACTAGGGATATCGGAAGGCGCATAAGCTCCCTAATATTAATGAAGGGGTGCTTACACGTGCTTGCAACACATGATTATGAGATTATGCACCCTGCTCAGGCTCATGAGTCATGGGTCGTCGTTGGATTATAGAGATCCATAAGCGGAGCTTTTTACATTGTCAAGAACACCAACAACAACAACAACAATTGCTGCAGAAGTTTTGGGGCTAACAAGGAAATCCCGGATATGTTCAGGTACCTTTTATAGGAAAGGACAAATTGAGAGGAGTTTGAAATCGGTCTGATGGTGCTGATGATCTTTGCCAACAACCCACCAAGGATGATCCATCAAACTTGGCAATCGAAGAGCGTGCCACATGTCCCCCCTACTAATATGATTCAGATCGAGTTACCTAACTGTTTCCTTTTCTATGATTCTGAATCTAGTCGGGCAACTCAAGTTAAATGATTCCTTTTAAATGAATTCCTTAGAACCACCCAAAGCCCTCTCCCCCCAAAAACAAAAGTTCCCAAATACTCTGACATACGCATCATATCTCCACCCAAGTATGTTCACATGTATGTACAGAGGTACAGCATAATAATACTATGTATTGTGGAGTAATGACATGAGGACCCTCTGCTATATATCTAGCGCATTTTTGGGCTTTTTTTTTTTTTTGGCACTCCTATTGTGCCTTACATGGTTTTGTGTAGAACTACACTACTTGATTCATTTTCTCATGCATGTTCTACAACTCTCTTTTTTTAATGTTTTTTTTCCAAATGTTATGTTGTCGCACACTAATTTCAAACCCAACACCTCTTATCAAAAAAATGTGAGTATTGACCACTTGCATAGTTTTAGGCATTGAATAGTAATAATCATATTTTTTATTTAACCTATTAAGAGGGTCAAACCAATCAAATCCTGTAGTAGAATCATTTGGCTTTTGCTCAGGGTTAAGTTTTGTTAGCCAACAAATGCATCGGACAGAGCCTGTTAGGGTGTGCTTAGCATCTCTCCCTCAACACAACTCACACTTTTAGTACTTTAACCAAGTCAAAATCCAAGGATATGCATAGAATTAGTCAAATTTTCTCTTTGTAGTTATAGGGTGGTTTTCAAGTGTAATTTGCAAGGGACTTTCGACCAATGTAAGATCCTTGTCAACATGACCTTACAACTTTTGTAAGATTCATGTTTTTGAATCTTTCTTAATTATTTTCTTTTCTTTTCTTTTGCACACATTTTCTATTCTTTTTAACAATTTTTTTCATTTCATACAAAAAAAAGTCTTTTTACCATTCCTAAAGTTTTATTTACAAACCTACACATTAATTATTTTTTGATTAAAAAAAGAAATGGACAATTCAATTCCATACAAAAGAATAGAAAAACATGGACAACTCAATGAGAATTTTTTAAAAATAAATAAACAAAAATTGATCAACTCAATGCCAGACAACACAAAATATGATAGATGAATTAAAATTGAAGGAATCAATTTCATAGGATAACAGAAGTCATCTCAAATGAATAGAGTTTGCAAAGTATGAAATTAATATAAAAACTATGAAATGAATAAAAGTTGTTGAAATCAAATCCAATTATAAACTTTGTGAAAAATGAGATTTTTATGAAAACCAATCTAATCATCAAAGTTGTTGAAATTGGATCCAACTACAAAGTTTGTGCCATTGAATTAAAACCTCATCTATGTTGTGATATGTGCATCTATTGCAAATGGAACAACAATGCAACATTTCTAGTCACTACAACAAACCATGTCCTTTTCCTTGTCTTTTTTAATTGAAATTTTAGTCAAACCGAACACCAAACACTTTTGGATTTAGTAAAAAAGACCAATCAACTACGACATGAATTTGCTAGATATGTCATATATGTTTTGACTAAAACTTGTCATGTTCATTTTGATTAGCATGCCAGTACATGGTAATATTTTCTAATTAAAATATTATAAAATTCAAAATCTAATCAAATGGATATTAATGCACTTGTCAAAAGATGGACGCCAAAGGATTTTCTTGAAATCAAATGTGATTAATGAATAGATATATTATCCTTGTAATTGTAGAAATCATATATATCAACCAAGCAAAAATTCTCTTGAAAATAATTTTTCGTCATTGGAATTATGTTAAGAAAATCAATACATCTAAATTACACTCAAGGATGGGTGGAACTATTTCAATATCAGTTGAGGAAGTTTTCTTAAGAAAACATTGTACTATGGTTGGGAATGGGTTAATTTTATACACACTCCAAATAATAAACTAGAAAAAAAAAAAAGTGGAATTGTTTTGTAGATCAAGTCCATAGACTACTAGAAGTTGTGCAAGAATTAAATGTTGTCAAACTCTATGGTGAAACCAAGGTATGGATGCTAGAAAAGGGCATTATAGCAATTTATACTAAAAATTTAACAAAATATAAAAGATGGTTACCAATCCTTGTATGCCCATTGACACATACTAAAATCATCAACATTATCATTATACCAAATCATTATGTTTATTGGGATATATATTGGCTTCCTAAACTAAACATTAATAAACTCCTATTGAAATGGATGCTTTGTGACTTGGTATGTTACTTGGATTAACATAAACAATACTATAGGTGGGTACATCCACACTAACATGAGCTATAGCAAATGTAACCATTGTTTTAAGTTCTATATGTTTGTGGGTCAAAGTTTTTTACCAATTTAGAAAACGATTGTTGTGTTTGGATAATAATGTTACTACTATGTCATACTAGCATATTGAAAAAAAAAAAATGAATCCAATGACTATGAAGGTTCCAAAAGCATTATTTAAACACTATAATTAATGCTTTTAATCCTTAATCATTTGTTTTTTGGATGAAAATACAAGTGGTGACATTGTAAATTGCACGAATAATCAATGGCTCACAACAATCAACCTTATTCTAGAACATGTGAACCATCATCATTAAAAGGTAAGGTTTTGTGGCATAGCTCAATCTTGGCTAGTTTTTGTTGTAATTGAGAATCATTGTCATGGTGGTGGAAATTCAAGTTTGAATGTGCTCATGGCATTCTTGGCAAATAGGTATTAGGGATTGTGTGAGCAAAAAGTATGAAGGTACAAAACATTAAGGTTTTTATCACACATGGGAACTTTGCAAAAACATCCTCATGACATTGGCAAGGGGGTTTAAGGATTGTGCATGAAAGGGAGTTATTCAAGTGTAGAAGCATTAAGTTTCTTGGTGGCATGCTAAAACTTTGTACGAACATCGAAGTTGTTTGAATTCCAATGTAACATTATAATGTAGTAAATATCAACATTGTTCAACAAGAAATAGGGTGAACACAAGATGGCAAACATTCATCAAAACATGTTATCAACTAGAAGACAAAAGAGATGACCATCAATATTTGGTGTTTTAGAAGCCTCATATGAGATGTATGTATAAAGCTCTCAAGGCTAGCACATGAGAGTTAAGAAAGGCATGCACACTATCATGTGGTGAATGAATTTTTATGTGTGATAAAGTGTAGTATTTTCCTTCTTTTCCTCTTATTGTTGGTTGTTGATGCATGCATCAACAAGGTTAAGATCAACAAAGAAAAAAAGGTG
>Ga0116229_10006516_pt1 | contig 18750 bp, 13 predicted proteins | sample S1TSphgellanicum_3_FD_87313 | JGI IMG/M metagenome (GOLD analysis project Ga0116229, IMG submission 87313) | Host-associated microbial communities from peat moss isolated from Minnesota, USA - S1T2_Fc - Sphagnum magellanicum MG | ecosystem: Host-associated > Plants > Peat moss > Unclassified... | reverse complement strand
GAGGTCGAGGCCGTCGAGCGTGACCGATTCGTTGTCGAGCACGCGGATGCCGGCGGAGCGGACGGCGTCGAGGTAGAGGCTGCGCTCGGCGAATTCGTCGTGATTTCCGGTGACGTAGTAGACGCCAAGCGGCGCGGCGTATTTTCCCCAAGGCGCGACGAGTTGGCGCAGACCGATGGTGGGGCCGTCGAAGAGGTCGCCGCTGATGAAGACGATGTCGGGCTGCAGGGCGCTGAGCTTCTCGAGGACGCGCTGAAGGAACGCGGGCCCGGAAAGCGGGCCGAGGTGCAGGTCGGTGACAAGCGCGGCGGTGCGGCCGCGCCAAGCGGCGGGCAGATTCGGCAGCGGGACGGTGATGCGCGTGACGCGAATCCAGCGAGCGTTGATCAGGCCCCAGACGGTGATGAGCAGCGCGAGAGTGAAGAGGATCGCCGCGATCTCGAACCGCGGTGCAGGCCGCCCCGCAAGCAGGAAAACACCCGCGGCGATCCAGCACGCGACGGACGCGAAGAACGCAAAGTTCAGCGCGCCGAGCCACGTGGCGCAAATGGCGTAGACGACCTTCAGCACGGGATGAGCCGAGCGAAAGCGCAGAATCGTCGTCGGAATGAACGCGAGCGCGATGAAACCGGGCACGGCCTGCCATGCGAGCCAGCCGCGTACGCCGAGGAAATGGCCGATGGTCGCGCAGACGAGCGCGTTGGCGCCGAGCAAGATCGCGGAGACGATCAACGCGAAGCGCATCATGCGGCGCAGGGGAAAGGCGCGCGGCGCGGCGGCGGTTTGGGGCGCGGCGGCCTCGTGCTGCAAGTCGGTCGGGGCGGTCATGGGTGGATCAACACCGTGCCCGACTTCCGGGCGGCGTCAAATGAGGAGGAGTTTCGCGCGGAGGCTCATGCCGTTGCAGCGGCGGTCTATAACCGTCGCTGCAACTGTAGAACCCTCCATTTCTCCTTCCCAAGTTGCACGTGGGAACGCCCTTGTCCTGGCAACGATGTTGCCCTCGTACGCTTAGGAAAAACGCGGTCGTTCTTGGAGGGACGGGCTCCTGCCCGTCCGTCACGGCCTGAAAAAAGAAGCGGTACGAACGCGCAGGAGACCGTCCCTCCAAAGCCGAGATTCCTCCTTCAGCCCTCTGCCTCTCCCTCTTCAGCCCTCCGCGCGAAACCTGCCTTTAATGCCCGCCCGACTTCGCATTGCGGCACGTCTCGAACAGGAACCAATGGCGCCGCTCCGCCTGGTCGATCCAAACCTCGATCAGGCTCGTCGTCGCGACGTCCTTGTACTCGTCGGCCACATCGTGCGCCTCGCGCAGCTTCGCGATCAGCGTCTGGTTGTCCTCGCGCAGCTCCGCCAGCATGTCCAGCGGCTCCACGTAATCCGCGTCGTTGTCGGAAATCCGCTGCAGCTTCGAAATCTGCCCGATCGACCGCAGCGTCGTCCCGCCGATCTTCCGCACCCGCTCCGCGATGTCATCCGTGATCGCGAAAATCTGGTCAGCGTGCTCATCCAGCATCAAATGATAATCGCGAAAATGCGGCCCGCTCATGTGCCAGTGAAAATTCTTCGTCTTCAGGTACAGCGCGAAAACATCGGCCAGTATCGCATTCATCGCGCCGGAAATATCGCGCGTCGCCTTAGCGCCAAGGTCGGTGGGGGTGAGGAGGGCCGCCTCCCTGAGACGGGTGCCATTCTTGATCCGGGAATTCGTTTTGGTGGTGCTCATAGCTTCAAACGTCGTTCCCTTCCCCCCAATAGCAAACGACATTTCCAAAATGGTTTCGCGCGGACGACCGCAGAGGGCTAAAGATGGGGGGCGAACGGAATTACGGAATTTCCCAAATGAACGGAATTTTTAAGGGTTATTCACACGGAGACACTGACATTTCAACAACCCCATTCCCAATTCCGTTAATTCCGAAAATTTAGAATTCCGTTCCTGCCTTCCCCTCTTCAGTCCTCCGCGCGAAATTCATTTCTGCTGGCCCGACAGCGCACCGGTGATCGCCTGAAACGGGCTCAGCAGCATCGCGCCCACCGGGCGCAGCACCAAAACCGCCACGAGAACCGCCAGCACAACCAGCGTGATATATTGCCACGGCTGCCACGGACGCCTGCCGCGGGGTTCATTGTCCATGCGCGAGAATCGCGCGCCGCCCATTGCACCACAAACGAAATCAGCGCGGGATATCCCACCCGCCGCCGCCGCTCGTCGTCACCGTCACCCCGTCACTGGTCTTCCCCTGCAAGCCATCAATGACCTCCTGAAAAACCGCCGCCACTTGCTCTCCAATCGGCAACGCCTTCGCGTGCGCGACCGCCAGTGCAAGCGCGCAAATCAGAAGGTACTGCCAGAAGTTTCCGGGACGCATACTCAAGTGGTATACTCTGCCGGGCAAAAAAGGTCGCGTAAATATGTACAGACATCCACGAATTAGGACTGTTGTATTTACGTAACATGTATTATAAAGTTATTAATCAGCTAATTATTAGTGGCTTAAGCTTAAGCCTTCCGGGTGAGGCACCACAAAAACATTTAGGAAATCGCGCCAAGCAAAGCGCTCGTTTCTTGGAGGGACGGGCTCCTGCCCGTCCGTTACGCTTCTTTTCTCAGGCCCGCACGGACGGGCAGGAGCCCCGTCCCTCCAACCATCAGCCCTCCGTGCCCTCCGAACCTCCTTGTGAAAGGGATCCCTTCAGCCTCCGCCTTCCCCTCTTCCCTCCTCTGTGCGAACCTTCCCCCATGCCCCCCCCGCCGCACCCGTGCGAAACCGCCCTGGCCGCCTTGCCGGAAGGCCCGCTGCTCGCCGCCATCTCCGGCGGGGTTGACTCCGTCGCGCTGCTCCACGCCTTGGTCGCCGCCGGCCGCCAGCCCGTCGTCGTCCACTTCGACCACGGCTGGCGCAGGGAAAGCGCCGCCGACGCCACCTGGGTGCGCGACCTCGCGCGCCGCCACGGCCTCAAGTATATCACCGGCAAACGGCGCCCCGGCCGCAAAAAAGAAAGGCGCGAAGCCGACGCCCGCGCCGCGCGCTACCGCTTCTTCGCGCAAGTCGCGCGCAAGCTCCGCACCCCGCACCTCGTCCTCGCCCACCACGCCGACGACCAGGTCGAGACCTTCCTCCTCCAACTCCTGCGCGGCAGCGGCGCCGCGGGCCGGGGGATGGACCCCATCGCCACACGCGACGGCCTCGTGCTGCACCGCCCCTGGCTCGCGCTCTGGAAAAAAGACCTCCTCGCCTACGCCCGCAAAAACAAGCTCGCGTGGCGCGACGATTCCACCAACGCCGACACGCGCCATCGCCGCAATCTCCTGCGCCGCGACGTCCTGCCCTACCTGCGCAAAAAAATCGGCCCGCACGTGGAGCAAAACCTCTGGCGCGCCGCCGAAATCGCCCGCGCCGAAAGCGAATGGCTCGACCAACTCTGCGCCGCCGCCGCGCCAACCGCCGAGCTCGCGGTGAAACCCCTCCGCGCCGAGCCCCTCGCGCAGCAACGCCGCACTCTCCTGCGCTGGCTGCAAGCGCGCGGCGTCAAAGACCTCGCCTTCGCCGACATCGAAGCCGTCCGCGCCCTCCTCACCCAAAGCAAAATCGCCAAGGTCAACCTCAGCGCCGGCCAACACGCCCGCCGCCGCGCCGGCAAGATTTTCGTCGAATAATCCCGCGCGATCAAAACCGCGCGAAAATAAAAAAACGCCTCGTCATCCTGAGCGAGCGAGGCGAAAACTTTCTTTTGCAGCAAAGCATCCGGCCGAGCGAGTCGAAGGACCCAGCCTCTCTTACCGCGAGCGACCGCATCGAAACGCATTTCCTCTACGCAAGGAACTCCCGCCGGCCTTCCCCGGCGAGACGCTCCCGTGGTGACTCCCGCCGCTAGATAGCCACACGGGTCCTTCGTCTCCGGCTCGGCCAAACGCTGTGAGAAACAGAACGCAACGCTCGCCTTCGCTCAGGATGACGGAACTTTGAAAGAGCGCGGCTTTCCCACCTCAACCCCTCCGAGCTCTCCGAGCCTCCGTGCGAAACGGATTCCCTTCAGCCCTCTGCCCCCTCTTCCGTCCTCCGCGCGAAACCTCTCCGCCGTCCGGTCTGAATTCCATTGTTCCGCAACTCCCCAGCATGAAGTAAACTTCCAGTCGTAATGATGGGTTGGACATGTTGTGCCCTCGAAAAGGGTGCGCAAAAAAGGAATCCCATGCGCCTATTTTTCAGTTACCTCGTCTTGGCGTTCCTCATCGTTTATATGCTTTCCATGGGGGCATCAATGGCCGGCTACTATTGTGCCGGGAGGCATATCATCGGCTATTCGACCGGGCCCATCTATGCCTCCAATACAGACCTCGCGATATTTGCCACCGCATTATTGAGCTTTCCCTGGTCTATAATTATCGCCTTCATCATCTCTCATGCATCCCCGAGCTATCAGGATGCGCTCTTCCTTCTCTACGGATTTGCCGGTGCCTTAAACAGTTACTTCATCTTTATTCTATATCGGTTCCTTCGCCCAAAATAATAAAGCTCTCACTCCCCGTTCCTCGTTCCCAAGTTGCACTTGGGAACGCGCTTGACCTGGCAGCTTCGCTGCCCTCGTACGCTCAGGGGAAGAGCAATCGGCAGTACAACTGTCTCAGCAAGCCCGTTACGAAGTACAACTTCGTAACGAGGGAAGAGAGCCTGCACGGACGGGCAGGAGCCCGTCCCTCCAAATAATCGGCCCTCCGAGCCTCCGCGCGAAATCTTCTGCTTCCCCTCATGTCCTTCTTGTCCCTCCTGTCTAAATTCCGTCATTCCGTTATTCCGTCACTCCCCGCCTTCACGTAAGCTCGCTCACGGCCTTGCAAAAACTCCTCGCCGTTCTCTTCCTGCTCGCGCTCGGCAGCGTTGCCCGCGCGGACCTCATCCGCGTTGAGCCCATCGCCGGCGCCCTCACCACGCGCGCCGACGGCACCGTCGTGCTCGACCTGCAGATCGCGCCGGGCCGTCTCAACTGGATCGCCTTCACCCCGGGCCGCCTGCCGGAGACGTGGGGCGACGTCCGCCGCCGCGAACCGGCCCTGCGCACGCGCCTGCTCGGCGGCCTCGGCCTGCGCGACGGCGACCGCCTCATCCCGCCCGACGACGTGCAAATTCCCGGCCTCGCGGCAAACCCGGAGCGCGCGCCGCTGCCCGATTTCTTCGTCGTCGAGGTGGCGTGGCATCACGCCGGCCTGCTCCACGCCGCGTTTGTCCCCAACGACATCGACGCCACCAAGCTCGACATCGAGGGCGTCACGCAAATCCAGCTCCTGCTCGACGACAAGATGCCGTGGTGGCAGGTGCTGTCGCGTTCCGTGCTGCTTGGCGTCGAACACATCGTGCCGTTCGGGCTCGACCACATTCTTTTCGTGCTCGGCATTTATCTCGCCGCGTCGCGCTTCCGCGATTTGCTCTGGCAGGTCACCGCCTTCACCGTCGCGCACAGCCTCACGCTCGGCCTCACCATGGGCGGCATCCTCATCGTCGGCCCGTTCTGGGAACAGTTCGTCGAGGTCGGCATCGCCCTTTCGATTTTCACCGTCGCGTTCGAGAATTGCCTCTGGCAGCGGCCGCCCGGCTGGGCGCGCATCTGGATCGTCGGCGGCTTCGGCCTCGTGCACGGCATGGGCTTCGCGGGACGGCTCGCGCAGGTGAAATGGCCCGCGGGCACGTTCGGCCTCTCGCTTTTCGGCGCGAATCTCGGCATCGAGATCGGCCAGCTCATCGTCATCCTCGCCGCCGCGTCGCTCACCGCGTGGTGGTGGAAACGGGCGTGGTACCAGCCGCGCCTCGCCGTGCCGGTCAGCCTGCTCATCGGCCTCTACGGCCTGTTTGCCGCGCTCGACCGCATCACCAATCTGCAATTTCCCTCGCGCGAATTTTTCACCGGCTTCTGGAATTTCTACGACCGCGAGTATTGGTTCTTCCCGCTGGCGATTGGCGCGGCAACGCTCGGCGTCCTATGGCTCGGCTATCGCCAGGGCGTACGCCTGCGCCGCTATTTCTCGTGAACTTCTCTTCCCGCAAATTCATCTGGATTGCGTTTCTTTTCCTCGCGCCCGCCACCGCCGAGGCCCATAGCGACCTGCGGCTCGGACCCTTCGGCGCGGGAATTTTGCATCCGATCGAGACGCTGCCGCACCTGCTCGTGCTCATCGCGCTCGGGCTTTTGCTCGGGCGGCGTCCGCCGTTCCGGCTCGCGCCGCTGCTCGGGATTTTCGCGCCGGTGGCCGCAGCCGCGATGCTGCTGACGCTCGCCGATCACGCCGCGCCCGTGCCCGCGTGGCACACACCTGCCTTTGCCGTGGTCCTCGGCGTCGCCCTCGCCTCGCGTCGGATGACCGCGCCCCGGGAGGATGCGTTCCTGCTGGCGATGGCCGCGGTTTTCCTCGGCCTCGATTCCGGTTTCACAAACCCGTCCGCGCTCTTGGTCGCGAAAGTTCTCTTCGGCAACTGGGTCTGCCTGCTCGTGATCATCGGCTACGTCGCGTTCTACACGTCGCTGCTCCCGCCGCGGCCGTGGACCCCACGCGCGTTCCGCGTCGCCGGTTCCTGGATCGTGGCCATCGGCCTCCTCGCGCTCATCCTTTCCCTGCGCGCCGCGCCTTAAATCACCAGCCAATACTAAATCACCTGGAAATGCAGGCTCCCCAGGCGAAATAAGCAGCCGCCGGTCAATGGTGCCGCTTGTTGGAATTGCGGGCGGAAGCAGGCGCCGGCGGCGCATCGGCCGCGGGCCCGGAGGCGGAAACGTCGTTGTTCGCGGTCACGTCGCCGTTGGCGGCGGTGTCGTCCGCGGACGTGCCGGCGGCCGGCGTCGTGGTTCCCGTCGTCGTGGCTGTACCTGTGCCATTGGTGTTCGGGTTGGTCGCGGAATCGACGGCGCCGAGGCCGTTGAAGTTGCCCAACGCCGGCTGGAGGAACGCGATGTTCTCCGTCGCGCCCTTGTCCATGGCGAAGAGCCGGCTCATGATCTCCTGCGCGATCGGCGCGGTCGTGGTGCCGCCCCAGACGCCGCCCTCGACCACAAGGCAGACGACGTAGCGCGGCGTGTCCTTCACACCCGCCGGGCCATAGCAGTAGAACCAGCACTTGAGGTCCTTGCGGATTTCGCCGTTGACCTTGATCTTCGCCTGCGCCGTGCCGGTCTTGCCCGCGATCTCGTAGCCCTGGACCTGCGCGCGCGTCGCCGTACCTTCGGCCACGACCTCGCGCATCCCTTCCTGCACCGCCTTCAGGTCGGACGGTTTCACGCCGAGCGTGCTGAAGACCGAGGCCTCGGGAATGTCCGCCACGTCGACGCCCTTGTAGTCGACCATGCGTGAATAGAGCCGCGGGCGGTAGACCGTTCCGCCATTGGCCACCGCGCAGAGGAACGTCGCCATCTGCAGCGGCGTGGCCTCGACGAAGCCCTGGCCGATGGCGGTGTTGGCCGTCTGCGCGCGGCTCCAGTGGTCGATGTGGGCGCGCTTCAGGATGGGCTGCGCCTCGGGCGTTTTCATCCAGCCCGGGCCGGGCACGATGCCGGCGTCCTCGTCCGAGTCGCCGAGCAGGCCCCACTTCTGGCCGAAGCCCACGAGCTTGCCCATGTCCTCGATACAGGGCATGCCGGCCTTGATGCCCCACTGGTAGAAGAAGACGTCGCTCGAGACGCAGATGGCGTGGACCAGCGACATGTCGCCCGCGTCGGTGCTGTCGGAGTTGTGGAAAAGGTGGTCGTCGATCTGGATCGCGCCCGGGCAGTTGATGACCGTGTTGGTCGTGACGTTGCCTGACTTCAACCCCGCCAGCGCGACCATGATCTTGTAGGTCGAGCCCGGCGCGTAGGCGTGGAGCACGCGGTTGAACATCGGCGCGGTGGGGTCGTTGTTCAGCGCGTCCCAATCCTTCGGCTGGATCTTCGGGATGAACTTGTTCGGGTCGTAGCTGGGCACGGAAGCCATCGCCAGCACGTCGCCGTTCCGCGGATTCATCACAATGGCGGCGGCGCGGCCGACGCCGGCGTGGCGCAGCGCGGTCTCGACGATGTACTGCACGCGCGCGTCGATGGTCAGGTAAAGCGTCGCGCCCATGGTGGGCGGATCGACCGCCGTCTCGAGATGCTTGTCCTCGATGTAGTAGCCCTGCGACGAGACGCGCTTGAGCTCGCTGCCCGGCTGGCCCTGCAACTGCGAGTCCATTACCGCCTCGATGCCGTGGCGCCCGACCGTCTCGTACGGCGTGCCGTCCTTCGCGACATGCTCCGTCTGGTTGTTGGGCTTGCCGACGTAGCCGAGAATGTGCGCGGCGAAGGCGCCGTAGGTGTACTGCCGCGCCGGGTTCTGCGCGATGCGGATGCCGGTCACGCCGGCGTTGCGCTCCTCGAAGTTCGCCACCGTGGCGAAGTCGAGGTCGGTCATGTAGTGGTAGGGCAGGTCGGGATACTCGTCGAAGTGCTCGCGGAGATCCCGCACGTTGAGCGGCGCGCTCAGACCAAGCACGTCCTTGATCGGCGCCACGCTCTGGCGGACGATCTCGACGATGTCGATGTCGCCGCGGTTGGACGCCTGCTTCGGCACGGGACCGCCCGCGGGATAAAACGTCACCGCGTGGACGGGATCGGCCCCGGTGGCGACGTCGATCGTCTGGGTCTTGTCACCCGACTGCACCGTGATTTGGCCCTGCGCCGGATCGGCGGTCGCGGTAACGATGAGCCCCAGGTGATCGTGCGTCGGCTTGACCGAGATCTGGTCGTTGTTGGACGAGTACTTGAAGACGATCTTGGGAAAGAGGAGCGTGGTCAGCCGCCCCTGGCCAATGCGCACCCGCGGGATGTGCGAGTCGAACGCATAGTAGGGATGGAAGTTCAGGTAGGGCACATTGCCCTTGTGGCTCTGTTGATATTCGCGGCGCAGATCGCCGAGATAAAAGTCCACGTCGAAGCTGGGGCGGTTTTCCGCGAGCATCACGCCGTTGCGGTCGCAGATGGCGCCGCGCGCCGGCGCGATGCGGTTGCGCACGGTCGTCTGGTTCTCGGAAATCTGCTGGGCCGAGGCCGCGTTGGTCACCTGCACCGTCCAGAGCCGGTTCAGCAACAGACCTGCGGCGGCAAAAACCCCCAGGGCGAGGACGCCGAGCCGCCAGCCCTGGACCTCTGCGTCGTCAGCGAGCATGGCCGTAGGGATCGTGCGCCTCGTACACCGGGCGCCAGCCCAAGGCGCGCGGGGGAAGGCCGGCGAGGAGGAAGAACAGGGGCGCGAGGATGAGATTCAGCAGCGTGCCGAAGACGATCTTGCTCCAGACCGCGAACGGCCAGTACCAGCGCGCCGCCTCGACCAGCCGCAGCAGGTGCGTCATGACGAAGAAGAGGAACGTGCCGACGACAACGAAGGCGAGGCGGAAAATCCACGTGTGCGATTCGGGCTTCCGGGCCTGCGTCGCGATCAGGGCCGAGAGCGAAAAGAGGATCAGCACAGACGTGCCCAGCTTGCTGCCGGGAATCATGAGGTCGAGCAGGAAGCCGAGCAGCGCGGCGAGGATCGGCCCGCGCTCATCCGCCAGCTCCAGGCTCGCGTAAATGACGACCAGCGGCACCAGGGCCGAGCCCGCGCCCACGGCGTTGAGCACCGGAAACATGTACGGCAGCACCATCTGGGCAAGAATCGCCAGCACGCCGACAAAAAGCAGGTAGATGACAATAAGGGCAGGCACGGCGGAAAGAGGATCCGGTAGAATATCGACAATACCGCCGAAATTCTGACATTTCCACGGATTTTAAACGTCCATGTAGCAAACTACCCGCGGAATGCGTCTTACTTTGAAGTAATGTTTTTTCAACGCTTTAACCCCGGCCCTGTGCTATAACCAAACGTGCCCAAACGCATCGCACCCCTGTCGTCCCGCGCACATATTGTCGACCAGGGGCCGTCCAAAACCGCGCGCCCGATGGACGCCGCGAACGGCGCGCTGCAGCAACCCCGCCGCCTGGAGCAACCCAGGCGCTCCCCGTCCGCCTCCAAGCCGCCGCCGAAGAAATGGACGCTTTGGCGCAAGATCGTGCTCGTCTTCCAGGTCGGCTTCATCCTCGCCGTCATCGTGGCCGCCGTGGCCGGCTACTTCATTTATGAGAAGGCGCTGGTCTACTACGCCCGTGCCGAGACCTACGACCTCAAGAAGCTCGACGACCTCAACGTCACCTCCACCTTCTACGACATCAACGGCGAGGAACTCGGCCGCATTTTCGTCGAGGACCGCATCGTCCTGAAGCCGGAGGAAATCCCGAACACGATGCGGCAGGCGGTCATGGCCGCGGAGGACAAACGCTTCTACGAGCACGGCGCCATCGACTACATGGGCATTGTCCGCGCCTTGCACCAGGACCTCATGCACAAGTCCCACGGCGTGCAGGGGGGCAGCACGATCGAGCAGCAGCTCGCCAAGCATCTCATCGGCGATTTCTCCCGCACGCTGGACCGCAAGTTCCTCGAGGCCTTCGTCGCCATCCGCCTCGAGCAGAACCTGAGCAAGGACCAGATCATGAATTACTACCTCAACCGGATTTATTTCGGCAAGGGGTACTTCGGCGTCGGCGCCGCGGCGCGCGGTTACTTCGGCAAGGACGCCTCGCAGCTCACCGTGCCGGAATGCGCGCTGCTGGCCGGAGTGATCCGCGCGCCGGTCACTTCCTCGCCGCGCGCCGACCCGCAGAAGGCCAAGATGCACCGCGACCAAACGCTCAAGACCATGTACGAGCTCGGCGACATCTCACGCGAGGACTACATCCGTTACATTCAAACGCCCGTGCGCGTCCTGCCGCCCAAGTCCGACGGACGCCAGACCTACGTCATGGTCGCCGCGGTGAAGGAACTCGAGCAAATCCTCGAGGTGGAAGGCACCGAGGAAATGCCGCAGGGCCTGACTGTCCGCACCAACATCGACCTGCGGCTGCAGCGCGCGCTCGAGAGCACGCTCAACGAGCACCTGGCCGCGCTCGAGTCCGCGCAGCCTCCCGGACCGGCCAACCTCGCCGCGCCCAAGCCGGCGCTCCAGGGCGCTGCGATCGTCGTCGATGTCCACACCGGCCGCGTCCAGGCGTGGATCGGCGGCCGCGACTTCAACAAGAACCAGTACGACCACATCTCCATGGCCAAGCGCGAGAGCGGCGCGCTGCTCCAGCCGCTGCTCTACGGCCTCGCCTTCGACCGGCTCAACCTCACGCCCGCGTCGATGATCAACGCCTCCTACATCGACCCCTCCGCGCCGCCCGCGCAGCAGGACCTCGGCCTCGGCAACCCGCAGACCGACCTCAACAAGTGGTTCCTTTCCGTCGAGGATGCGCTCGCGCTCGGCAACAAGTCGGCCGCCACGCGCGTCGGGCTCAAGCTCGAGGCCTCCAACGTCAACGACTGGTTCCACAAGGCCGGCATCGAGCAGGGCAACGTCCCGGTCAAGCCAAACGTCTTCAACCCCGACCCGATGACCCTCGGCGACATCGCCTCGATCTACCAGATCATCGGCAACGGCGGCGAGAAGCGCAAACTGAAGCTCATCCGCTCCATCACCGCGATGAACGGCAAGTCGATGTACGAGGACGGCCAGCCCGACCATAATGATGGCCGGGACGCGATGCTCAACAACGTCGACGACCAGCAGCTCACGCTCACGCTGCAAAACTCGCTGCGCGAAGGGCCGGCCCGCACGCTCACGCGCGACTACGGCTTTCACTCCGCGATGGCCGGCATGCCCGGTTACTCCGAAGGTTATCGCGACGCGTGGTTCGTCGGCTTCACGCCGCAAACGCTGGCCGGCGTCTGGGTCGGCTACGACGATTCGCGCGCCATCGGGCCGAAGGAACTCGCGGTCAAGTCCGCCGTGCCGCTTTGGGGCGACGTGATGCGCCAGATTCAAGCCCGCCAGCAGACCGGCGGCACCTTCCCCGTCCCGCCCGAGCTGACCAAGGTCGAGATCGACCGCTCCACCGGAGCGCTGCGCGGCCTGGCCGGCCTGGCACCCGCGCCCAGCGACATCTTCGTCTATCTCAAGAAGGACCAAGTCGACGCCGCGGGCAACACGACGGCCAGCGCGACCCTCGCCCCGCCGGAATGGAGCGACTGGCTCACCACCATGTTCAACCAGGCCGACGAAACCGGCCTCACCGGCGACCAGATCATGGGCGGCGGCGACAAACGCTCGAACATCATTCCCGCGCTCGCCGAGTACAAGATGCCCGGCCTGCGCGGCGACATCCTTTCCTCCGACGGCACGGTCTACGCGACCACCGCCTCCGAGAAAAATCTCGTCCTCGGCTGGCCAGGCACCGACCAGGCCACGGCCGATGACGACATCGTCAAGTGGATGCGCACGCGCCTCGCGGAAGTGCAGCAGACCATCGGCACCACGCTCAACATCAGCGACGCCGATCTTCTCAATCAATACAAGACGCAGCGTTACCAGCCGCTGATGGTGGTGGAAAACCTCACGCCGGACCAGGCCGACAAAATCCAGGCGGCGGGGCTCGAGGCGAAAGGCTTCGGCTTCCAGACGGCGCCCCTGCGCGTTTACCCGAAGGGTCCGCAACTCGCGCACGTGCTCGGCTACCTCGCGCGCGACCAGCAGCGCAACAAGGGCAAATACCTCGGCGGCGATGTCATCTACGACCGCTACAAGGGCGCTTCCGGGCTTGAGGAAGTCTACAACAAGGAACTCACGGGCAAGGACGGCCGCTTCATGATCTCCACCACACCGGACGGCTATGCCCGCTCGGCCGCCGTGACCGAAGCGGCCTCCTACGGCAACAACGTGCGCATGAGCATCGACTCGAAGTTCCAGACCGCGCTCGAGACCGCGATGGCCGAGAGTTCCAACCCGATGAAGGCCGGCGTGATCATGAACGTGCAAACCGGCGACGTCGTGGCCATGGCCTCGCATCCCACCTACGACCCGAACGTCTTCGTGCCCTCGATCGACGCCGACATGTGGAACGCTCTCAACACCGCGCAGTACAATCCGCTGCTCGACCGCACGCTCCACGCGCAATATCCGCCCGGCTCGCAGTTCAAGACCGTCACGTCCATCGCCGCCATGCGCGCGGGCGTGTTCGATCCCAACTGGGTCGTGCATTGCACCGGCTCCTTCGATCTCGGCAGCATGCACATGGACCTCAAGAACGAGCGCGGCGACGTCACTTTTCTCGAGGCGCTCACGCATTCCTATAATACCTACTTCGCCACGCTCGGCCTCAAGATCGGCCGCGACATCCTGATCGACACCGCGCGCAGTTTCAACTTCGGCAACCCCACGCACATCGATCTGCCCGGCGAACTGCCCGGCTTCATCCCCGACGAGGAATCGGTGAAGCGCATGCACCAGCGCGACTTCAGCGTGGCCGGCGGCGACACCGCGCTCACCGCCATCGGCCAGGGCGACGTCCTCGTCACCCCCCTGCAGATGGCCGACTTCATGGCCGCGCTGGCCAACGGCGGCACGGTCTACAAGCCGCGCCTCGTGAAGGATATCGAGGACCGCAACGGCAACGTCGTGCAGAATTTCCCCACCGACACGCTCGCCACCGTGCCGCTCGACGACAAGTGGATGCCCGCGCTCAAGGAAGCGATGATCAACGTCATCGACGAAGGCACCGCGACGGTGGTGCATCGCGACGACATGAAGATCGCGGCCAAGACCGGCACGGCGCAGGTCGGCTCCAAGACCAAACGCCGCCAGATCGCGTGGCTCTCCGGCTACTGGCCGGCCGACAATCCGCAGTACTCGTTCTCCGTGATGGTTGAAGGCCGTTTCGAGGACAACAAGAATGATACCGAGGAAGGCGGTCTGCTCGGCGGACGCGAATGCGGACAGATCGTCCACGACATGCTCGAAATCCTTTACCCGACGCCGGGCAAGCACAAGAAGGACAAGGACGATGTCGCCGATGATGACGATTCCTCCAAGAATAAGCACCCCGGCGAGGACAAGTCCGCCAACGAGGATCCCGGCCAGGCCTCAACCGCCTCAACCGACGACACGCCCGCGACCAACGCCGCGCCGCCGAATCCGACTGCTCCCGCCCCGGCCAGTCCGTCCCCGGCCCAAGCTCCCGCGCCCGTTGCCCCTCCCGCGGCAGGCAATACCGCAGGCACGAACGCGACGCAATAGGCTTGCAATACGGCGGTAGCCCGCGACTTCCGGGCGCGGGGCTCGGAGGCTGATCGCACCCGCATCCTCGGTTCGACTCGTCACCGCGCCCGTCGCCCGGAGGTCGACGGCTACCGCTGCGCGCTATTCCACCGGCTCCCCAACATGCTCCGCCACGGCGTCTGAATCCTCCGCCACCGGCGCGGGCTGGTGCACCACCCGCAGCCGCCGGATGCGCCGCAGCGTCACCTCGGTCGCGATGAGCTGGAAATCCTCCACCTTGAGCACATCGCCGGTGTGCGGCACGCGGCCCCAGTGCCGCAGCGCCCATTTCTCCACCGTCTCGGTCGTCTGCCTCGGCAACGGCCAGCCCGTTTCGCTGGCGAGGTCGCGGACCTGCAAATCAGCGTCAACCAGCACCGCGTCGGGGCTGCGCTCGAAGATCGGCCCTTTCTCGATGTCGAACTCGTCGCGGATGTCGCCGACCAATTCCTCCAGCACGTCCTCGAAGCTCACGATGCCGAGCATCTTCTCGTCCGCGTCGAGCACGAGCGCGAGGTGATTGCGCGACTTGCGGAAGAGTTCGAGCATCGCCGGTAGCCGCGTCTTCGCGAGGAAGGTCAGCACCGGCCGCACGATGTCCGCCAGCTTCGTCTGCTCGCCGAGCACGCGATATTGCCAGAGCAATTCCTTCACGTGGATGACGCCGAGCACCTGGTCCGTCGTGTCGCCACAATACGGCATGCGGCTGTAGCCCGACTTCTGCGCGATGGCCAGGTTCTCCGCCAGCGACTTGTCGCGCCAGAGGCAGACCACCTGCTCGCGCGGCAGCATGGCCTGCTCGGCCGTCGTTTCCTTCAGCCGCAGCGCTTTGAGCATGATCTTGTTCACCAGGTCGTCCGACGGGTGTACGTGCCGCGAGTTCATCAGCACGTACTGCAGCTCCTCCTGGTTAAAGCCGTGGTCGAACTCCTTCGTCGGCGGAATGCCCATCCACATCAGCAACGTGTTCGCGGTGCGATTGAGCAGCCAGATGAACGGGTAGGCCGCATTATAAAACAGCACCAGCGGCGCGACGAACCACCGCACCACCCATCCGGGCCGCCGGATCGCGAAATACTTCGGCACCAACTCGCCGAAGACGATGTCGATGAAGCTGATCGCAGCGAAGGCCAGGCAGTAGGCGAGCGAAACCGTCGCGGCGTGGCTGATGACGCCGATCTCGGTCAGGGGCCCCTCGATCCAACGCGCCACCACCGGCTCGCCCACCCAGCCAAGGCCCAGGCCGGTCAGCGTGATGCCGAGCTGCGTGGCCGAAAGATAGCGGTCGAGATGCTTCGTCACGCGCAAGGCCAGGCCGAGCCGCCAGTCGCGTTTGCCCTTGACCTGCATGGACTTAAGCTGGGACTCGCGAATCTTGACGAAGGCGAATTCGGTCGCGACGAAGAACGCATTGGCCAGGATGAGCAGCACAATGGCCACCCCCTGCATGGGCACTTGGTACCAGATCAACGCGAACATCCCTTCAAGTTAGTAGACTTCGACGGAGATGGCTATGCGGAATCTGGCCGCGACAGGGCCAAGGCGAGGCGGACCCAAAAGATTTTAAGCTCTCCAAGCCCGCCAGTCTTTGCAGAGCTACCGCCTTTTTCCTAAATGTGCGATAATGGGTGGCATGACGGCCGTACTTTTTCCCAGCTTGAAAAAAGTTTCGAAAAAGCCTGTGTCGTTGGCACGCAAAATGACATACGCCTGGCACGCTTCACACGCCTCACACACTTATTTTTTTATCGCATCCCTTTTACTTAGAGCGCCTATCCGGCCGCGCGATTGACTTCCCCAAAGTTTACAATAGGCTGAATGACTGGATTTTATGGCGACGGCTTACGAAAACAGCGCGTGGGCGCAGGTGAAGCAGGGCTGGCGACAGCTCTACGGCTCCTTTTCCCGCGAAGGCGTCAGCGTCGAGAACCACGAATTCGAGGCCACGTCGGCGCTCAACTGGGGCCGCAGCTTCCACCGCAACAGCGTCGAGCTCTGCCTCAACCTGCGCGGCAACGGCACGGTCGACGACGGCCGCACCCAGGCCCGTTACCAGCCGCACACCGTCGGCTTCTACTGCAACGCCAACGCCGATCTCAAGGCCGAGCGCCGGAAGGGCGAGGTCCACTCCTTCATCACCGTCGAGCTCTCGCGCGAGTACGTCGAGTCACAGGTCGACTCCATGGAGGACGAGTTGCATCCCGCGTTGCGGCGCTGGCTGATCAACAGCGGCGGCTCCGCGGCCAACGTTGGCGCGATGGCGCCCGGCATGGAGGTCATCTTTCAGGCCCTGCGCCAGCCGCCCGTGCCGCAGGCCGCGCAGAAGCTTTGGTACCAGGCCAAGACGCTCGAGCTGCTCTCGCAAATCCTCTTCCAGCCGCTCCCGAAAGAAGAGTTTTTCTGCCAGCGCCAGAAGCGCGTCGCCCGCGAGCGCGTCGAGCGCACCACGGCCATCCTCCGCAGCCATCTCGTCGAGCCGCCCGACATCGAGGCGCTCGGCGCGCAGGTCGGCTGCAGCTCCTTCTACCTGAGCCGCCTTTTCTCGAAGGAGATGGGCATGACCATCCCGCAGTACCTGCGCCAGATCCGCATGGAACGCGCCGCCGAACTGCTCCTTGCCGGTCGCCACAACGTGACCGAGGCCGCGATGGAAGTCGGCTATTCCTCGCTCAGCCATTTCAGCAAGGCCTTCTGCACCACCATCGGCTGCTGCCCCACGCTCTTCCCCCGCGCCACCGCGCTGGTCGAGAAGTTCAAGGCCTCGCGGAAGTCGTAGGGACGGCAGTCCCTTGCCGTCCCTGAAACTCGAGGGACGCGAAGGGACTCGCGTCCCTACCTTGAATAAAAGCGACGGTCACAGACCGCTGCTCCACCCGTTCTTTTACAACTGAATAAACTCGCCGACCTTCGGCAGGGCCTTTAACTCGGCGGTCTGCTTCTCATCAGGCCGCTGCGGCCGGTCGCGCTCCACGTTGACGAGGCAGAGAAAGCCCAGCGGTTCGCCCTGGTTCGCGCGGAATTGATGCCACGTCATCGTCGGCACATAGACGAGGTCGTTGCCCGTGATGTCGTAGATCGCGTCGCCGACGAGGCATTGCCCGCGCCCGCGAATGACCATGACCGAGTGGATGTGATCATGCCGCTCCAGCGTCGAGTGCCCGCCCGGCTCGATCTCGAAGTAGCGCAGCTCCGCCCCAAGCTTCGGCCCGCCCTCGAAAAGCACCTGGCGCGAGATCGCCTTGAAATGCGTTCCCTCTTCCTTGTAGTTGAGCACCGGCACGCCATTCCAGCGATGCCCGCCCACATGCCGCACGATCGCGTTCATTCAGGCGAGGAACTTATCATATTCCGAGTGATGACCAATCCAAAACCTGACGAGCCCATCGGGCCGTTCGTTGGCCCATGCGCGGTAATCAGACCCCAACGCGCGCCGGCCACTTTGGCCCCACCTTTTTTAGGCCACGGGCTCGATGGCCACCTTCGGCCCGGCCGGTGTCGTTTCGGAGGCAGGCCGTTGCGGCTGCCAATCGATCTTGCGGCGGAGGAAGGCGAGCCAGCCGAAGACGGCGCCCATCTGGCGCATGATCTGGAAGACGAAGGGCTCGGTCAGCGTGGCGCCGATCGATTTGAGCCACATTTTCCGGGAGAGCGGGATGCCGAGCCAGCGCTGGTAGAGGATGATCGAGTAGGCGTGCAGGGCGAGGTCGAACAGCAGCTTGATGCAGATGACTTTGATGATGAAAACCGGCAGGAAGTGCCGCACGGCCAGCAGAACAACCAAGATCACGGCGGAAGCAAGCGCGTAGATGGGCAAAAGCAAATCGAGCGTCTTGATGCACATCATGTACCGGCCCATGGCGCCGTAACGGGCGTTGCCGACCATGTCGTGGTACTTGAAATGGGTGGCGATGAAGCCGGCGAACCAGCGGCGGCGTTGGTTGAGGAACATCCTCGAGGAAGCGGGCGCGTCCGTCGTTCCACGGACTCCCGTAAGCGTCTTTACCGTCACGGCCTGGCCGGCATGGAAGGAATCGCGGTAGATGCGATGGGTGAGCTCGTAGTCCTCGACCCAACTGGTGACGTCGAAGCCCCCGGCGGCCTCGAGCGTGCTTTTGCGGTAGGCGGCGAAGGCGCCGGAGATGAGCACGAGCATGTTGTACTCGGTCCAGACCAGGCGCCAGAGGAAGCCGCGCGCGTACTCGAAGGTCTGGAAGAACTGGAAGAAGCCGGCCCACGGCGTGCGCTGGCAGACCGGTACGAGGACGCCGCCGGCGATGCCGAGATGGGGATCCTCGACGAAGCCGTCGCGCAGGGCCTGGAGCGCCCCGGGCTCGACGTAGGTGTCGGCGTCGAGGGTGACGACGATTTCGCCCGCGGCCATTTTCCAGCCGGCGTTGAGGGAATCGGCTTTGCCGGTGTTGGGCTTGCGCAGGAGCTTGATCGCGGGGACGCGCGCGGAGGTCCCGAGCGAACCGGCGGCGCAGGGAGCGAAGGTGAGCCCGTACTCGGCGGTGAGCCAGGCGACCATGCCGTCGGTCGAGCCGTCGTCGAGGACGATGATCTCGTCGGCGGGCTCGGT
>Ga0116229_10006513_pt1 | contig 18755 bp, 12 predicted proteins | sample S1TSphgellanicum_3_FD_87313 | JGI IMG/M metagenome (GOLD analysis project Ga0116229, IMG submission 87313) | Host-associated microbial communities from peat moss isolated from Minnesota, USA - S1T2_Fc - Sphagnum magellanicum MG | ecosystem: Host-associated > Plants > Peat moss > Unclassified... | reverse complement strand
TAAATTTGATTGACATTGGGTGCCACCTAAGATGGATGCAATCTAGACTTTCATTTAACACTCACTTAACATGAAGTGTGAATGCACCATGATTTTACAACACAAAAATTTTGTTTTCTTCATACTCCCGAATGAAAAGTGTGACACATGTATGCATTTTTTGTAGCTATAGCCCTAGTGCAAAGTTGATATGAACTTTGGCGGAGTGTTCCTAATTTTCCAAATATTTGATCTCACAAAAGCGGTGATTTTTTTTTTTTGCTTGGGAAAAAAAAAGAAAAAAATCTACACTGAATAAAAAAACACAATTTATGCTAAGAAAATTCAAGGTTTTTTTTTCTCCCCCACCCCCCAAAAAAAATCACTGAAATTGATAACTTTGAGACTCCCAACCAAGGCACGATTCGGTTGATGGATCAGCATTTTGAGGACATATTTGTACATCCAGCAAATTATTATTCGACCGTAGCCAGATCGGATGATACGGGAAGCGACAAGCGTTCTGGGAGGGACTATTGAATTGGAGAAATAATGTGGAGCTGGGGCCCAAAGTAATTGGAATGTGTGTGCGCGTGGAATATGGTCTAGTGGACGGAAAAAACTGACCACTGAAAGAAGCTGACCGCTTTACCGGAAGATTGGGTAAGTAAATAATATTACTTTGTATGATGTTTTTATTTTCATTGCTTGGGAGGAGAGCAAGTGCGGTGTGTGTGCATGGAGAGTTCTCCGGACGTGGAGTTTGAACACTTGTTTGCCTCTTTTCCCGAATCTTTCTTCCTTCCTTCCTTGGTTCCTTCCTTCGGGGGAAGTAGGCCAAGTATGTGGCCGTGCAATAGCAAATCTCAACCGAAGAGATTTGTGACTTTCTTCAGGCCATCGGGTGGGTGGGTGGGTGGGCACCTATTTGGGGGGGTTGTACGAGATACCTTTACTACTAGAGAAAGGGAGTTCGTTGTGCGGCCCATTCCGTTTGGTGTTGTGATCACTTTGGGACCACCTACAGAATCAATATCCAAACTGGGCTTTTTGTGTACTTTCAGCATTTTTGGGGTTTCGTTTCTCTTGAAAAAGAAAAGAAAAGAAAAGAAAAGTGATTGGCTAATTAATTATTCTTGAACCTCTTTTGGGGGGTCATTTGAAGTTTCCACCCCTACTACCTCCCCCACCGCTTGTTGCAATTGGCATACAAAATGTTGAAAGTTAGGAATTTCTGATTCTGTTTTATTGGCCTTCCTTATTGGCCTACTACCAAGGCAAGAAGGATATTTTGTTTTTTAGATTCATTATAGAGTTTAAGGGCCCTTGTATGCCAAGTGATTTCACTTGAGTGAATTCAATGGTTTAGTGAACGGGGAGTAATGAACTATACTCAGATTTTGTAAATTCATTGATTTAGTGAATAGGGACTAATGAACTACACTCACATTTTGTAAATTCATTGGTTTAGTGAACATGGACTAATGAATTACACACACATTTTGTAAATTCATTGATTTAGTGAACATGGACTAATGAATTACACACACATTTTGTAAATTCATTGGTTTAATGAACGGGGACTGATGAACTACACCCACATTTTGTAGTAGTGAGGATTTTGGCCCCAAGGTATCTAATAGGTTTTTTTTTTTTTACATGAGGATTTTTGAAAAATGATAATATTTTGGCTTGTGTTGAAACTTGAGATTAGTTCTAGAGTGTTCTAATATCTTGAAGGATTCTTCTGGTTTCTTTTAGAGGTTTTTTGAAGATTATATATATATTTTTGCATGGTAAAATGCTTGAGTTTCTGATAATTCTTCTTTTGCCTTAAGATACATACTTTTTAAAAAAAATGTAAATGGCAAGGCCACAATGTGACACGCCCATCATTTCAAAAGTTTTACCTGGCTGTCTGTCAGCCAGTGTTATTTGCTGTCAATTTTGTAATGTAGCCAAATTGGTGATCATCCATAGGATACAAAGATTTAGCCAAATTTGGCTTTTTTACATGAGATATCAAAATCATTTAAAAACATATTCGTCTTAATTTTTGGCTATCCACTTGAACCACAGTATAGAAATCTGGTGGTTTTTTCTCTTTTTTTTTTTTTTAAAATTTTTTAAAAAAAAAATCTCAAAAAAAATCATTTTAGCATTTAAAATATAAAATTTCTTTTTTTTTGCAAAAAATTGTCCAGTTAAAGGAAGGAAGGCTGTGTGTTGTTGACCAGTCAGTCATATGGTCATGCATTTAGGTCTTGCAACTAACTTGGTTGCGGGGCTATCTTATAATGAGATCAAATGACTTGGTATGTCTCATGGTTGTGCTTAGTAGGTGAAATTGCAAGTTGCATGGGTAAGGGCTACAGAGGCAACAATGTAAAATAGCAACAATTCTAACCACAACTTCCGTTATCTATCTACGGAACTGGAACCCAATAGGAAAATGTTTTCTATTGGGTTTCCAAAAAGCTTTTAACTTCTAAGTCATGCTAGAGACTAGTTTGGGTAGGCATGATATTATACTTTCTTAGCCAATCTCCGTAGTCACTAAAAGATTATCAACTTGATGATTGTAGGCATGATCTTGTAGGATCTATCTCCAAAATTGGAAAGAAAAAAAAAAACTTACATTGAACTTGAACCCTCATTAAAATGCTCGTTGCTTTAAGAAAATTCATTCAAGGAACAATGCCTGAAATGTTTGAAAATGTAAAAGTCATTTCAATGTTAGAAACTTAATGTCAAGTAAGTAAATCATGATAGTAATGACAAACATTGATGAAAGCTTGTACAAAAGCAAACTAAACAACAATACCCATGTGAAGTTTGCACAATTCAAATCATTATTATGTTTGCCAAATTTCATTACATATAAATACGGCCCAAAGCTACTTCTAATGACTTTAAGAGTGACATTTACTTTTGCTTTGGTACCAAACTCAAAAAATGCATTAGTATATGGAATTAAACATTTCACAAAAAGTATATGCCTCTGTAAACTTGGTACAACAACAATTCGGTTATGATCTCATGTCCCATGCACCCAAGATGGTAAGCTTTGTGCAAACCTAATCTACAAACTTTGCCAACTACCCTGGTGCCCACCAAATATTATGACATTCTTTAGGCAAACAAGAAAAAAAAAGCTGTGCATTGCTCGATTGCTTGTTCATATAGCACACAATTATACCTTAGTGACGGCGGTTGTAGAGCCGTTCCATGCAACCAACATGTTGGTAGTCTGGTCATTGAGCAAGTCATAATGTGTAGAGCAGATTTTAGGTGAGATTTGAGTACTAGTCATCAAGCAAGTGATAATGTTTAGGCCAGATTTTAGGTGAGATTTGAGTACCCATTGGCATGTTGTGGTTTGTTGTTCCACAATATGAGAGAATTATTGTTGTCAATTCCTAACTAACATGAGATGAGACCTGCCATTGGATTCTGAGAAGGTCCTCAGGCTGTCCAGAGTCATATGGAAGTGTGGATGATTCAACTCATGTATAAAATTCCAATTACCTGAACAGGTTCCAAACTGTGCAAGTTCAGCATCGGACAGAAGAGGAGGCCCAGTGCCAGAGGCCCAACAAGCTCTCTGCACCATCTCCTCATGGAACCAACCCCTTTTGGTACCTGACTTTTGGGCAAGGCCTATGAATCAAAATTATGAACTTCTTATTGTCCATACGGAGGATACTAAAACTCTTTTTCCATTGGAAAGGGTTTTCTTCTTCTTATTACAAAGAGTTGGTAGATTTGTTCTAAAAAAAAGGTGCACTTGCTATAGTTCTTTTAAAAGAAGGTCATTGATCGTATTGAGTGAGATGAAGTTGATTTTGATCTTAAGTTCTATCATAACCACTCTAGACAAAGAAACTCAAGAACATGTTGAGTTGGTTCACAAGGTCTTAACTGTAGGAACAAAACTTTTGGAATAATTTAGAGGTAATCCAAAATCATCATTTTCTTTCCTTCTTTATTTTTCTTCTCATTCATGTTCGAACCTTATTCAAGTAATTATTTTGCAACTAATAATCAATCATTCAAAAATTAGTATTTTATTAACTATTTTTTGTTCCAAGAATTCAAAATGTGTTGTGCTAATCTTGCTTTTGAAGTTGTGAATGTTGGTGGAATTGTTTGATCAAACATATTAATTTCTTGTTTGTAATTAATTATCCATAAGGTGTTCACTATTACATCTTCAAGTCAATTAGTACAAATATAAATGATGTTTTAAAATTCATATTAATTGACATGTGTCATTAATTATGTGTATAAAGTTTATTCAATTTTATACATGCTTGCCAAGTTGAAGTTCCAAAACGACCTCCGTAGGATGTCTCAAGATAGGGTCCATTGATCTACAAGATGTCCCAAATCCAAACATCCTTAATGACAATTCAATTTGAAATGTGATGTTTTAGTTCAAGGGTTGTCGTGATTAGTTTTCACCAATGGTGCTTGGACAATGTTGGGGGTGATCAAAATGGTGACAATGAAATAGTAGGGACAATGGGGATAGTTGCATGATATGACAAGGGATGACAAGGATAATTATGGGGTAGGCGGGGGATGATGGGGCCACATGGGAGGATGTTAGAGGGATGTGGGAACACCAAGATGGAATTGCAAAAAGGGTGATGGGATGAGTGCTAAAGGCTAATGAAGTAGTTGAAAATCATGTCAAATAATGATACAATTGCCATGAAAACATGCAAAAGGATGTTGGAAAGGCAATTATTATTATTATTATTATTATTTTGATGGGGAGCATGTTGGGGAATGGCGGGGTGTCAAAAAGGACACCAAGGGACCTTAGAAAAGCATTTTTAAAAAAAATGGGCCTTGGGGGGTGTTCAAAGGATGCCAAGGGATGCTCGAAAGGCAATTTTTTGGGCAATGGCAAGTGCCAAGGGACAATGTGGGTGTTGGGGAATGATGGGATAATTGGAAGGATGCAAAAGCACACTAGAGAGATTATTTATTTATTTATTTATTATTTCCCCAAGCTAATGGACACATGTGTAAATTTTGGGTGCACCCATCCAATTGATGGGTTGTTTTGAAGTCTACCCATCTACTTGTTGGGTTTCTTCTCAAAATGCAAATGTTGGGTAACTAATTTAATCATGCCTCTATATCATTTTATTTTTTGGGGTTGTCACTTGCCTTTTTGTATCACAAGGTTTCATATCATTATGAAATGTAAAAAGTAATTCATATGATTAATTTTTAAAGTGAAATTTGTTTGATAAACATGCAAGTAATTAGCTTCAATTCCTTTAAATCTTATTGAATTGAGATTATTAAAAAATTGATTTGAAAGATTATGAAAGAATTGATTAAAATAAAACGTGTCAATTTTAAAATAAATTATAATTTTAATATAAAATTTGATTATGAGATACAAGTGTTTTTAATTCATTTGATGTTATTTTAAAAACTTCAATAAGGCTTTGATGAAGATTTACTAACAAAAATCATAGTGAAATTAATTTTTAATTGATTAATTTGTTTGTATTGTTGTTTCTTTTTATGTTGTAAAAATTTATTTTTGCCCTGAGATAGTAGACATGTATGTATGAATTTTTTAGGTTTTACCAAGCATGTATGGGGCAAACACAACTAGTTGTGCAATTGGGGAGGGGAGGTGTTGGGGAAGGACATTAGGGGACATCATTAGTGCTAGGAAAGACTATGAAAAACATTGAGAAGAACAATAAGGGATATCATGGGTGACAAGAAAGACATTGAAAGATATTGAGAAGGACACCAAGGGACATGGGGAAGGACACTAGCCACATTGAAAAAGGTAAGTTTGAACCGTTGTCCGAATGAAAAAAATAAATTTGAAGAAAAAATTCAAAAAACTTAACCATTGGTAATAACACCAAGGGAACCTCTAGGACATCCCAAGCCTAGGGATATATCATTTAAAACCCTAATTTTATATCACACATGTTACAAGACTCAAAAACTTCAATTTTTTTGCAAATTAATACTATAGAACTTATCTTAAACATTGTTTAATTATACAAATACCTCTTGTTATGCATTGTAGACAATTAGAATTCAAATTCAAATTTTAACACTATATAAATATTAGCAAAATGTCAACAAATGTCATAAAAATCCTTCAATGACCCAAACTCCAAAAATCATGCTTTAAAGAGATTGCACATAGTTAAGAATTGAAGAATCACAATTCAAAATGGTCATAGTCCATACTTTGTCCATACATTTTAGGAGTGGCCAAGGTCATGAAGTGCAAATCCAAACAAGGCCAAGTTTGTAAGGAAGTTGGAGGTTTGGCACATCATATTCTTTTTTTATGTACAATTTTATCAACATCAATGACACAAAAAATTATTTTATTTTCTTCTTACTCAAAATATGTCATTTTTTCATGCAATGCCCATTTGTAAAACTATATATATATATATATATATATATATATATGGTAAAGCCACTATGTGAAACACACACGTTGTTGTTCTGCATGTTCTCAAGGCCTAGCCTTCAGAGACCAACATACTATATGCCCACGTCTTTTGCCCAAAAGATTCTTGTAAGGTGCATAATAGGTAGGCCAAATGGAAAGTTAACTATTCTATTTTGGGAGTGTCCCAAGTGATTTTTTTGGGTGATGGCCCAATCACCACAAAATGTTTTTTGAACCTTGGGTATCCCCCTCCCCCCCACCCCCAACACACACAACTAATTGGTCCACAAGAGCAATTCCTTAAAAAGAAAGTTTTATCAACTAAATTTATAATGGAGGATCATAAATGATTGTGTCACCTTTAGTGGCCATCATCCTCATCATGTGGGCAACTCTAGTTTACCTACTACCACCTCCTTGCTAGCCCCAGGCACCTCCTTAGTGCAATCTCCAATAGCAACAACTAACTACAAGTTCACAAAGTCCACAAGTCCATAATTTAAGAAAACTGACACTTGAAAGTAGTCTGCACTTTGGGGGCTGGCAATTGGCACACACAACACCACATCTGGATTCCAAGTCAACTAGGGCATAAGGCTGTCTGTTGTAGAAGCTGACAACATCATCAACTCAATTAGGCCAACTAGCAAGTTCTAGACTCAAGTTCTAGCTGTTTTGCAACCCAATTTCTACTACATTTTTTAGTTTTTTTTTTTCATAAAAAGAGTAGGCAACAGGGCTTTTTTTAAAAATTTTAAATTCCAATTTTAGTGATATCAAAAAATTGGCTAATTTTCCCAAATAATTAGAAAAAAAATTTGAATTTACTCTAGAAAATACATTTCTCCAAAAATTTCCCAATTGTTTTGTTGAAAGTGGGAAAAGATTTTTGGGGGCAACAACAACATATGCAAAGAACCACAACCTTGGATTGGCATGCAGATGGGAAAAAAATAAATAAATAAAAAATTCCAAGCTAGTTGGGTAAACACTGAAGATGCTAAAATTATTTCCCTTTTGAGAGCAAGCTGACAAATTTCCAAAGCCCAAAAGATCTTCACATAGGCTACCCTCACCTGCTGGAATAAAGCTTGATTAACTTATTGTGATGTTAAGAAGAACTGTTCCAGAAAAGAGTTTCAAAAGGGGCCTGGGCACTGGGTTAAGGGAGCGGGCCCCAGGAGTGTAGACTCTAGAGGTTAAGCTTAGCCTTCAAGACACCCAATAAATACCAAGTGTTGTTGTTTGATTGAGGTCATTATATTATGAAAGACAACTAAACATGCAACAGTAATAAAGCTTTAAAAAAACCCCAAATAACTACCAAAGCACACTTAGCATCAATGCGTGGAATTATTGGAAGTGCACCAAATTTTCAACATTCATGAATCCTGAAAAGATTTAGCTAGCTCCTTGGTTATTAGGTCACACAACATGGACCTACATATAAGGGCAACTTGTTATATACTCTTAAAATTTGTTTACTCTCGATGCAAACAAGATTGCTTTAAAAACACAAGGTATAGGTTTAAAGCAACCTTTACAATTTCCAACCCACAATTGGGTTTGTTCTCACCCATACGTTGTCACACATGATCTTGGACGTGATTCCCAACTATTTCCAAACCCGCACTACAGACATTAACCTAGAGACAACAATGACAATCCAAACTTTGAAAAAAACAATCTGGTCTCAAATTGACCAAAGCATGCAACCGTTTGTACCTTCTTATCGTGAAATAAACAAAACTTTGTGACAGGTGAAAAAGATTATCCACAGTACCCAAATTGATCGAATGCTTTGCAACATGTTAGGACCATATAGGTCTTCTTCAATGCCAACACTATTTGTAGCAGCATCTACATGAGACCTGCAGACAAACGTGGACTTGGGGAAGAGTGATATCATTCATACCTGCAAACTCATGTTCAGCACTAATTCATTCAATAAAAGGGTCAATCAGGGAAAAGAAAAAGGAGAAAAAACTAAGAACAGCTCTACATGTATTATTCAACACCCGGTTCTACTTTACTGATTGCAAGTTTTTCGGTTTAGGCCAATGTTGTGTGGTTTTCTTAAATCTTCAAAAGGCAGTCGCACATTCAATTTTTTTGATTACTTGCATATCAAAGAACCATGACAACTTTTAAATGCTTTTAACTTTGATAGATCGTCACATCTGGCAATTAATCTAATGGGCTCTATGTGCTCTGAGATTAGCATGCCTATTACTGCCTAGCAATGCAATGGCACAAATCCAACAGGAACAGGGAAAAAACATGTTCTTCACACTTATAATATTCAACTAAAGGCTGTTTAGTAACCCTACTCAGACAGGGAAATATGACAGAAACTTTTCAACCAACTGGCCAGCAAGTTATCAAATCATACCCAAAAAAGAATTTAAAAAATTCCAGGAAATTCTCTTCATTGAGAGAGGGGATGCGGCACAGGAGGAGGTGACAAGCTGTGAGAGAGAGAGAGAGAGAGAGAGAGTTGTTTATACAGGTAGTGTTTACAAAGTGTCCTACAAAGAGTTTCACAATAATGTACAGCAGGAGATATCATGCGTAAATAGTCAAAGTGCTGCTTTTTCCACACTTGAAATGGCCAAACAAAAATTATGTGCCTGAATGATTCAGGGTCTAGCTAGCCCATGGACAAGTAAAGCAGTGGTCCTTGAGTGAATTTCTTACAACCCAAAAGCAATGCATGCTGTGTTTCAAGTCTATAATGCATCAACTCAATTAGGTGTGTCACACATCTTTATCACCTCGAGAAATGAACACCAATACAGAGGTGTGTAGGGGGGAGGGGGGGGGCAGGTGGTACCTATTTTTGGTTAATCTATGACTTACCCTACTGCTGCTATCAAGCTATCTTGTTCCTCGTTTTCAATGATTCCTCCTTTCATGGTGTAATCAAAATGGTCGGGGCTGCAACCTTGAATGTACATCTTTGCTTGTGTAAGGACAGTTGGTGAAGCCTTCCTTCCTTCCTTCCTTGCATCTGAAAATTCTGTGTAGATCTAATTTTTTTTGGGGTCATTGAATGGTCATGACATGTAAACTTGGACACTAGCCTGCTTCGGTGATCGGCAAAGAGGGCATGCATCGAGGCGTGTTTCACAGTCCTTACACAAGCAAAGATGCCGACAAGGTAAGAGGAGCATTGAAACATCATTGCAACGGCATACCCTGCATGTGCGCTGCTCACGAAGCTCTCGATTCTCTTGCAATGTTCGTGCATGTGCATCATTTCCATTGTGAGAGGAAGCTGCATCATCAGCCTCACTGTCACCACAGCCCTCTTTACTCTGCTCCCGGCTAAATGCAACTGCTTGCTCTGCCTGCTGAAGGTTTGACCTTAGAGCTGTAACTATGGCCTCATTGGTCTCAGCCTTGGCCCTCCAGTGATGTGCTGCTAGGCTAAGCCTTTTCACATGCTCTGCAAGTTCTAGGTTTTGTATCTTCATTGTCTCTATTTCCAAGTCTTTCTGTTGAAAGCGTCGTGAAATTCCTTGCTCAATTGCAGCCACCAATTCTCTAGAGTGCCGCTGCCTCTTCTCTTCCAGAAGTTGCCGAACTTGCTCCCCCTGAATGTGTTGAGAACAAGTCTATCAGCAGCAGCCAAGAACCAAGTTCAAATGAAAAAACTCAATGGAAACCCTACACCACCTCTTCAGGTCACATCCTGCAAGTCTCTCATTAAGCTGGCTGAAAACAAACTGTGAGATTAAAGATGCAGCATTTACCTGGGCTTTGAAGAGCAGTTCAATCTCTTCACTCTCCTGGTGAATTTGTGTACTCAGATCCCCTCCCATGATGGACAAAAGAGGTGAAGAACTATTTCCTCCTCTTCCACTTGCTGAAGCTGAGGATGTCGAGTTCAGTCTGTCATCCTCAAATGCAAGTCGTAACCCAGTGGAGACACTTGTAGATGGAGGCATCACCACAGACCCACCTGTCACATGGTTCTGATAGTCTGAGACATTCAGCAGCTGGTTCTGCTGCTGGTTCAGAAGTTGATGTTGTTGTTGCTGCTGCTGTCTCTGATTGACCAGCACATCTGCTTCCCTAGCCCGTTTCCTCGAACCCAGTGAGGTACTTGCAAGCTCATTGTTACCTCCTCCTTCATTGTTGTTGCTGTTGAAAAGTGTAGCCAGTGCTGGCTGTTGTACATGGCTGCTGGGTCCCCCTGCTACTACTGCAATCAAAACCAAAAAGGCTCTTCTTGTTCATCACGAGTGCAATGCTGACAAGTTACGAAAAGCTACTTACTATGAAAAACATTACTCTCAATCTCCTTATTAGTTTTCTTTGATCCTATTCAATTGAAATCCGAGATTGCTTGCTAGAGGAGAGAGAACCATGAGGGCTCTTTCTTTTTCCCCAATCCAAGGCTTCAAAGCTTAACGAGAGAGAGAGAGAGAGAGAAACCAACAAATCGTTGATCCTCGCTCTCTCGACCAAGATCAGCATACACTCGTGAACAACAAGCATCAACTCACAAGCTTTCTTTCTTTCTTTCTTTCTCCTCAATTCAAGAGTCATAAATATGATCGCTGGAAACAGTTTCTTGCGACGCAGGTTGTAGCGTACACAGCAGGCTTTTGGTGCTTCCTGCCACTTATAATTATTATTTTTCCGTTGTCCAATTCCGAGATCAGTCCACGACGAATACTCAGGCTTGGCCTAGAAGAGTTCGCGCGGCGCATTTCAGGCAATTCAACGACGCTCTTTCATCCTTTAAAGGAAAGCTTGAGCCAGAAGGCGTCACAGACTACAGTAAACAATTCTATAACGTTCAGGCAGGCCTTCTTGAACGAGACTTCTCCGACGGCGTCACTTTGTCAGGAAGCGACGGTCCTTACCGAGTCTAAGGTCTCTACTATTTCCATGACTGCCTGTTGTTGCAGTAATAAAGCATTCAAGAACGGGTTTGTTATAAGGAGGAAGGAAAAGTGAGGTGACAGAAGGGGGCTTACGTTGATTGAACATGCGCAAAGGTGTGGATCCTTCAGCAGCTGCTGCTGCAGGAGCAGGAGGAGGAGCAGGCTGCGGTTGATGTATCTGAAACTCGTCAAGAAAAGTGTTCTCGTTGAAACTCACGGGTGACAAGAAACTTCGGTTGTCGCCACCACCGAAAACTGGCCTGGACCTGTTCCAGAATCCACCACAAAACAGCGCAAATCAGAGTAATTAGTAACCTTCTCCATTCCCGCTTATCCTCACACAATGTTCACCAAGAACACCTGCAGCAGCAGCACGACAAAGCCTTTCCGAAGACCTCAACGGAGGAAAACTCTTCCACCGAAGGACAACAACAACAAACAGGAAATGATCAAACAAAATTCACTATAATTTTTCTCCGAATTTCTCCACATTGTCAATCGAATTGCCGAATATCTAACAAGGGTGAAAAGAACACAGACATGCACAGATAGAGAGAAAGGCACACAGAGACACACAGAGAGACAGAGAGAAATGAAAAAGAAGAGAAACAGAAGAAACAGTTGCGGTAGGCAACCTGCTGTTGCGATAATTGGGAAGGAGGACATTGGAAGGATATTGCGCTTGCACTGCCATTGCGACGACTGCGATTGTAAGTTGTACTCAGCAGAAGCAGCAAGTTTCCGCCAACTTATTATTCCAACTGTTGCAACTCGATGCTACGTGTTATTATATAACACTCCGTCCGTATCCAACCAACAACAAAACCGAAGCAATAATAGTCACGATAATAATAACAGCAGCTGCAACAGAAACAGCGTTATTGTTGTTGTTGTAGCAATCTGATGTAGTAGGTAGCAGCATCAAAAAGCCTGCTATGCAAACCGACCGACAACCGCCTGATTTCTTTGGAAACACAAGTTGTTCGTCCCTCTTACGATCTTCAAATCGACATGATCGTAATTGCCATTCCCCCGCCAAATGCTCACCGAAGAAGAAGAAGAAGAAGAAGAAGACAAAGCAAAACTGCGACGAGCTTCTTCTTCTTCCAAATGCTTGCCGACCGAAGAAGACGAAGAAGAAGAAGAAGGCGAAAAAGAAACAAACTGCTGCGACGAGGAGCTTGTTTCCTTTGAGGAAAGAAAGAACAAGAAAGAAGAGTGACGAAAAAAACGATGACAACTGCATTCCAAGAAGAAAGAAGAGGAACAACAACAACATTATTTTTGGATTATAAATAAATTAAATAAAATAAAAATCTTGCTTCCTTAAAACTTTTGTTTTCAAAAAAAGGTCAGGTAATCTACCTACCTACCTACCTACCAGTTTGTCGTGCGGTTCTTTGATTTTAAATAACCGGCGGTTTTGTTTCTTTCCCCATTTTCCAAATCAACAATTCCTCGGTTTCAGTTTCTGAGACGCCTCCTCCGAATCAAAGAGAAATGTTGGTTCCGGCTATTTTTTTGGACAGATCAGAGAACCGTCGGTTCCAATTATTTCAGACACATCAGAATCAGAGAACCATTGGCTTTTCATTGTTTCAAACACATCAAAGAACCAACAAACAGTTTTTTTTTTTCACAACTCTTTGATTTTGATCTCATGAGAAACACTCTAAATATTAAATAAAGAGAGAGAGAGAGAGAGATAGATTTTAGTGAATTGGTTACAAGGGTACTAGTGGTGGTGCTAGTAGTAGTTAAGGGATTCTTGATTTAATATTAATATTTAAAAAATCATTTGGCCAGGGGGTTATCAACTTATCATGGTATGTGTACACACCTTATTTATTGCTGCAAAACTGTGGAGGCTATTGCACGGCAGCAGCTGCTGCTGCCATCCAATCCCCCAAAATCTAAGTAACTCACTTCCATGTATGCAACTTAATTTATGGTCGGTCAGTGCAAACACACACACTCCCAAGTGAGTGAGTCGGAGGAGGAGGACGTGTATGTAGTTGTGTAAATGCAAAGTTAGTGAATTGTTGTTGCTGTTGTTGCAGGCTCTGGTGCAATCCCTTGAAGAAAGAAACAAACAAACAAAGAAACAAAGAGAGAGAGATGAATGATGATGATGATGGTGATGATGTGCCTGCAAACCTGCCTCCCCACAAAATGGCAGACATAGGAATAACTTCGAGCATAACTAGAAAAGGCAGGCCGATTTCCCGGAAGGAGGGGAAGAGGAGAAAACAACGGCCAATGGGTAGAGAGCTCCCACAAGGAAAACAACCGAGATGATGTTGATGATGTTGTTGTGCGACGTGCTTTTTTAAATATTAAAAAAAGGTATATACTATTATTATTATTATTATTATTATTATTATTATTATATGTAATTAAATATGGAATCCTTGTTGGCTCTATTTATAAGGAGACACATCAATATCCGATTCTCCTCTCTAGTGCTTGTGGATTTTGTTTTGTTGGTATTGTCAGGTTTTTTGGGGATTTTCTTTTGGCTTGTTTGCTTTTACTTGGAGCATACTGTTTCGCGTTGTTGTTGTCGTCATTGTCCCTCTTCTCCTCCTCCTCCTCCCCCCTCCTTGTTGGGTGTATAATGAAATTACGTTGGCAATTCTGTGTTTGTTTGTATTCTAGGTGTAGGAAGTCTAGCAGGATATTATTCTACTATTCCATTTGTGAGTACGTCATTTACTCCATTGCGGTGCTCGTCTGTGATGGTTGTACTAATTGACAATTTTCCTTCTCTTCAAAGGTTTTACGTTTCAAAAAGGGAAATGAGGGAAAAAAAAAAAGAAGAAGAAGGGTTTTCTAATCAAAATTTTCAAACACATTAAACAAAGTGTTTCATAGTGGATGTAAAGTAGAAAAGTATTTTGAACTAGGTTTGGGGGGGGGGGGGATGTTGTCACCCATATATTACGACTTGCAAATGCAAAATTCTATGAGCACATGGAAGAATGTTTGAGAGGTTTTGCAAGAGTGAATTTGCATATAGAATAAAGAGCTTTCACACACTTCTATCTCATAAGTTGAGGACATGATAGTCAAATAGAACATTGCTAGATGAAGGGGCACAAATGTGATAATATATCCATGTGATTCATTCATAAGCCCAATTAAAGATGAAAACTCCTACTTTAGAGGTATGAGAAGTCTATTCACGCTCTATTTTGGTGTGATTTGGAGGCTGAGTCTAACTCCCCTCTCCCCACCCTCCCAACCTTGTTATGCCAATACTGCAATGTGTAGGTTCTATAACATTCCTATGAGTTCTCCTAGCAATTCACTTGCCCTTTAACATTAGATGACTGGCCAAGTATTGTCAATTCCAGCACCTATCATACCCAAAGGCTCAGGTGAACCCATTAGGGCTTTGCTCATGGGCAGGATGGGTGCTAGAATCAATAGCACCCAACACATTATCTAGTTAAATGGGCTCACTTTGGGCATGATAGATGCCAGAATCAGCAATACTCTATACATTACCTAGTTTAAAAACCTAATGCAAAATACCCTTGAAAATGTAGCAGAATTTGCATTCCAAAATGCTAACATAAAGGCCCACACAAGGGTGGTGTACAAATGGTAGTGCACTCAAGACAGGAGGGCGAGTACCTGGGTCAATAGTCAAGAGGTCTGCACTGATGGATGAGTTGAGTGTAGGGGCCAGAGCTCTGTGTGTGTGTGTGTGTGTGTAAAGTTGGTTTGGTAGATGGATCTTACACATGCTTACACAGTTCAGCCCACAACCTTACATTGATCAAAACCATGATATTTCAGACAAAAGTACCACCAGTAGTAGTTCCCCCACTAAACCATATCAACAATTGGTTTGGCCCATATTGCTGACTAAAAAGCCAGAGCTCTCAAGCCTGCCTGAATTCGGTGCCTGAATTCATACTGAGAGAGGCTACTAGAATCACATAATGGAAGCTAAAATAATGAAACTGATGTTTAGGTAGACTCCTCGGCTAAATTGCTGCAAAAGACCTGGACGACATCAAATCTTTTTTCCAAAGCTGCAAATGGTGTTTTTTTTACATACCTAATACAACTTTACAGGCCATGGGAATGTTAAAAGCAGCTGCAGATGATACTTTGCTTTTTTGATATCAGTTTTACTGGGTTGTTAAACTCAGGCTAACTGACAAAGAGTCATGTGTTTCTGTTACGCCTCAGTTTTAGTGACAACAAATGATACTGTCGTTTGTAAGTAGCTTTGATGTCCAACAATGAATATTTTATTTGGATGAATTAGTAAGTGAGTACACACAATTTGCAGTAGTAGTACTCACCCACCACTCCACTTAATCGTTACAATTTGCTATTCGATATGTTCTTCTTGTCCCTTTGTAACTTTGAATAAAATTTTCTTCAAAAATTCATAATGTTGTTTAGACCACAGTTCTTTGAACATCAATTCTCGTCAGCCAATTTTTTTTTGTGCAAAATTTTGCATCTAGGTGACACCCTTTTTTTTAAAAAAATTATTGTTGCAAGATTCTAGAAAATGTCTACTGTCCTCTCTGACCTGTAACTGAATTTGGCTCTTTCCTCTTGTGGATGGTTGTCACTGTGGCTACATCACAAAATTGGGGAGGAAAACAAAACCCCCACTTGATTCCCATGTTTTTTAAGTAAGTTAATCCCAACACATTTACATTTAAAAGTTGCTTCTCATTGAGCACAATGTAATTCACAGATCAACTTCCAAGTAACAGCAGTGCTTTACTAAAACAGGGCTGACCATTGCCTATCAAGAGAGGAGTGGCAAGGACCATGGGGAATGGTGAGGAAGAGAGCTAAAGAACAAAGTTGGAATTCCAAACGGAGGGCAAAGTATGTCTCTTGGAAGGCAATTAAGGTTCTTTAGAACATGGTCCAAATTGAAGGTTCCATCAAGTGTTGTGCTGGTGTGTGTTAATGTGTTCTCCGTCCGAATCCCATGCATGTTTATAGTTTACATCTATAGATCGACAACAAAAACATTATTAAAAAGAGATTTTTGTTTATTTGCTTGGGGATGTAAATCTTGAGTGGGACACCACCCAACCTAATTTAATTGAATATAACAAAGACATGGGTGTCTCCAGGTGCAGTCTTTGAGTCAATGCTGATGAACCCCAATCAAGAGACGTGGGCTTCTCCCAAGGTATATAAACTTACTTGGTGGCTGGTTGTTCAACAAGCTCTCGCATGTTTGATAAATCAAAACCAAAATTTTCACTTTACACCCCCACAAAAGAAGAGCCAGATCTGCACGAAGATTCAGCATGATACTTTGTTTTTGTACTATGATAACTGGACTGATGTAACAACAATGGTTGTTGGAACAGAACAAACTATGCTTTGATACCTTGAACATGCTGGCTGGCTGAACATGGCTTACCTCTCCTCACATGTGAACTTGAAAATGGCCAGGCTAGAAGTCCACAACCACACTGGTGCATGACCCAGAAGCAGCTCGCTCAGCTTTCTAAACTCTGACTAGAGTGGACAATAGGTGCAATCACAATGGGTTCAGATTGGGGAGAGAAAGTAAAACTGTGCACTTATATTCTAGTTTGTTCTGGATTCCAATTTTGCTCCTTGGAAGATCAGCAATTTCAAGCACACAATTTATGATTTCACAGTATATATTACTTCATAAAATTCATGCTTGTGTTGGGTACCTAGCCTACTATGACTTACTAGGAACCTATGGAGTCATCGGCTAGTAGATCAACACTATTGAAAGTAACGAAGTCACACATATGAAAACCATGCACAGAACTCAATCTCAACTGAGTTCCAACCACAAAAACAATTCTTTCAGAAACCATTTTGCAGTAAAAGCCTTACATTGCCAGAGCTCCAATTTCATCGATTTCTTGTCTTAGTGAATGGGATTTGAACTAGTGTTGTCCAATTCTTTTCATTTTTAAATAACTGTTTGCTTGTCGTTGTTTAACTATTCTAAAATCAAACAACCACCAGTTCCAATTATTTTTCAAAACTTCTAAGAACCAGCTATTTTCATGAAAGAATGGGGCCTTTGATGATGGATACCTGTAGCTTTCTATTGGGACCCCAGATTGTGTGCATTTGCACTCTTGGCTGCTGACCCTTTCTTGGACATCGATCCTCCCTTCTTGTTCCTCCCTTTTCCCTGGGGGATGGGTGCCTTTTATTTTGTAAAGTTTGGCAAGGTTTCATCATTTGTAATTTTTTGAAGGATCGATTGCTTGCCACCTTGTAATTAATATGTCAAGACTAGGTTTTGTCTTGAAAAAGTTCACTCCAGGTGCAATGCATTCCAAGTAGGCACCTCTTCATCATCCCTTCAAATCTACTATAATGGAAGTTGTCTTCCATTCAAACAATTACTCTCCTTTTCAGCAAAGAAACTCTACTCACTACCATTCAGGCCTACCCAACTACCAACTTAGCATGTTCCCCTCATGAGCACCTCATGAATGAATCATGCTCCGCACTCAGCTACTTACATAGCCCTTTAGCCCACCGACTTTATATATGTATCTCTTTGGCCAGGGGAGTATTCCTGCAGGGAGTTTGGCCTCACATCTGTTTCTAGCATATGCGAGCCGTTATGACCCCCAATTAACAGACCAAGAAAGGTGTATTTAATAACCAAAAATGTCAAATAATAAATTATGTTTGTGGAGCCATGGACCAAGGAGGAGGGGAGGTCAAGTTCCCACAAACTGAACTGAATGCTTAACTTAATTGCAACAAGGACTCTACACTGTGCAGCCCTTCCCAAGGTGTAGTGAATCCAATCCAACCTAATCAAACCCTAAATCCCTTGATGACATTTTTTTTCAGTGAATTTAAAGTCATTTGTTTGGAGAAATAATTGATTGCATGATCCATCCACCATGTGTGCCTCTCCCCCTTAGTTGCCCAAAAAGAACAATCAACATGTGGCCACCATGAAAGCTATGGATTCCCTCCCACTCTCCTATCCTCTCCTCCTCATATGGTGGCTCGTCTAATTAGGACCTTTATGCAGGACAAAACTTGCAACATGCAACTTAAATGAAGAATGCTAGGACACCACGCAAGGACTATTAGCTACCATATTCAAAACCAACAATCCCAAGAAGCAATGAAAAAACAACTTGCCAAATAAGATCCCCCCCCCCCCCAAAGTGAGGTACCACACACCATTTGGCATACATAATAAGCATTGGGGAGAGCTTAAAGGGTGGAGGCAAAGCCAACAATGGGGGACCCAATAGTTCATTTGTGGCACATAATACAACAATGTCAAACTAGGGTAGACATCAAATCTTTTTTTTTTTTTTTTTTTTTTGCGGCGACAATAAATAAAACCAAAATTTTTCCTCCCACATTTTTTTTTGCGCACAGCTCCACCCAATTACAAAAAACATAATTTGTTT
>Ga0116229_10006508_pt1 | contig 18764 bp, 14 predicted proteins | sample S1TSphgellanicum_3_FD_87313 | JGI IMG/M metagenome (GOLD analysis project Ga0116229, IMG submission 87313) | Host-associated microbial communities from peat moss isolated from Minnesota, USA - S1T2_Fc - Sphagnum magellanicum MG | ecosystem: Host-associated > Plants > Peat moss > Unclassified... | reverse complement strand
CGCTACGTCGCGCAGGGCGTCGTCGACGGCATCGCCGCCTACGGCAACGCGATCGGCGTGCCCAATATCGCGGGCGACATCTACTTCCATCCCGGCTTCCGCGACAATTGCCTGGTCAACGTCGTGGCGCTCGGGCTGCTCGAACAATCGCAGATCATCCACTCCGCGGCGCCGCCGGAAGCCGAGGGCTGGGACATCGTGCTGGTCGGCAAAGCCACGGACCGCAGCGGCTTCGGCGGTGCGGCCTTCTCGTCGCTGGTGCTCGACGAGGACGATGCCGAGCAGAATAAGGGCGCCGTCCAAGTGCCCGATCCTTTCCTCAAGAACGTGATCATGCGCGCCTCGTACCGGGTCTTCGACGTGCTGCAAGAGCGCGGCCTGACCGTGGGCTTCAAGGATTTGGGCGCGGGCGGCATCATGGGCTGCACGGCGGAAATCGTCGCGAGCGGCGGCTTCGGGGCGATCGTCGATCTCGACCGCTGCCCGACCTCGCAACCCAATTTGCCCGCCGCGGTGATCGCGGTCGGCGAAACGCAGGAGCGCCTGACCTGGGTCGTGCCGCCCGAATTCACGCCCACGTTGTTGCAGATCTACAACGAGGAGTTCTCGTTGCCCGAGATCGCGCAGAACGCGCAAGCCGCCGTGATCGGCACCGTGACCGCCGAGAACGCCTACGTCCTGCGCCACGGCGGCCGCGAGGTCATGCGCGTGCCGATCGATTTCCTGACCGAAGGCATCCGCTACGATCGCGCCTGCGTGATGCCGGCGATCCTTCCCGCAGGCGGCGGAGCGCCGGCCGGGGCGCCGGTTAGCGACTTTTCGGGCGACGAACTGGGCCGCGTGTTCTCCGCCGTGCTCGCACACCGCGACGTCTGTTCGCGCAAGCCGATCTACGAACGCTACGATTCGGTCGTGCGCGGCACGACCTCGATCCCCGCCGGCTATGCCGACGCCGGCGTGATCGTCCCGATCCCCGGCGCGCCGCTGGGAGCCGCGCTCAGCGTCGACGGCAACCCGCGCTACGCGTTACTCGACGCGGAGCGGGCGGCGGAGCTGGCCGTCTGCGAGTCGGTGCGCAACGTCGTGGCGGTCGGCGCGCGGCCGGCCGGCTTGACCGACTGCTTGAATTTCGGCAACCCCGAGATCCCCGAGCAGATGGGCCAGTTCGTGGCGGCGGTCGACGGCATCGCCCGCGCGGCGCGCGAACTGGCCGTGCCCTTCGTTTCCGGCAACGTGAGCCTCTACAACACGTCGGCGGCCGGCAGCGCGGTGCCGCCTTCGCCGATCATCGCGTGCGTCGGCACAGTGGCCGACGTTTCCAAGTCGGCGACGCCGGCCTTCAAGGGCGCGGGTCATGCGCTCTTTCATATCGGCGCGTTCGGAAACGCGCTGGGCGGTTCGGTCGTGGCCGAAGTGCTCGAGCGCGCGGCGCTCGATTTGCCGGTGCCGCGTTACGCGTTCCTGCGCGCCGAACTGGCCTTCGTGCTCGCCGCTCACGAAGCCGGGTTGATCGAGGCGGCGCACGACGTCTCCGACGGCGGCCTGTTGACGGCGCTCGCCGAGATGGCGTTTCCGACGTTATCGTCGCGGCCGCTGGGCGTGCGGCTGGTGTCGCCCGCGACGTTCGCGCCCGGGGTCGCGCCGGCGGCGGCCTATTTCGGCGAGCACGGCGGCTTCGTCGTCGAGGTGTCGCAGCCGGCCGCGTTCTTGGAACTCGCCGACCGGGTCGGCGCGATTGCCGTGGAGCGGATCGGCGAGACGATCGATTCAGCCGCGATCGTGACCGCGGAAAACGGCGGCACGCCGCACGACCTCTTCGCGCTGCACGAGGCGTGGTCGGCGCCGCTGCGCGACTTCTACGCCGACGCCTTGGCGGAGACGTCGGGGTGAGCGCGCGCGCGGCCGTGCTGATCTTTCCCGGCACGAACTCCGAAGAAGAGACGCTGCGCGCCTGCCACGCGGCGGGGCTCGCGGCGGAACTCGTGCACTGGAACGCAGATCTCGATGCGGTCCGCGCCTTCGACGCCTACGTGCTGCCGGGCGGATTCGCGTACGAGGACCGGGTTCGCGCGGGCGCGATCGCCGCGCACGACCGGCTGATGACGGCGGTACGCGAGGGCGCGGCGGCTGGCAAGCCCGTGCTCGGGATCTGCAACGGCGCGCAAATCTTGCTCGAGAGCGGGCTGGCGCCCGAACTGGACGGGAAGGTTCGCACCCAGGCCGGCTTCGCCCGCAACGCGCCGCTCGGGAAATTCCGGTCGACCCACGTCCACGTGAAGCTCGTCGTGGCGCCCGAACGCTGTTCGATCACCGCGAGCTTGCCCGGCGGCACGGTGCTGCCGTGTTGGGCCTCGCACGCGGAGGGCCGGCTGGCGGCCGAGCCCACGGTTCTCGAACGCCTCGAGCGCGAGAAACGGGTGGCCTTCGTCTACTGCGACGCGGCCGGTAACGTCACGCCGTCGGCCGTGCCCAACGGTTCGGCGCTCGGCGCCGCAGCCTTGACCAACGCGCGGGGCAACGTGCTCGCGCTGATGCCGCACCCGGAGCGCGACGCCTGGACGTTCATGCACCACGACGCGTCGCGCGAGCGGGCGCGCGGCGACACGGCGGCCATGCTCTCCAGTTCCGGCGGCATCGCCCTCTTCGCGGGCTTGGCAGCCGCGGCACGGCGATGATCCGCTGCATCGAAGTCGCGCTGGCGATTCCCGACAACGAGGCGCGCACGGCGCTAGCCACGTTGCGCCGCCTGGGCGTCGAGCTCGCGGCGCTGGAGCGGGCCGACCTGTACCGGTGCGACGTGGCCGAGGCTGAAGCGGACCGCCTCGTCGACACGCTGCGCGCGTGCGAGACCGTCTACAATCCCAATAAACACGTATTGCGCGTGCGTGCGGAGGGCCGGCCCGGGCCGGGCGAGGTCTGGATCGACGAGATCGGCAGCGGTTCGCCGCCCGGCAGCGGTCCGATTTCGATCGCGGGCCGGCCGCTGCCCGGCGTCGTGGCCCTGGAGCGATTCACCGCGTGGCGGCTCTTCTCCGAAGCCGATCGGCCGGCGAGCCCCGCGCTCGTTTCCGCAGCGACGGAAACTCTGCTCTGCAATCGTGCGTTTCAGAAAGCAACATCATGATCGCACCAGAGCGTCTCCGCACGACCGCGCAGGCCAACACGCACGACTTCTACACGATCTGCACCCTCGGTTCGCACTCGGCGCTGCAGATTCTAAAAGGTGCCCACGACGAGGGCTTCCGGACGCTGGCAGTCGCCAATCGCGAAACCGAGCGCTTGTATCGCTCCTTCGCCTTCGTCGACGAAGTGATCGGGATCGACAACTACTCGCAGTTCATGGGCCTCGTGCCCGAACTCGAGAAACGCAAGATCATCATCGTCCCGCACGGTTCGTTCGTCGCGTACCTCTCGCTCGACGAACACAAACGGATGTCGATTCCGTACTTCGGCAATAAGGCCGTGCTCGACTGGGAGGCCAGCCGCGAACTGCAGCGCCAGTGGTTGACCCGCGCCGGCCTCACGGTTCCGCGTCAGTTCAAGACCGGCGCCGAGATCGATCGGCCCGTCATCGTCAAACTCTACGGGGCGCAAGGCGGCAAGGGGTATCTCTTTCTGCGCGATACGCACGATTTCGAGGCGCGCATCGGCGAACTGGGGCGCCGCGACTACATCCTGCAAGAGTACATCATCGGCGTGCCGGCCTACATCCACTACTTTTACTCGCCGCTGACCGGCAAGCTCGAAATCATGAGCATGGACCGTCGCTACGAGACCAACGTCGACTCGCTCGGTCGCATCCCTGCCGAGGCGCAGAAGAACATGGCGATCGAGCCCAGCTACGTCGTCGTCGGCAACTCGCCGCTGGTGTTGCGGGAATCGATGCTCGCCGAGGCGTACCGCATGGGCGAAGATGTCGTGCGCGTCAGCCAGGAGATCTGCGGTCCCAAGGGGCTCTTCGGCGCGTTCTGCATCGAGACGATCATCACGCCGGATGCCAAGTTCTTCGTGATGGAAATCTCGGCTCGAATCGTGGCCGGCACGAACCCGTTCATCGACGGTTCCCCCTACTCGTACTTGAACTATAGCGAGCCGATGTCGACGGGCCGCCGGATCGCGCGCGAAATCAAGAACGCATTGCTCTCGAACAACCTTCCAGCAGTTCTCGACGACTCGGGCATTATCTAAGAATACGAGGAGCCGCCGTTTTGCCGAAGACCGGAGCCCACTTGCGCCCAGTGAGACTCTTGGCCGCCGCCGTCGCCGTAACGTTCGCCTTCACCACGTTGCCGGTGCGGGCGGCGATCGAAACCGACCCCTTGGAACTGTACCAGACGATGCGCAAGGCGTACGACACGGGAACGAGCAAGGGCTGGCCCTTTAGCAGCGAGTTGTACTACGAGTCGACGATCCTCGACGCCGGACGCGCCTACTCACTGTTCCGCCCCACCGACGAAGCGTACGCGGAGGTCGCGGAACTCGCGATCGACGTCACGACCCAGATGCACTATAACCCGCTCACCAATAACGACGCGGCGCTATGGTACGTGCTCGAGGCCTCGACCTACGTCGCGGCCAACGGCGACCTCCAGCATGCCGCTGAGGCCAAGGCGCTGGCGGCGCGTTTGAACGGCATCGAATTCGATCCCAAGGCGATGGCGGCGGACGCCGAAGCGTCGGCCGTGGCCAACGAGGAGACCTTTCATAAGGACGGCGACGCGTTCGTGCAACTGATCGTCGCCGACGTGCGCGCGCTCAACCTCACCCACGACCTCGTCTACCGCAGCGACTTGTTGCAGCACGCCGCCGATCCGGCGGCGCCGCTCGCGCGCGTGCCCGATCCCGAGTACGGTCAGATGTTCTCGATCGCGGAGAGCGCGCTGACCGACCCCGGCTTTTCCGATGCCGACCGGGCGGCCGCGCGCACGATCAAATACCGGCGCGAACACACGCCGGAGTTACAGGTGATCGCGCGGATCGAATCGATCCCGCACGAACTGCGCCTGACGCGCACCGCGCCCGCCGACGAGTATTTCGGCCGGCTCAAATACTCACCGATCGGGGTGCATAACGAGCTGGTTCGCATCGGCAAGTGGTTGGACAAGGGCTGGGGCTACCATATGGAGCCCGACGCCATGCAGGTCGATTCGGCGATCGAGGACTGGCAGAAGCAATACCCGCACGACACGACGCTGCCGGGAATCTTGCTCGACGTCTACCATCTGCTCGAGCGCGTGAAGACCCCCGAGACCGACGAAGCCGGCGCGCGGGTCAAGTCGATCCTGTTGGTTCAGTACGCGAGTTCTCGCCAGGCGCAAGAACTGGCCTCGTCGTAAATCGGGCGGTGCTCGAACCGCAGGTGGCCGCGGCGCTGGCGCGCTACGACCGCGCGGCGCTGACGCTTTGTTCGGTGGGCAGTCACTCCGCGCTCGACGTCGCCTACGGCGCGCGCGCGCAAGGTTTGCGCAACCTGATCGTGACCGCGCGCGGGCGCGAGCGCACCTACGCGCAATACTACGGGCGGCGCGACGGCCCGTCGCGGGGCTGCGTCGACGCGACCGTGCACCTCGACGCATTCGCGGACATCTTGGAACCGGACGTCCAGGCGCGGCTGCTGGCGCAGAACGTCCTGTTCGTCGCCAACCGTTCGTTCGAAGTCTATCTCCACGAGCGCTTCTCATACGACGAGATCGAGCGCGGCATGCTCGTTCCGTTTTTCGGCAACCGCCGTTTGCTGCGCGCCGAAGAGCGCGATGAGGCGGACAATCAATACGCGCTCTTGGCGCGGGCCGGCATCCGTCATCCGCGCAGCTTCGGTTCGTCCGCCGAGATCGATACGCTCGTGATGGTCAAGGCCGCGCACGCCCGCGTCAGCTTCGAGCGCGCGTTCTTCCTGTGCGGGTCGCCGGTCGAATTCGAGGAGCAGGCAACGAAGCTCTTGGCCGCGGGCATGGTCACGACCGAAGGGCTGGCGAACGCGCGCATCGAGGAATACGCGCTGGGCCCGAGCGTCAACTTGAATTTTTTCTGGTCGCCCGTGCTCGGTGAACTCGAATTGCTGGGCACCGACACGCGGCGTCAGACCAACCTGGACGGCTTGCGCTCGCTTCCGCCCGGCCAACTGGAAGCGGCCGGGTCGATTCCGGTGCGCATGGAAGAAGCGGGCCACATCGCGACCACGTTGACGGAGTCGATGCTGGAGAAGGCCTTTGAGCTTGGCGAACGCTTCGTCGTCGCGGCGCGGGAAGCGAACCCGCCCGGCGTGATCGGCCCCTTCGCGCTGCAGTGCATCATCGTGGCCGGGCCGCCCAAAGAATTCGTGGTGTACGACGTGTCGCTGCGCATTCCGGGCTCGCCCGGCACCCGCTATACGCCGTACAGCGCCTACCGCTGGGGCCGCGACGTCTCGGTGGGCGAACGCATCGCCATGGAAGTCGTGATGGCCCGCGACGCCGGCCGCCTCGAAGAGATCGTAACGTAGTGCTCGTCGAGAGCGGCTGACGGTGTTCCTCGACGTTGCATTCGGGGTCGCGGGGGTCGCCGTCGTGGGACTGATGGCGTCGGACGTGTTTCAGAGCGTGATCGTCCCGCGCCCGACAACCCTGATGCGGCCGAGCGCGTTCGTGGCGCGCAGCGGCTGGCGCCTCTGCGGCGCGATCGGCCTGCGTTTCGCGAATCCCGAGCGGCGCGAGTCGTTCTTCGCGGTATACGCGCCCTTGCTGCTCGTCGCGCTGCTGATTTTTTGGGTCGTCGGGCAGACCCTGGGCTTTGGCCTTATTTTCTTTGCCCTGCGAACGGAATTGCATCCGCCGCCGGCTACGTATTGGACGGCGGTCTATTACGCCGGCACGTCGCTGTTGACGCTCGGCTACGGCGACGTCGTCGCGGCGCACGGACCCGCGCGGGCGCTTTCGCTCGCGGCGGCGGCGATGGGCCTCGGAACGTTTGCGATCGTCACGGCCTTTTTGTTTTCCATATTTGCGGCATTTCAGCGCCGGGAAGCGTTCATCGTGACCTTGCGGGAACGGATGGGCGCGCCGCCCTCGGGCGTCTATTTGATCGAGCACCTCGTGGAGCTGGACATGCTCGACGAACTGAACGACATCTTTCGCAACTCGGAGGGCTGGATGGCCGACTTGATGGAAACGCATCTTGCATATCCGGTCCTATCGTATTTGCGGTCGACCCACGACAACCAGTCGTGGGTCGGAACGATCGGCGCCCTGCTCGATGCCGCAACGATCGTCGTGACGACCGTCGACATCGGGAGCGTCGGCCAAGCCAAGATGCTGAGCCGGCTCGGCCGTCACCTCGTCGGAGACTACGTCCAATACTACGAACTGCCGGACGAAGTGACGGGCGGAGGCGCGGTAGGAATCGAGCGCGATGAGTTCGATCGTGCCTACGCGCGGCTGGCAGAGCGGGGCTTGCGGATGCGCGATGCCGACGCGGCCTGGACGGCTTTCGCCGCGCTGCGAGGGACCTATGCGGTGCCGCTCAACGCGATGGCGCAGTATTGGCGCATTCCACCGGCGCAATGGATCGGCGATCGTTCCTTGCTCCCGACGCGGCATTCGCCGATACCCGTGAATCAAAGCGTTCCGCCGCCTACGCCGGCGCCGGCGCCGGCGCCGGCGCGCCGGCAGGTTCCCTGAGCGGAGGCGCACTCTGCGCTTCCGGCAAAGAAGCCTTCGATGCGTATTTTGATTCGTCGCCTCGTCGCGTGTTGCTCGTTGCTCGCGTTCGTCGCGGTGTTCGCGCCCCAAGCGCGCGCGCAGACGTCGCAACCGGACGCGCAGGCGCCGCAACCTGGCGCGCAGGCGCCGCAGCCGGGTGCGGCCGACGCGCACTTCGCAGCGATCGCCCACGACTATTTCTACCACGGTTTCGCGGAGTCGCCGACCGCCGCAACGGGAACGGGCGTGCATACTTACGACACGCAGCTCGACGATGTGTCGGCATCCGCCGAGCGCGCCCACATCGCGTACGACCGTTCGACGCTGACGGCGCTCTCGGGCATCGATCCCTTCGCCCTCTCGCGCGACGCCGCGCTCGACCGCACGATGCTCACGAATTCGATCGAGGACGATCTGCTGCTGACCGCTCAGCTCGAGCAGTGGAAGCACAATCCGGACACCTACACCGGCACGGCGAGCGGCGCGATCTTCGGGTTGATCTCCCGCGATTTCGCGCCTCTGCCCGTGCGGATGCGAGACGCGATTGCGCGCGAACGGCAGATCCCGCGGCTTTTCGCGCAGGCCCGGTCCGTGCTGACCACCGTCGACGCGCAGACCAAGAGCATCTCCTACGAAGACACGCTCGGATCGGTCGATTTCTTCGGTCAGACCGTGCCCCAAGCGTTCGCGGGCGTGCACGATGCTTCGCTGCAAGCGCAGCTAAAGTCAGCCAATGCGGGCGCGATCGCGGCGGTCAAGAGCTATGCGGCGTTCATCAACGCGATCGTGCCCTCGGGCACGTACGCGATCGGCAAAGCCGCCTACGAAGCGCGGCTGCGTTATGAGGATTCGATCGACATACCGGTCGATCAATACCTTCAGTACGGGCTGGCCGCGCTGGCGCGGACGCGCGCGCAATACATCGCGACGTCGGCCCGCATCGACCCGCATAAGACGCCGCAGCAGAATTTCGCGGCGCTGGCCGCGATCCACCCCGCGCCGTCCCGCCTCAATGCGGTGGCCCAGCAAGATCTCGCGCGGCTGCGGCGCTTCATCGTGACGCATCACATCATCACCTTGCCGCCCGACGCCGATGTCAAGGTCGTCGATACTCCTTCGTTCGAGCGCGCGTTCGTCACCGCGTCGATGGATGCGCCCGGGCCGCTCGAGACGGTCGCGACGCGCGCGTATTACAACGTCACGCCGGTCGATCCGTCGTGGCCGAAGTCGCGCACGGAAGGCTTTCTCGCGCAGTTCAACGATTTCGAGTTTCCGATCATCTCGGCCCATGAGGTCTATCCCGGTCACTTCGTCAACTTCACGATCGACAAACATCTCGACCTCAGCCTGACGCGCAAGCTGCTGTGGAATACGGAGTTCGGCGAAGGCTGGGCCCACTACGGCGAGCAGATGATGGTCGACGAAGGCTGGGGCAACGGCGACCCGCGGGTACGGCTCTCACAGCTCGAAGAAGCCCTGCTGCGCGAGTGCCGGTACGTCGTCGGCGTCGGCCTGCACGTTAAAGGCTGGACGCCCGAACATGCGGAGCACTATTTCACCGACGAGTGTTTCCAGACGCCGGCCGTCGCCTTAGAAGAGACGATGCGCGGGACGCAAGATCCGATGTACGGCTACTACACCCTCGGCAAACTGATGATCCTCAAGCTCCGCGCCGACTATCACAAGAAGCTGGGCGCCGCGTTCACGCTCGAAAAATTCCACGACGCGCTGCTGGCCCACGGCGACCCGCCCGTCCCGATGCTACGCCAACTGCTACTCGGACCCGACGACGACGGGAAGCCCCTCTGATAAGCATAGGACCGCATTCAAAGCCGGGCACGCCTATTTTTGAGTCAGGATTTCGCCACGCATTGCAAGAAATGTCCGGCTAACGAACGAGCTACGGCGCCTTCCTAGGCGTCGGCTTCGTTTGTGCACCACATCGTCACATCGTCGGGGAGCCGAGTCATCACGCTCGTTCGCGAAGGTAAGACATCGGGCCGGTTTTCTTGTGTACGCGCGGTTGCTGCGCTCGCCGTCAGCTCCGTGGCGGCTGGATGCAGCGGAGCCGGGAGCGTCCTGGCGCCCGCGCACGGCGGGGAGGCGCCGCTTGGGCATGCGGGCAAGGGTACCGCCGCTTTCACCATCAAGATCCCGCACGCCGCAAAACACCCTGCGGGCGCACGCGGACCCCGGTACATTTCGCCCGCGACGCAGAGCCTCGGCATCAGCATCACCGGGACCAACGGCACCCCGAACCCGACCGGCATTCCGGCGTACGTGAATCTCACGCCCACCTCGACCGGCTGCTCTTCGTCGCTCGCGAGTACGGTCTGTACGGCGGTTCTGCCCCTGCCGGCAGGCACGTACGACGCCTCGCTGAGCACCTACGATCAGACAGGCGGCGCGGGCAATCTGCTCTCGCACGCGCAGAACGTCCCCTTCACGATCGTGGCCGGAACCGCCAATGCGATCTCCCTCACGCTCGGCGGCATTCCCGCGAGCATTGTGGCTTTGCCTTTCGCGCCCGGGTATCTGCGCGGCGGGACGGGCGGCCTGACCATCTACGGCCCCGCGTCGCAGAAGCTGGTCGTCGAGGCCCTCGACGCCGACGGCAACGTCATCGCCGGCGCCGGCGCCCCCACCCTGTCGGTGACGCCTTCGATCAACGGCGCGCTCACCGTCACGGGCCCCTCGACCGCGGCCCCCAACGTGGTCACGCTGGCGGCTTCCACCTCCGGGAATCCGGCAGTCGTGACGCCGCAGACCCTCCAGCTCGCCGTCACCGCGACCCCCGCCTCCCAGAGCGGCGCCGCGCAACTCACCGCCAACATCCCGCTGCGCATAGCGCATAGCGCCCTGTACGTTTCAGCCGGAAGCGGCGCGGTAAACGTCTTCTACGACGGCAATCTCAACGGCGCTTCTCCGAACGTCCAAATCACGCAGAGCATCAACGGGGTAGAGGGCGTGGCGGTCGATGCGGCCGGTACGCTCTACGTCGCGAACTACTTTGGCAACAACGTCACGGAGTATCCCGCGGGGAGCACGTCGGCCTCTTTGCCCAGCGTCACGATCAGCAACGGCATCTTCCAGCCGCACGGCGTGGCGGTCGACGCGGCCGGCACGCTCTACGTCGCGAATGACCCGCCCGGCAGCTTCGGAACCGTCACGGAGTATCTCGCGGGAAGCACCTCGCCGAGCGTCACGCTCGGGAACAGCAGCGGAATCATTGACGGGCCATATGGCGTGGCGGTCGACGCGGCCAAAACCCTCTACGTCGGGAATCCCGGACTGAACGGCACCGGCGCCAACACCGTCCAGGAGTATGCCGCGGGCAGCACCTCGCCGAGCGTCACGATCACGAGCGGAGTAAGCACTCCATACGGCTTGGCGGTCGATGCGGCCGGCACGCTCTACGTCGCGAACGCGAGCGGCATCGTCAATGAGTATCTCGCGGGGAGCACCTCGCAGAGTGTCACTATCGGCAACGGCCTCCACTTTCCGGTCGGCGTGGCGGTCGATGCGGCCGGCAGGCTCTACGTCGCGAACTACCTTGGCAACAACGTCACGGAGTATCCCGCGGGGAGCACGTCGGCGTCTTTACCGAGCGTCACGATCTCGAACCTCACCTCCCCGCTCTTCGTGCTCGCCGTACCGGGGCCGCTCACGCCGTAGCTTCCGGCTCCGTCGCGCGACGTTATCGGTCCGCGCAGAGCGTCGGAGTGTGCGAGAGGTCTTGACGGAATTCTGGTCGTCCTTTATTTTACCATAAAGTTATGGAACTGACTGGTTATAAAAACGTCGCGCCCCACCGCCTGGACGCGACGTTCATGGCCTTGGCGGACCCGACGCGGCGGGCGATTCTGGCTCGCCTCGCCGCGGGCGAGGCGAGCGTGATGGAACTGGCCGCGCCGTTCGCCATGACCCAGCCGGCGATCTCCAAGCACCTCAAAGTCCTCGAGCGCGCGGGCCTGGTGTCGCGCAGCCGCGACGCGCAGCGACGGCCGTGCCGAATCCAAGTCGCGCCGCTCGCCGAAGCCACCGGCTGGCTCGAAGGTTATCGCCGGTTATGGGAACTCAACTTCCAACGACTGGACGGCATCCTCGAAGACCTCCAATCGAGGCCTGCTGACGGCAATCGCCGCAAACGCGCCAAGCACGCGAAGCAACGGAAGGAGCATTGATGAAGACCAAGCACGAGCTTATCGTAACGACACCATCCGAACGCGAGATCGTGATGACGCGGTTCGTCGACGCGCCGCCCGCGGTAGTCTTCGACGCATTCACCAAACCAGAGTTGGTCGCACGCTGGCTCCTTGGCCCGGACGGGTGGACGATGCCGGTTTCGGAAATCGATCTGCGCGTCGGAGGCCGGCTGCGCCACGTATGGCGCAACGTTGAGAGCGGATTCGAGTTCGGCATCGCCGGCGTCTTTCGTGAGATCGTGGCGCCGGAGCGCATCGTTCGGACCGAAATTATGGACGGCGCACCAGGCGAAGCATTGGTGACCAATACGTTCACCGAGCAAGGCGACGGAACGCTCGTTACGATGGCCGTCCTCTACGAGTCCAAAGCGATTCGCGATATGGCCCTCGCATCCGGTATGGAATCCGGCGTCGTCGCAAGTTACGATCGCCTCGACCAGGTACTGGCAGTGTAGCTCGAAACGGTGCAGCTTAGCTCGGAATTGCGTAGCTCGAAATAGCGCTTACTTCGAAATGGCGCGGCTTCGCCCGAAATCGGAGCGCTCCTCAGTGGCCGATCCAGCGGTCCAGCCACGCCGCTACCGTTTCGTGCCACTGCAGTGAGTTCTGGGGCTTGAGGACCCAGTGGTTTTCGTCGGGGAACGTCAGGAACTCGCTTGGAATGCCTCTGAGTTGCGCGGCGGTGAACGCGGCGATGCCTTGATCGACGGGAATGCGGTAATCGCGCTCGCTATGGATCACGAGGATCGGATCCTTCCAATCCGCGACGTGATCGATCGGGTTGAACCGCTCGTAGTCCTCGGCGTGGTCCCACGGAGTGCCGCCATTCTCCCATTCGGAGAACCATAGCTCCTCGGTCGCATAGCCCATCATCCGGTTATCGAAGACGCCGTCGTGCGAGACGAGGCACTTCCACGGCCCGGGCCAGTTGCCGGCGATCCAGTCGATCATGAACCCGCCATAGGAAGCGCCGAGCGCGCAGGCGCGGTTGCCGTCGAGATACGGAAATTGCGCTAACGCCGCGGCCCAGCCTTTCTGCAGATCCTCGAGTGGCCGGTCACCCCAGTGGCGGCTGATCGCGTCGGTGAAGGCCTGACCGTATCCGGTCGATCCGTGGAAGTCGATCGTCACGACCGCGTAGCCGAGGCCGGCGTAGAACTGCGGATTCCAGCGATAGCTCCAGCCGTCGGTCCAACTGCCTTGCGGGCCGCCGTGGATCAGGAAGGCGACGGGGTAGCGGCGGCCTGGCGTGAATCCGAACGGCTGCGTCACGCGTCCTTGCACGCGGTCGCCGTTCCAGCCGGCGAACGTGAACGTCTGCGAAGGCGAGAGCGCGATTCCACTTAGCGCTGCAGCGTCGACGTCGGTGAGCGGAACGGGTTCGAAGCCGGGGGCTTTCGCCTCGAACAGATTCGCCGGCCTCGTCAGCGACGATCGCGAAAAGATCAACGCGTCCTTGCCGGCGACGTAGCTTTCGATTGCAGCGCCGGTCGAACACGCCGTCACCTTCCCGCTCGCGACGTCGATCGAAAACAACCGATGCGTGCCGGCTTCATCCGCCGTTGCGTACAGCGTGGAGCCGTCGCCGGACCATTGTAGCGATCCGGCGGAACGATCCCACTCGGCGGCCAGTTCGCGCGTGTGGCCCGTGTGCAGGTCGCGCAGCATGATGTGGTACCGATCGGATTCGAACCCGGGCCGCGTTTGCGCGAGGTACGCGAGTTGCGAGCCGTCGGGTGAGAAGACCGGCCCCGCATCTGCCGCCGGATTATTTGCCGTGAGATTCACCAGCGGCCGCGAGCCGTCCAGCGGCACCTCGTAGAGGTCGAAATTCGTGCTCCAGGCCTCGGTCTGGCCCGCGAGCCGCGCCGAGAAGACGACGTCCTGGCTATCGGGTGAGATCGCGAAGTCGTCGTCGCCGCCGAACGGCTTCGAGGGGCTGTCGCCGTCAAAATCTCGCATCAGGGAGACGGCCTGGGTCGCGGGGACCGAGCCGCTGCCGAGATCGACCGCGAAGAGGTGGTTCCGCGTGCCGTCGGCCCACGTGTCCCAATGGCGCACGAAGAGCCGGTCGTAGAGGTTGCCGCTGCGCTTACTCTTCTTGCGCGCATCCAGGCGGGCCACCGTGCACTCTAGCGTCGGGCAGTCCGGAAAGACGGATAGCGCCACCACGGCTCGCTTGCCGTCGGCGGCGAGCCGGAAGGCCTCGACGTCCAGCGGCAGTTTGGTGACCTGCTGCTTCACGCCCGTCGCCGGGGCTACACGCCAGATCTGGCCCTCCGGCGTCAGGTAATAGACGTAGCGGCCGTCGGACGACCAGTGCGGCGAATTCGCACCGGACACGAGTTGCGCCGGTACCGCGCCGGGTTCAGCTTTGACGAGCCAGATGCTCGTGCTCCCGTGATTGGCGGCCAGGTCCGTCGTGCGCAGCTGATAGGCGACTTGCGTGCCGTCCGGCGAGAGCGCCGGCCCGGAGAGGCGAGTCAAGGTTACGAGATCCTTGGCCGTGAAGGCGCGTTCCGCCACCGCGGTCGTCACCGGCACGTTTGCCGCCACTCGTGCCGCCGCCGCTGATGTCGCGGCAACCGCTGATGGTGGCGCTGCCGCTGCCGGCACTGCCGTTGCCGGCGCTTGCGTTGACGCTGCCGCCGGTGCCAAGGCTGTGAGCGCCACGCCGACCGCGAGCGCGCCGGCGGAGAACGTGAAGGTCCGGTTCGGGGTCTTGCCCATGGCGGCTCCTGCGACGCGCCGGCTCCAACGTCTTGCCGCGCCGCCGCTGAGGCATTGGGACCCGCGCTTGGGCGCCGAGGCATGGGGACCCGCGCTCCGGTGCCGAGGCTTCGGGGCCCGCGCGCGTGAAGATTGCGGGCAGCATTATGACGACGGCAGCCATCGACCAACCCGGCTCGCGCACGCGGCCGGCCACGGTCGTCATCCTCGATTTCGGCGCGCAGTACAGCCAGTTGATCGCGCGACGCGTGCGTGAAGCGAAGGTGTACTCCGAGATTCTGCCCCACGACGCACCGTGGAGCGAGATCGCGCGCCGCGAACCGGCCGCCATCATCCTGACCGGTGGCCCCGAGAGCACGCTCGGGGACGACGCGCTGGGCGTCGATCCGCAAATCTGGCTCGCCGGGATTCCGATCCTGGGCATCTGCTACGGGATGCAATTGATCGCCCGCGACCTCGGCGGCAGCATCGTCGCCTCGCAACACCGCGAATTCGGCGCGGCAACTCTAGAAGTGATCGCGCCCTCAGCGCTGACGGCCGGCGTTCCGGAGCGCAGTCGCGCCTGGATGTCGCACGGCGATACGGTGCTCGCGCCGCCGCCGGGCTTCGCGACGCTCGCGCGCACCGCCAACTGCGCGATCGCGGCGATGGGCGACCCGCCGAGCCGCATCTACGGCGTGCAGTTTCATCCTGAAGTCGTGCACACCGAAGCCGGCAAAGCGGTTATATCGAATTTTCTGCACGGTGTCGCCGGGCTCGCGCCCGCGTGGGAGATGGCGTCGTTCGTCGACGCGACCGTCGCGCAGATCCGCGCCCAAGTCGGCACGGGCCGCGTGATCTGCGCGCTTTCCGGCGGCGTCGATTCCGCGGTCGCCGCGACGCTCGTGTCGCGCGCGATCGGCTCGCAATTGACGTGCATCTTCGTCGACACCGGCTTATTGCGCGCGAACGAAGCCGACGGCGTGGTCGCGGCCTTCCGCGACGTACTGCACCTCGACGTGGTCAAAGTCGATGCATCCGAACGTTTTCTCGCGCGACTCGCGGGCGTGATCGATCCCGAAGAGAAGCGGATTCGCATCGGTCACGAATTCATCGCGATCTTCGAAGAAGAAGCGGCCAAACTACCCGGCGTCGATTTTCTCGTGCAGGGGACGCTCTATCCCGACGTGATCGAGTCGAAGACCCCCGGTTCGAAAGCCGGCCACAAGATCAAATCGCATCACAACGTCGGCGGTCTGCCGGAAACGATGGCGCTCCACTTGGTCGAGCCGTTACGCGCGCTCTTCAAGGACGAAGTGCGCGAAGTCGGCCGCGTCTTGGGTCTGCCCGAAGCGATCGTCGAGCGTCAGCCGTTTCCCGGTCCCGGGCTCGCGGTGCGCGTGCTCGGCGAAGTGACGGCCGCGCGCCTGGAAACCGTGCGCGCGGCCGACCGCATCGTGACGAGCGAAATCGAAGCCGCGACGCTCGACCCCAAACCGTGGCAGTATTTCGCGGTATTGACGCCGCTGCAGAGCGTGGGCGTCATGGGCGACGGCCGCACCTACGCGAACCTGGTCGCCGTCCGCGCGATCACGAGCGAAGACGGCATGACTGCCGACTGGGCGCGCCTGCCCCACGAGCTGCTCGAACGCATCAGCACGCGCATCGTCAACGAAGTCCCCGGCGTCAACCGCATCGCCTACGACATCACCTCCAAACCCCCCGCCACAGTGGAATGGGAGTAGGAGATATCGGCCGCGACGATTCGGATTCCCCGCGAATTCCATTGCCCGCGGAAGATCACTCGAAGAAGTCGAAATCTCTCGTGGCCCTACTCGCGAATCTAGAGCCCCTCGCCGAGGATTTTCCGCCGATTATCGAGCTGCCGCTCGATCCCGTCGACCTCGTAGAGGGATAGCGCCGAGCAAAACCGTCGACCGATTGGCGGCAATACTTGCCGCGCGCCACGTCGCGCTTCGCACATGGTTTTTGCGCCGATCTCCTATCGTCACCCTGAGCCTGTCGAAGGGCGAACGGCAAGGTTAAGAATCGCTCGTGGGAGCAAACCCGTAGACGTGCGAATTCTGGTTGTGGGAAATGGTGCGCGAGAGGATGCGCTCTCTTGGCGGCTCGCGCAGTCGCCGTCGTGTAGCGCGATGTACGCGGCGCCGGGAAATGCCGGCACGGCGTCGCGCGGCACGAATTGGGCGATCTCCGCGACCGACGGGAAAGCGCTGCTGGCGCGCGCGCTCGAAGAACGCATCGACCTCGTCGTCGTCGGGCCGGAGACCTCGATCGCGGCGGGCGTGGCCGACCGTCTGCGTGAAGCCAAGCTCTCGGTGTTCGGTCCCGGTCGCGCGGCCGGGCGATTGGAATCGAGCAAGATCTTCGCCAAGCGCTTCATGGAGCGACATGGTATTCCGACCGCCAAGTCGCGGGTCGTACACTCCCTCGCGAACGCGGAGAAGGTGCTCTCCGATTGGCGCGGCGGTTGTGTCGTCAAAGCGGACGGGCTCGCGGCGGGCAAGGGCGTCGTCGTGGCGCCCGACGCGCAAAACGCGCTTGCGGTGCTGCGGGATTGGTATGGTCCGGGCGGCGTCCCCGGCGGCGGCAGCGACGTGCTGCTGGAGGAACTGCTCGAAGGCCGCGAGGTCAGCGTGTTCGCGATCGGTGACGGCGCGCGGTTCGTGCCGATCGGGGCCGCGTGCGATTACAAGCGCGCGGGCGATGGCGACACCGGGCCGAACACCGGCGGCATGGGCGCGTATTCGCCGCCCGCGGGTTTTCCCGAGGACCTCGCGGCGGTTGTCAGCGAGCGCGTGCTCGCGCCGGTGGCGCGGGGGCTGGCGGCCGACCGGGAACGTTACCTGGGCGTGCTCTACTGCGGCCTGATGTGGACCGCGAAAGGGCCGTACGTGATCGAATTCAACGTGCGTTTCGGCGATCCGGAAACCCAGGTTCTGATGCCGCGCGTGCGCGGCGATTTCGCGCGCATGCTCAAGGGCGCAGCCGACGGGAAACTCGATGAATCCGCAGCGTCGATCGCGGGCGACGCTTGCGTGGGCGTCGTGCTCGCCACGGAGGATTACCCCCGCACGAGCACGCCGCTACGCGGGTTGAGCGCCGACGTCTCGCTGGCCGACGGACGCGTGGCCTTCTGGGGCGCATCGACGCCGCGCGACGGCCTGGTCGATGCCTCCGGGGGCCGGGTGCTGACGGTCACGGCGCTCGGGCCGGACGTCGCGGCGGCGCGCGACAACGCGTACGGCGCGGTCGACGTCCTGGCGCACCGCATCGGAAGCGGGGTCTCGTTGAGCTATCGCAGCGACATCGCCGCGCTCGGTCGCGGCTGAGGCCCAGCCCAAAGTGCCTCCCCTCCGGGGTAGCGTCGAAACTCCCTACCGACGATACGGGTAGTGAGGATTACGATGTACCAGTCTCAGCAGCGCTTCGGCGCTCCCGCGGTTTCAACACCCGCGCTCCTGGGCCAAGTGCTCGGACTCACGGGCGCCGGTTTCCTCGTCACAGCCGTGATGAGCTACCTCTCGGTCCAGCTGGCGCTCCCGTATGGCGTCTCGCTGATCGCGATGCTGGTCGGCTTCGGCTTCCTGATCGCGATTACAGCCACCCGGCGCAATCCGGCGGTTTCGCTGTTGATGTTCTACGCGTTCACGGCTTGCGAAGGTCTGGGAATCGGCCCGATAATCGGCAATTACGCGCATCTGGACGGTCCCGGCGTCGTCGTCGACGCCGCGGCCACGACGGGCTTGGGCATGCTGATCCTGGGCGGAATCGTCTCAATCACGAGCTTCGATTTCCGCAAGCTCTCGGGAATCGCGTTCGGCGCGCTGATCGGCCTCGTGATCGTCGGCTTGATTTCGGCCTTCACCCATTGGCTGCACCCCGGCATCTATTCGTGGGCGACGCTCGCGGTCTTCACGTTGCTCGTCCTGGTCGACTTCGGTCGCATTCGGGCCGGCGGCGGCGGGTCGACGGCGATCGAGCTCGCGACCTCGATCTACCTCGACTCGATCAACATCTTTCTGGCCTTACTACAAATCTTCGGCGGACGTAGCCGGGATGACTAGCCGACAAGGTTCCGGGGCCTAGCTCGTGGCGCGCTCGTACGACGCCGAAGCGCCGTCGCCCGCGGGCGACGTGATGCACGAAGCCT